>Ga0126373_10002050_pt1 | contig 14712 bp, 15 predicted proteins | sample PanSoiMetPlot_11_FD_92545 | JGI IMG/M metagenome (GOLD analysis project Ga0126373, IMG submission 92545) | Tropical forest soil microbial communities from Panama - MetaG Plot_11 | ecosystem: Environmental > Terrestrial > Soil > Tropical forest > Bulk soil | place: Panama | collected 2016-02-17 | reverse complement strand
GCAGTTCGGCGAGGTCGGCGACGATGATATCCGGCACCGGGTGCCCCTCGGGGACAGGCTCGCCCCGTTTGTTAATCCACGCCGAATGCATCCCGGCGCGTTTCGAGCCGCCGACGTCGTCGAGCAACGTATCGCCGACGTAGAGCGCCTCGTTCGGAGCCAGGTTCATGGCCTCGAGCACGTCGAGAAAAATTTGCGGATGGGGCTTGCGGATCCCGGCGTCGGCCGAGATCGCGATCACTTCGAATAGATTGCGCACGCCGGTGTCGGCGACGATCAGGTGGCCGGTCTCGCCGTCGTCGAAGTTCGACAGCAGGCCCAGGCGATACTTGGCTGCCAACCGGCGCACCGCCTCGACGCGATGCGCCGGCGCAGAGGTTACGGCGCGAACGCGGGCCATGTGGATGCGCCGGAGGGTCTCGGCGAGCTCGCCCGCACCCTCCTTATCGAAGCCGGCTCTGATGACGGTGCGCGTCAGCCGCTCGAGGCAGGTGGTCTCGCGCGGATCGTCGCTCGCGCGTTCGGCGAAAATTTCGCGGTACACCTCGTGGTGAGCGTCGAGGAACGCATCACGATCGATCGGCCGGCCGAAGGCCGCGTCGAGCGTCTCGTACATCAAAGGCGCCGTGTTGCGGAACTCGCGATCGCGCCACTTGACCAGCGGGAGACCCTCGGGATTCCAGGTGACTATTGTGTCGAAGAGATCGAGAACGACGGCCTTATAGTCGTGCACGAGGCGTCAGGGCTCCTGCGGTTGCGATGAGCGCCGCGAGATCGAGGAGCAGCACGGCGCCGTTGAGTATCACCGACAAGCGATGCAGTCGATCGAATTCGGCCTTCAGCGTGGGATCGGGCGTGGCTTGCTCGGTGACTGAGCGGATCGAATCGACACGCGGCCGCACGAACATTCCGGCGTAGAGCGTGATAGCAAGCGCAATCGCAAGGGCGAGCGTCGCGCCCGACCACCATTCGCGCGCATGTCGCATCGTGGTGAAAGACACCGCGAGCGCGAGGCTCACAATGCCGGCGACATAACCGAGTGCGTAGTAGCGCGGAAAAATCGCGCTCACCACCTTGCCAGCCTCTGCAATCGGCAGGCGCGTGAAAACCACCGGTGCGGTGAAAAACGAAAAGAAGATAATTGCGCCGAGCCAGCAAACGAGGGCGAGCAGGTAGATGAAGATGGCGATCGTCATGCTTTGGTCCTGGGGCGTCTCGCGGCGTCAGTTCAGGTAGAGCTTGGGTGCGCCCGGCAGTGGTTGACGATCCGCGAAGCCGCTTTCGATTGCGTGCCACGCGACTATCTGCGGCTCGCCCGACTGCCAGCAGAGGAATACCACCTCGTCGCCTTGCTCGTACGGGAAATCGATCAGTCCCTGGTCAATATCCTTAAGTAGGCATCCGAGCGAGTCGATCTCTGCGGCGGCCTCAGCCATGCTGGCAGTGAAGCTTCGAAGCTCAGGATAACGCTTGATAATATCGTCGAGCTCGCGATGGAGGATTGAATCGTCCTGTCGCGACAGTTGTTGAATTTGCTCGCGGAGCGAATTGGCCTGCGATTGCAACCGACGGATAACTATTTCAAGCCGCGGAATGAGCTGGTTAGCTTCTTCCTGGCTGAACAGTTTTGCGAACCGGTACTTGGCCAATTGACCCTCAGTGGCGCGGTCAAACAACCGTGATTAAGTTCAACTGCGGAGGCAACCTTGTCGCCCCGATAACCGTATATTACGGTAATCTTTGGATTGCGTGGAAGCAGGCGCGGCGGGTCCCCTCCCTCACGAGGTTTCGACTGACCCATGACTGAGAAATCAAAAGGGGAAAAACGTTTCGAAATTGACGAAGACCTGACCCAAGTCGAGGTTCCCGAACTGCTTCCGGTGCTGCCTTTGCGCGGCATCGTGATTTTCCCCGGCTACATCTATCCGTTCCTGGTTTCGCGGCCCGCGTCGCTCAAACTGATTGAGGATGTCGGCCAGGCCTCGCGGATTATTGCGCTCGCGGCGCAGAAAAATCCCGACGAAGAACTGCCCGCGCCCGAGGGTCTCTACCCGCGCGGCACGGCGGTGCGAATCCTCAGGATGCTCCGCTATCCCGATCAGAGCATCCGCGTACTGGTGCAGGGACTCGCGCGAATCGAGCTCAAGAACTTCACGCAGCGTGAGCCATACTTCATCGCGCACGTCGAGCGATTGCACGACGTGACGCAGCCGGCCGACAAGGAAGTCGCCGCCCTGCACGACCATCTCGTGAGCCAGTTCTCCAAGTTCGTTTCGCTGGTGCCGTACCTGCCCGACGAGCTGCAGGCACTGGCGATCCAGGTCAAGGAACCGGGGCGGCTCACTGACATGGTCGCCTCCTACATGAAGATCGCGATCGAGGAAGCGCAAGAGCTGCTGGCGACGCTCAACGTTCGCCAGCGCCTCGAGAAGCTAATCGCAATCTTAAGCCGTGAAATTGAGCTACTTGAGCTCGGTCACAAGATCCAGTCGCAGGTGCAGACCGAACTCAACAAGAATCAGCGCGAGTACTATTTGCGCCAGCAGCTAAAGGCGATCCAGAAGGAACTGGGCGAAGGCGACGCGCGCTCGTCGGAAATCGAGGAACTCGAGAACAAGGTCGAAGAGGCGAAGATGCCGCCCGAGGCGCGCAAGGTGGCAGACAAGGAACTCGATCGCCTCAAGATGATTCCGCCCGAGTCGGCAGAGCACACTGTCGTACGCACGTATCTGGACTGGCTCGTGACGCTGCCGTGGAGCGTGTCGACCCAGGATAACCTCGACGTGAAGCACGCCCGCGAAGTGCTCGACGAGGATCATTTCGACCTCGACAAAATAAAGGAGCGCATCCTCGAGTTCCTCGCGGTGCGCAAACTGAAGAACGATACCAAGGGCCCAATCCTTTGCTTCGTCGGACCGCCGGGCACCGGCAAGACCTCGCTCGGCCGCTCGATCGCGCGCGCGATGGGGCGCAAGTTTGTGCGGATCTCGCTTGGCGGTATCCGCGACGAGGCGGAGATTCGCGGTCATCGACGGACTTACATCGGCTCGCTGCCGGGCCGCATCATCCAGGGGCTCCGCAACGCGGGCTCGAACAATCCGCTCTTCATCCTCGATGAGGTGGACAAGCTCGGCGCCGATTTCCGTGGCGATCCCGCGTCGGCGCTGCTCGAGGTGCTCGATCCGGAGCAGAACAACACGTTTTCGGATCACTATCTCGATGTGCCGTTCGATCTATCGAAGGTGCTGTTTCTAACCACCGCCAACATCCTCGATCCAATTCCGCCCGCGCTCCGCGATCGGATGGAGGTGCTCGAGCTGCCCGGCTACACCGAGGAAGAGAAGCTGCAGATCGCTGAGCGCCATCTGATTCCCAAGCAGCTCGGCGAGAACGGCCTCGGCGATGTCCGGATCGAGTTCACCAGCGAGGCGATTCGCGAGGTGATCGGCAACTACACGCGCGAAGCGGGGCTCAGAAACCTCGAGCGCGAAATCGCTCGGATCTGCCGCAAGATCGCTCGCGCCATCACCGAGGGCGAAAGCGCACCCGAGCGAATCAGCCCCGAAGACGTGCAGCGTTTCCTCGGCCCGCCCAGGTTCTTCTCGGAAGTGGCAGAGCGCACCCATGAACCGGGCGTCGCGACTGGACTCGCTTGGACGCCCAACGGCGGCGACATCATGTTTATCGAGAGCACGCGGATGCCCGGTCAAAAGGGCCTCACGCTCACCGGCTCGCTCGGCGATGTGATGAAGGAATCCGCGCAGGCTGCGATGTCATACGTTCGCTCGCGTGCCGAGCGGCTCGGGATTTCGGCGGACTTCTTCGACAAGTCGGATATCCACGTCCACGTGCCGGCGGGTGCGATTCCCAAAGACGGCCCGTCGGGCGGCGTTACGATCGCTGCTTCGCTCGCCTCGCTCCTCAGCGGGCGCCCGGTGCGCTCCGACCTCGCCATGACGGGTGAGATCACGCTCCGCGGCAAGGTGCTGCCTGTGGGCGGGATCAAGGAGAAGGTGCTCGCGGCGCGTCGTGCGGGAATCAAGACCATCATCCTGCCGCGCCGCAACGAGCGCGACCTCGAGGATATCCCGCCCGAGGTGCGCAAGGAGCTTGAGATGCATTTCGTCGACACTGTCGATGAGGTGCTGCAGTTCGCGCTCCGCGACAACGTCGCGAATCCGGAGGAGTTGAAGGTTCCGGCGCGTTCTCCGTCGGCGGGCACCGCGCTGAACTGAGCGATGATCGCCGGCCGTGATACGTGAAGATCGCGATCATTGCGGCTGAGATCGCGCCCTGGGCGAAAGTCGGCGGTCTTGCCGATGTGATAGGTGCGCTGCCAGCCGCCTTTAGGGCCAATGGCGCCGAACCTGTCGTGATCGTCCCGGGATACAAGGCCATCCTGGACGCGATCCAGGCGACGCCTGTCACACAAGGGCTCAGCGTAACGATCGCGGGCGCGCCCGAGCAGTTTTCGATCCTGCAGGCGTCGCCGGCGTGCGGCGTGCCGATCGAGCTTATCGTGCACGACGGGTACTTCGGCCGCGAGGGAATCTACGGCGCAGACCGCCACGATTATCCCGACAATCTCCGCCGCTTTATTTTCTTCAGCCGCGCCGCGGCGCACGCGGCCGCACTTCTAAAGCCCGATGTCGTACATGCGCACGACTGGCACGCTGCCGCGGCGCCGATCGTGATGCGTGCCGACCCCGCGCTTGCCGCACAGTTCAAACAAACGCTCACTGTCTTCACGATTCATAACCTCGCGTTTCAGGGCCTCGGCACGCGCCTCGATTTCGATCTGCTCGGGATCGCGCCGTCGTACTTCTCAATCGACGGCGTCGAGTTCCACGGCCAAATGAACTTGCTGAAGGGCGCGATTCGAAGCGCCGACGCCGTCACGACCGTGAGCCCGACATACGCGCACGAAGTCACGTCCAATCCTGAGTTGGGCTTTGGCCTCGAGGGCGTGCTCAATGAAAAGGACGGCCGCTTCGTCGGTATCCTTAACGGCGCGGACTATCGCGAATGGGATCCCGCGCACGACGAGCTGATAGCCGCCAAGTACTCGCCCGCGAATCCCAAGGGCAAGCTCGCGTGTAAGCGCGCGCTGCTCGATGCCGCGCGATTGCAGTATCGCGCGGGCGTGCCGCTGGTCGGGATGGTTGCACGGATGACGAGCCAGAAGGGCTTCGATCTGCTGCACGACGCGCTCGACGAGGTGATGGAGCTCGAGCTGCAGCTCCTCGTCCTCGCATCCGGCGATCCTTTGATGGAGAAATTCTTTCGCGCTGCCGAGGAAAAGTATCGCGGTCAACTACGCGCGGTGCTCGAGTTCAACAACGCGTCGGCGCATCGGGTGCAGGCGGGCAGCGACGCCTTTCTGATGCCGTCGCGGTTCGAGCCGTGCGGTCTCACGCAAATGTACGCGCTGCGCTATGGCAGCGCGCCGGTGGTGCGCGCGACCGGCGGCCTCCGCGACACCGTAGACGAGTTCAACCCCGCGCTGGGGACGGGCAACGGCTTCGTCTTCGATCGGTATGCGACGGCCGAACTGGTCGCGGCGCTGGAGCGGATGATCGAGGTCTATCGGGATCGAACCGCCTGGCGGAAACTGATGGCCAACGCGTTCGCTGCAGACTTTTCATGGAAACGCGCCGCGAAAAGTTATCTCGAATGGTTCGAAAAGCTCCGGGGCGAGCGCACGATCAGCTAGACTCGCGGCATGACCAGCGCCGAATCGAACTATCTCGTCTACGCCGACGGCTCCTGCCTTGGCAATCCCGGACCCGGCGGATGGGGCGCGATCGTGATTGGCCCCGGCGCCTTTCGCCGCGAGATGAACGGCTTCGATCCCTCGACCACCAACAATCGAATGGAAATAACTGCTGCGCTCGAAGGTCTCCGCGCCACCGCGCCCGGCAGCTCCGTGCTGCTCCGCAGCGATAGCCAGTACGTCATCTACACGCTTACCAAAGGCTGGAAGCGCAACAAGAATCACGACCTTTGGAAACTTCTCGATGCTGAGCGCGCGGCGCGCCGCGTAGTTTTCGAATGGGTGCGCGGGCACGACTCGGATGTGCTCAACAATCGCGCCGACGAGCTCGCCGTGATGGGCGCGAAGCGGCAGCTGGTCGAAGCGGGCTGAGTTCCGGCGCCTTACCAAATGTTGGGGACGAGCGCGTCGGTCTCGCGCATGTAATTTTCGTATTCCTCACCGAAAATCGAAATCAGTGCGCTCTCTTCTTCGAGGATCTGTCGGCGCATCGAGATCCAAGAAACGATCGCAGTCGCGACTAGGGTGATCGGCGCACCGTAGATCAGCGGCCATCCGATCAGCGCCAAGTACACGCCCGCGAAAGTCGGATGACGGATGTAGCGGAAGAATCCCGTTCGCACCAGGAGCGGCCGGTCCGCTCGCCCCGCGCCAAGGAATCCGAGCTGGATCCGCGCGCCGAGCGCGAGCCACATGCCGAGCAGCTCGATCAGGAGGCCGAGTGCGCTGGCCCATCGCGGCGTAAATCCGCCGTAGATGTAGGTGCGCTCAAACGGCGCCGCGGCGAACATCAGGAGCAACGGCAGCTGGCTCGAAATTCGCCGCGACAGCTCCTCGCGCGGGGGCTGCTCCTGCAGCTCTTCACGGATCATCAGGTCGGCGTAGCGAAAGCCTGCATAGGCGACGAGATAAGCGAGGATATATCGATGCGCCGCGAAGTAGTCGGTGATTCCGAGCCCGAGCGCGATCGCGCCGACGATCGCGACTAGCAGAATCGTCAGTTCACCGACTCGGAGCACGAACTGGCGCGAGAGATACGCCTGAGTGCGCGCCTCGTGGGTAAGAGGTGGATCAGCAGCGGGCGGCATCAACGAACCGGTTACTTCGGAAGGGTTGCCTGAAGGCGGCGACTCGTCGTGCGTCATTCGATGTCTCCGGGGTAGCAGGAAAATGGCACTGCAGTGGTACTACTGCATCGGTTTGCGCATTCAGATTCTTGCAGCGATCTGCGAAATGAGAATGACGGCGAATATGACCTTCGAGGTAATTTCGTGTTTCGCAAAACGCAATTTACATAAAGACCGCTACTTTGCTTGATCTTATTCAAGTGTTCGATCGCAGTTCGCGATTTCACCCAACTCTCACTCTTCGAAAATTGAGATATTTTGGCTGGCACTGGCCTTGCTTCAGTACCGTCCAAACGCTTTCGGGAGGAAAGACAATGAACGCAACTACAAATCAGGCCCAAATCGGACGCATCGAGACCGAGCGCGAGATCAACACCAACGTGGAAGGCTATCGCGTCGCCCAGAGCACACTGCTTAGCGAACTGCCCGGCGCAGTCTTCGCGATTCTCACGCTGGCTTACGTCGCAAGCTCTCTGATCTCGCTTGCGTAACAACCGCAACATCGCAATTTGATCGTCGGGAGAAATCAAATGAACGCTACCACCAATGAAGTAAGACTTGCAGGGCTGAATCAGACTACCACCGCCACTGACGGCGAAGGCGTTCGGCTCGCCAACTACAACTTGCTCAACGAGCTGCCGGTCGTAATCTTCGGCTTCATGACCATCGCCTACATCGTGACCTCGATCCTGGCGCTTGCATAATACGATGGTGCGCCCCGCGCGGATGCCGAAATCGGTACGACCCGCGCGGCGCGGGAGGCGGTAGCGGCGTAATCAATCGCCCGCCTCACCATCGTGAGCGACACCGCCATGATTGCGGCAGCAAGGATGATCGTGAGCCAGCACATCGCGCGGATGCGCGACAGCATCGAGTTGATTCGCTCAACCGTGAATGGCATGCCGTCTCCATGCGCCGCCACTTCTTCCTGCCGTCCGATGCGGAATGCCAGGCCGAACGTAAGGTAGGTCTGGATGAAGATGAGCAGGAACGCCAATCCCAGTTTGATCGCGAGCGGTTCTCCGATTCGCGCGAAGTAATCGAACTTCATCGAAGCTTTCAGGTCGGTCAGGCGCATCGCGCCGGTTATTACCACAATTCCGAGCACGCCGATCGTAAACGGGTTGTAGAAGCGGAAGCCCGCGATCAGGCTTCTGCGGCGCGAAGCTTCGTCGGGCGCAGTTTCGGCAGCTGGGATAAGCATGTAGATGAGGGCGAACTGCGCGCCGAAATACGCCGCCATCGCCGCCAGGTGCAGCCAGTCGAGCACCGCCTCGCCGGTCATGAGATTCCGCGCGAGGTTATCTCGCAGGATCGAAATCGAGCGCGTTGGCTCCCGCCACCTTGGCGAACCATTGCCCGCTGTCCTTGATAAGCCGCTGCTGTGTAATGAAGTCGCACCACACGATTCCGAAGCGCTGCGCGAAACCCTCGGCCCACTCGAAGTTGTCGGTGAGCGTCCAGGTGAAGTAGCCGCGCACGTCGGCGCCCTTCTGAATTGCGCGCCACAGCTCGGCCAGGTATGCACGCATGTAGGCGATCCTACGCTCGTCGTGTACGCGGCCGTCCTCGGCGGGCGGGTCGCCGTAAGAGCACCCGTTCTCCGTGATGTAAATCGGAATTCCGGGATACGCGCTTGAGACCTGTGTCACCATCTCGTTGAGCGACCGCGGATAAACTTCCCAGCCGAACTCGGTCAGGTGCTCCGTCTCGGGACTCATCTGGCGCACGCCGAGGTTTTGCCGGTGCGGATCGTCTTCGACGATCGTGCGGAAGTAGAGGTTGATGCCGATGAAGTCTAGCGGCGCGTGCATCGCCTTGAAATCGTCGTCCCGCGGCTTCAATTCGTCGATTATCGAGCCGTGGTAATCCAGCTCGGGATAGCGTCCCTTCATCACCGGGTCGAGGAACCAGTAGTTGTTGAAGCGATCCCATCGCCGCGCCGCCGCCAGGTCCCGCGGCGAGTCAGTGAACGGATGCACCGAGGACATGCTGTACGCGACTCCGACTTTGTCGGGCTTATGCCGCGATTCGCGAAGCGCGCGAACGCCGAGACCCTGCGCCACATTTACGACGTGTGCCGCAGCCAGCGCTGCTTTCGGTTCGCGCCGCCCCGGCGCGTGAATGCCCTGGTGGTAGCCGAAGATCGTGAAGATCCAGGGCTCGTTGAAGACCATCCAGTTCTTCACCCTGTCGCCGAGTGCGTCGGCGGTGATCGCGACGTAATCGCGGAAATATTCCGCGAGTTCGCGATTCGGCCATCCGCCGATATCTTCAAGCTTCTGCGGCAGGTCCCAGTGATAGAGTGTCACCCAGGGCTGGATGTTCCGCTCGAGCAACTCGTCGATCACGCGACTGTAGAAGTCGACTCCCTTCTGGTTAACCTTGCCTTTGCCGTCAGGAAGGATACGCGACCATGAGAGCGAGATGCGCGAGGCGGTCAGCCCGAGGTTGGACTGAATCGCGATATCGTCGCGGTAGCGATGGTAAAAGTCGCAGGCGACGTCGCCGTTCCATCCAAGCCGGATGCGGCCGGGCGTGTGGGAAAAGCGATCCCAGATCGATTCGCCTTTACCGTCTTCCTTCCATGCGCCTTCGATTTGATAGGAGGCACTTGCGGTACCCCAGAGAAATCCGTTGGGAAACCCCATTTTCGACATAAGCGGCTTGATTAGCACAGCCGTAACAATTACGCGACGGGATCGCGCGAAGTACGTGAGGCGCGAGGGTTGAGGCCGACTTTGCGCCCGTGAAGTGCAGCGGCTACGCTTAGAGTGCGCGTTCGTTTGCGGTTATCGCTTAGGAGGCAGGTCCGCCAGTGCCGGCCCGGGTGCTCGGAAAGTCATTTGCTCTTTTCGCCCACTATCTGGCTGAGGGCGCGGGAGCACTCGCACTTGCGCTACTCTTGGTGTTCTCGGCGACCGCAATCACGGGATGTTCGACGCAGAATTCCTACTACGAAGCCAGCCCTCACTTTGCCCATGAGAGCGGTCCGCAGTACCTGGGGAACTCTCCCCGATTGTCGCGCGGTACTCAGGTCGCTTCCTGGTACGGGCCCGGATTCGTCGGCCGTACGACGAGCACTGGTGAACGTTTTGATCCCAACGAACTGACCGCTGCCTCGAAGACTCTCCCGCTCGGCTCGCGCGTGAGAGTCACCAACCCCGACAACGGCCGTTCGGTGGTCGTAAGAATCAACGATCGAGGACCGTTCGTACGGGGCAGAAACCTCGACCTGTCGCATCGTGCGGCTCAGCAGATAGGCCTGACGGGGAAGGGCGTGGGCCGCGTCCAGGTTGCATCCGCGGATGCTCCCGTCACGTCCACGGGTGACGGGTCATCGGCGACGAGCGAATCTGGTTATGTACCGCACACCGCGAGCTACAGCCGGCGCTCATCGTATCGTCATCGAACGCGACGCTCACGCCGCCATCGCAACGAATCTGTTGGGACCTGGCTGATCGGCGCATTTCATCTGTAGCGCTGGCAGCTGAGATCTTTTTCTTAACCACCTTGCCGGCTTGGTGCGGCAAAGGTCGTTGCGGCGCGGTGCGTCCTTTTTCCGCAGGCGGCGTGAAGCTTAGGTTGGTGGGTGCAGAGCTGGACATCGTAGCGAGCTTCGAACACCGGACCTCGCCATCCGCCCGCGGTGCGTTGTGAATCCTTCCTCGCTGGTGCGCGGCTAAAAGGCGTCAGCGGCGGGCGATGCTCTTCAGAAGACGCGCGCTCGCCTTATTTCGCTCTCCCGAGCGAAGACTGTCCGGAGTCGGGATCTTATCCGGGCGGATTGATTACCTTAGGCAAGCGTCTCAGCCAAATCGGAAGCCCCCGAGCTTGTCGGAGTGCAACGATCACTTCGTCACCGGCTCCGCGTCGAACTCGATATGCAGCTCGCGGAGCCCACGCAGAATCAAACTCGGCACGTGTCTGAAGTCGTTCAGTTTCGGCGCCAGCCGAATGTTCTTGAGCCGCACCAGAAGCAGCTCGAACGCGATCCGCGCCTCAAGCCGCGCGAGCGCCGCGCCGAGGCAGAAGTGCACTCCCTGGCCGAACGCCAGATGCGTGCGCGCGTTATCGCGTCGCGGATTGAAACTGTCCGCATCGTGAAACTGAGCGTCGTCGCGGTTCGCCGAGGCGTAGCACGCCGCGACGATCGAGCCCGCTGGAATCTTCACCCCGCCGATCTCCGTATCGATCGTCGCCTGACGGAAGAGCTGCTGCACGGGCGACTCCATCCTGAGCGACTCTTCGATGAAGTTCGGGATGAGCGAAGCATCACTCGCTAACGACGCCATCTGCGGCGGGTTCTTCAACAACAGCATCATCCCGCTCGCGATGAGATTCGTCGTGGTCTCGTTTCCAGCGACCAAAAGCTGCAACAGGATGTTTAGCATCTCGGCCGTGTCGAGTGACTCGACGCCATAGAGGCGCGCGTTGATCAGGTCCGTCAAAATATCGTCGCGCGGCTCGTGGCGCCGCTCGTGAAGCTGCACGGCAAAGTAGTGCTGGAACTCGACCAGGCTGTGCGCGCATTCAACCCGCCGCTCGTAGCTGATCATCCCGCCGAGGGGGGCCACCGCGTCGTCGGACCAGCGCTTGAACTTGTCCATGTCGGCGCGCTGCACGCCGAGCGCGTCGGCGATCACGGTAAGGGGAAGTCCGACCGCGAATTGGTTGACGAGTTCCACGCGGCCGTCGCCGGCGAAGCGATCAATCAGTTCATTGGCGATCGTCTTTACCGGCGTCGCCATCGTCGCCACGCGCCGCGCCGAAAACGCCCTGTTGACCAGGGCACGAAAACGCGTGTGCGAAGGCGGATCGTTGGTCAAAAGCGTATTCGCAGCGGGATAGCCCTGCGCGAGAATCTCGTTTATTTCGGGCGTCGGCTCTTCCTGGCGGCCGGGCGGAATCTTCGACGAAAAGACATCCTCGTTGCAGAGCATGTACATGACGTCTTCATAGCGACTCACGATGAAGAATCCCGCCCCCGGAACCTGGTAGACGGGCGCCTCCTCGCGCAGCGCGCGGCGGAACTCATACGGATTTTCAGCGGTCTCGGCCGCGAGCGGATTGAACTTGTCAAGCGATGCCATCGTCGTTGCCCTTTGCCGGAATCGCCGGCCGTGGTCGTTCCGCAACTATGTGCGCGCGAGCCACTGGTCGAGCAGATGGTGAAAGTGGCGAATCTTGGTTTCCTGGTAGTTCGCCAGCGTGACCGTTTTCTTCTTCATCGTCTTCAGGCCGAGCTGCACCTTCGGCAGATTGAAAGTGTCCTGGTTGAAAACGCGCGCGAGAAAACCCAGCTCCGGAGCTTCACACCAATCGTCGTCCGGCCCGAGCCAGTGAATCGGCGCGGGAGGCGGGCGATCGCCCGTATATGGCGATAGGTAAATGCACTCCATGATCGATTGATCGACTTCCGTTCGGTAGGGACGGAAGCGATAGACGATCCGGTTGTATGCGCCCCACGGATGAAAATTCGGGAACACCGTGTAGTAGAAACTGTCGACCAACTCGGCGTCCGATAGCTGCTCCACGTCAGCTCCCAGAGCAGGCCGCAGCATCTCACGGGCAGCGCGAGCGGCAACCTGGCGCGCGGTCGCGCCGCCGGCGATCACAACCACTGGAGGATCGTCGAGTCTGCGATCGACCATCGAGTCGAACATCTCTTGCTCGCTTGGCCGCCAGGAAAGATGCGGACTCGGCGTCCCGTTGGCTGAAATCGCGCGCGAGAAGTTGCCCCACGCATCGTACTGCGAGTTGGCATCGCCGAGCCCGGCGAGCAACTGCGGATGAGTCGCGACCACGTGGAAGGCTTCCATGAAGGCTTCCTGCGCGACCTTCCAGTTGCAGCGCAGGATCTTCGCCACGTGTGCCTGCTTGAAGCGTCGCTCGAGCGGCCAGCGCGCGAACTGGCGCGTGAGTTCCGAGCCGAGGAATTGGTCGAGCGGTTCCGCGCTCGAATCCATGTTGATGAACACGAAGCCGCCCCACGTCGCGGTTTTGACCTCCGGCAAGTTCCACTCGGCGGGCGTGATGTGCGGAAAGTCCCAGCGGCAAGGAATGTGTTTCAGCGAGCCGTCGATATTCCAGGCGAAGCCGTGAAACGGACAGCGGAATTCAGCCGCGCGAGGGCCGCCCGCTTCGCGCAGCAGGCGCCCGCGATGCAGGCAGGCGTTATAGAATGCCTTGATCTCGCCGGGCCGTGTGCGCACGACAATGAACGACCTGTCCGCGATGTCGTACACGACATGATCGCCGACGTTTGCGACGTCCTCTTCGCGGCACGCCATTTGCCACACCCGCTTCCAGAGCCGTTCCACTTCAAGATCGAAAAACGCTTGCGAGGTGTAGCGCTCGACCGCGATTTCGGAGAGCGAAACCTCGAGCCGGTTTTCGCGGCGCAAGGCCTCGGGAACCGAGCACGAATCGGAATCGAGCAGCCGTTGATAGGAAATGCCCTTTGACCATGCGCGCCGCTGACTCTCGGCGGTATTCATCGGCACTACTTCTCCTTGGAGTTCGATTCCCGCTCGCGTGATGCGTCTGCGCCCTGGCGATGACGTGACGGCAGTTCGCGTCCAGCGATCCAGAGGCAGAGATGCGGGTCGGCGGAATAAATTTCTCCCGCCACGTAGCTGCCGTCGCGGCGAAACACTCCTGCCCGGCCATCTTTCTCGACGCGGACGTTACCGTCGGCCTGCAGATCGTAAATCGCACCACTGAGTGGATGACGAATTGCTCTCACTTCGCACCTCGGTTTGCGATCAGTCGCACACGCTTGCGCCCCCGCGCGACTGCGCGTCGCACGGTGCGACGCGCGAATTCGAGGAAGCGTTCGCGCTCCGCGGGATCGCCGGGCTTGCTCTGATAAAAGGTCGCGTAGCCGACCATCATGCCGAGCAGCGCCAGCGCCAGCTCGTCGGCGTCTTCCGCGCCCGCCTCTCTGAGCGCGTCTGCCAGCAATGCGCGCAGACGAAAATGCAATTGTGTGTAGAAGCGGTCGACGGTGCGCTTGCGGACGCACGCCGCCCAGTACTCGATAAACGCGAGCGTACTCTGCCAATAGTCGGTGGTGCGCATCAGGTACGCTTCGAGCAGTGCTTCGACGCGCTTCAACTGGTCGTGCTCGCGAGCGCCAACTTCGTTGAGCCGAGCCATCGTGTTCTCGAACATCCGCTGCACGACGGCGCGCATCAGCTCGTCCTTGTCGCGGAAGTAGTAGTGGAGGATTGAAAGCGGAACGTCCGCTTCTCGGGCGACGACGCGGAGCGAACTCTCCGGGAAGCCGTGCTTCAGAACGCTCTTCAGCGCGGCCGCTTCGATCTGATCGCGGCGAAGCTGCCGCACAACTGATTTGCGCCGCGCCGCCGCCGCTGTGGTCGCCTTGGCCATCGTGCTTTGGACAATCGTCCGATTTATTGGACGATCGTCCAATACAACTTGTCGTTTGCAGAGTCAAGGCGCCGCTGGCGCGAGGCTTGTCCCGCTGAGCGGCGCCGGCTACGACTTGAGGGCGAAGGATTCGGTGATCGCTGAATGGCGCTCGAAGCAAACATCAACTACGACGAAATCATGCGGCGCGTGACCGCCATTTCGCCCGCGCTCGCGGCCAAGGCTCGCGAGTCGGACGCGGCGCGCCGACTCGATCCAGCGAGCATGCGCACGATGGCCGAGGCGGGGATGTTCAAAGTTCCCGTACCGGCGCGGGTCGGCGGCTACGAGCTCACGCTCCGCACTCAAGCGGCGGCGGTGACCACAATCTCGGAGGCCTGTCCCTCCAGCGGATGGGTGCTGATGGTGATGGGGGCG
>Ga0126373_10002049_pt1 | contig 14713 bp, 13 predicted proteins | sample PanSoiMetPlot_11_FD_92545 | JGI IMG/M metagenome (GOLD analysis project Ga0126373, IMG submission 92545) | Tropical forest soil microbial communities from Panama - MetaG Plot_11 | ecosystem: Environmental > Terrestrial > Soil > Tropical forest > Bulk soil | place: Panama | collected 2016-02-17 | reverse complement strand
TTACTTTCTCTGGCGCGTCCTCGAGCCGGGCGGCGCGCAGCTTGCTCGTTCGAGCGGTGACATTGGAACGCGCCTGCTGGCCATCGCCGGCCTGCTCAATTTCCTCTGTGCTGCGGACGCGTATGAGATCGCCTGCCGCCTGAAACAGTAAAAACCACTGTTGATGGACACGGTCAAGGGCTACGGGCTGGATGTTCAACACGGACCCTTGACAGGCATAAATCCTGGGCGTACCGTCCGCCAAAGTATAAGGCCGTTAATAAAGCCACGAGTAACGACGTGCACAGGCAAAGCATCTTTTCCTTCGGAGAATGAAAATGAAAATCCTGGTACTGGCCCTGCTGGCTCTTCTGTTCTTTGCCGTTTCAACTAAGGCCACTTCCATACCGACTTCGAACGCCAGCGGACAAGTCTCAGGCAGCTTCGCGCTGGACTCTTTCGGGGATTTTGTTGCGTTTGTCCAGACGCCTCAGGGTTCAATCGCTCCTAGCGACGGCTGCTGCGCAGGTGATTTGAGCTTCGACCCATCCACGGGCGTTTTCGGTTTTGTTTTCAGCCTGGTCGATGGGAACTCAGACAATGTTGGAGTCGCAATGACGGCAACGGTCTTTGAGGTTGGTGTTGACGGTGTCGCCACGGTACCAGCAGGATTTCAGCCGGGTAGCCAAATCTCTCTGTCCGGCCAAGCGACGATCACAGGAGAATACGTCACGCAGGATCTAGCTGGCGACGAGCACATTTACACCTTCACGGAGCCAGCCACGTGGTCTGCAGATTTCGAGGCTATTGAGAATCCTGATGGAGAGGTGTTCATTAACTTCTCTGGTGGCACGCCGACGCCGGAGCCGACGTCGCTCATCCTGGTGGTCACGGGAGCATGCTTCTTGGTCCTGCGCAGGAGCGCTTTGCTCGCGCAAGTCACTAAGCGTTAGGCGTAGAACTGCGCCTCCGCTTACCGGAATATTTTCTTCGATTTCGATGGAAGCAGGGAGTGGAGCCGCGGGGCGGACTTGAACCGTCGACCTGCCGATTACGAATCGAGTTCGGTTCAATGTATCAAACCGCACCAAACTGCATCATGATGAAGAGCAATACCATTACCCCTGCGCGAGAAGCACCATGATGCGCCAAAATGCACGAGAAAACACTTTGCTTGGCGACAGTTTGGCGACAAATGCCCGTCGCTCCGTCGCCTTTCCGTTGTAAGGAAAGTGCGCAGCTAGCGACGTGGCTTCTTTCTCTTCTTAGCTGGAGCTTTTCCCCTGGTTTTCTTGGTTTTGCCTGCCGAGACGACGTTTCGTCTTAACATCGACGGTGCCTCGGCACCGAGCGGGGGGCATAGCCCTCCATAAAAGATACCGCCTCGCTCATCGCACTCGCTTTTTGTGATGTAGTGGCATTTTTGCTGGCCAGATTGTGGATCGGTTATGTAGCAGGCACCTGGCTGGTCATCTGGGTCAGCGTTGTCCAGGGACAAAGTCTTGTCTTTCATTTCCTGATCCTTTCCGAAATCTATTTGAATGAGACTCCGATAGATGGTCCAAGATAGTTTTTGTTAAAAGTCTTTGGTGCGATTTCGTAGTAATTGTCAACTGCCTGGAGCTCTATGGCCCAACGTCGGCTGATAGGAATTTTCAGGTCGAAATTCCCGGCAGCAGTCCATGCACGGTCCTGCGTGAAAACTGGGGTCCCTTCCACCTTCACATCTATCGAAGTCCGGTTGCGGAAGTCATGACTCAGTTCTGCGCCCAAGTGCAGACCGCCGAGATTGGTTGAATTGCCAGGCGCGTACAGATTGTCGAACATAGCTTGCATTCCAATACTGAGAGATAAGTTATAAGCGGTCGGCAACCTGACAGCCTGAGTGATGCCAGCACCATAAATCTGTTCGACTCGAATACCTTGAGTATTGTTGTGATAAGCACTAGCGTATGGACCCCATGCTGCCGAGGGTCGGAACTGCCTTAACTGAGACAACGAGGCGGAATAGTTCTGAGTAACGTTTGAGCTGAACGCTGTGTGTTTCCATTTGTCATCGTAAGTCCCGTTCGTAACAAGCTCGGTTTCTCCCAATCCTTCATTCTGAAGTCCGTGATCGAGATCAAGAGTTGCTTTTACCCCAATGTCTCTCGATGCTGAGTCAAAGCCCGACACTGATAAAGAAGCCTTGCGGAGTAGCGGAGTGGGCACGCGAACCGGAGTGCTAGTTTTTGCGATCTCCGTTTGGCCCAGATGGGAACGCGTTATTTGAGTGATCCATATATAGGTTCCGGGCGCGAGAGAGCTCGCTATTGTGATTGTGAACTTGCCGTCGGCAGTATTCACAGCGAACGGCGCCTCACCAAGGTTGACAAGCACCGTCTTTCGACCATGTGGTGCCTTGTCTTCAGCAGAACAGTCCAGAGGGGCCGTAATAGTTGGCGATGTGCAGACATAGAGTGAGATCGCGTCGTACTGTGGCGTCAGCCCTTGAGCGATTCCGCTTACTTGTGTGTCAGTAACAGTGGGCACTTTAGACAAAAGAGGAGCGGCCTGCCCGATAGCGCTTGCAGGCACCATTGTCATCATCAAAATTCCACCTAAGATCCGCACCATCATGGCGGCGCTCCTTTCCGAGTCGATTCACGGACGCAAGAGAATTCAAAACATTTTCCAGGCGGGTAGTTCGGTCCCGGATGCTCCCATAAGGTGCTCGAAGGTTTGCCGTTCCTCGGGGGTGAACACATTGGAGCGCACTGCACTAAAAGCTTTTTTGGGAGAGAGCTCCGCGACCTTTTTCCCGATGGATTTAAGATGTTCGGTCGGCGGCACGACGGATTCAGATTCGCGACGGAGATATGAACCAGTTCTGGCTGCGCTCACTACCGTTCCAATTCCAGCTATGAGCAATAAGCACAACATCACGGTCAACGGCGCATAGCCGATGTAGCCTCGAAATCTAACCTCAGCAAGAATCAAACCGACGGTGATGAGTTGTCCTAGGACGGCGCAGACCATGAGCGCCGATGTGGCCAAAAACAACCCTATTGTGCCGACTGACACTGTAGATGTCTGCCCTGCAGGGTTTGAGATTTTTTGTGGGATAGAGAAAAACGAAAAGATGGCCGGGGCGAGTAAGAGAAGCGCCGCAAATAGGATCGAAAGTAATGCATAGTGGAACTTAGTCATGTAGTGTAGCGCATCCGTAGTGACAGTAGCGCCCAACAATGGAGTTAGCAGGCCCGTGCCAATCGTAAAGTTCGACGCAAAACTTGTGGCGAAGCTCCACTGCGGTGCGCGTACAGGTTTCCCTACGCTTTGTTGAAGCGCCGCGAGACAAATCAGCAGATATCCAAGCGCGATTACAAATGCACCAATCAGCGGGAGCTTGAACCATGAGGAACTGATTGACGGAAGCAGCATCACAGTTCGGCTTAAGACCTTCGAAGAGGAGACGCACTCATGAGAGCTACCCCCGTCCGTTTTCCGTTCCGACAGCTGGGGAGTCACGGTTTCCTTCGATGTCATGGTTGAGCTGAGGTCGATCGATCCTGAAAGCGGTATGGATCTCGAAGCGACCCGCAGGTGTAGATCGAACGGGATCTCTTGAAATGGCTTCCACGGCGGTGTGATCTTGACGCAGGAGGTGTTTTCTTCAAAATCCGGCACGGATTTGCCCTCTGCCAACTGTGAAAGGGACACTAACACCGCCCGGGGCGCGCCAGTGCTGTCGGTAAGATGAGCACTCGCACAGATTTGGTCTGGTTGAGTAGGCCCTTCGTTTCTGAGGTACAGGTGGAGGATCCCATCTACCGTCTTGGCATTGCCGGGAACCCTCTCCATGTGAATCTCGCCACCTGCTTGAGCATTAGCCTGTGCGATAGAAACCGCATTCTTTGGCTGTTGACAAGCCGGGAGAGTCTGAGGGATGCCGGCCCGAGCGAACGTGAGGAAAGCCAGCGTCGTAACGCAGACAACACTCGTCGAAGTCACGATGCCATGTATGACCGGTCGCTTACGTCCGCCAGAACGTAAGCAGTCGGTAACAGCAGGAGTGGTCAAAAATGTCCGGTGTGCTAGCTGGGTCAAATTGCACTCCCAACGGACAAATAAACCGTGTTTTTACTGATAATTTATAATAACTAGGCCGACATTCTATTATTCTGTACGGTATAGAAGTTGGATCATTCTCGCAAAGAAAGGAAGTTTGTCAATAGGAAAAGCTGTGCAGCCTGCGAAAAAAGTGTCGCGACGCACGCCCCTGGAAGTGAATGATTTTGCAAGGCCGACTAAGTCCTTTTTGCTATCGAGACCGAACCGAGGAACGAATAATCTCAACACGTAACAAACTTGAAATAATCAAGCACGGGCGGCATACTCACCCCGCTCAATGGCAATCCCGATACTCTAGATGGGCTTTGAAGAAAAGGAATTGTACATGGCAGACACACCACCAAAATCAATCCAGCTGATCTGGTTCGACCTGAAAAAGCGGTTTTTAACACCTTGTGGGTCCGCGACTTTCTACGCTCACCTCGGCTTTGGAGTCATGCTGTGTGGTGGCGTGGGAGTGTGGGCCATACTTTTCAGATCATCATGGCGAATCGAAGATATCTCCGCAGCGCTCCTCGGATACTTCCCAGCCCTCCTCGGAGGTGCTGTGCTTCAATTTACCGAGGCTTATAGAAGGCTCGTAAATCCAATATAAATCGGGGCGAAACGTGACGCTCTTTGAATCGCCGCCGATCAAAGGATCCGCGTTCCCGAAAACGCTCCTCAAACTCCGTGCACTCAAATGTGAATGGCTGTTGAGTCGCCACAAACCATGCCAACTGTTTCAAGCATCCCGCCTATAATGGTTCCCACAAGTGAGACGCGAGTTCTACCGGCGGCTGGTGGTGCATATTAATCGTAAAGCTTGGTGGCATGTGCCTCCGGCAGATCCCGGTGCGTATCGCAAACGAGGGAAGTTTCTTGCATCCAGCTTTCGTGAGGCACAGTTTTACGGGCGTCCGCTAGATGAGCCTCAAAGGGTCCGAGTCACGAGGCCACTCGTCGGCGATGAAAAGTCAATTGCGAAAAGGCTAAATCTGCGGCCCCAAGATCAGGACATGACCCTGGATGAAATTGCGGCGCACGACGCGAAATGGAAAACCGCTGCGCTTAGGAAAGGGTTTGATTCGATAGTCGTTATGCTCCCGAAATCGTTTGTAGAGTTTAAGGCCTGCGGCAAAGTGCCTCGTAGTTTGGAACTCAACATTTTTTTCGACGATGCTTGATAAAAACCTCGGGTTTTCTTCTCAGGCAGTCTCTAATTCGGCGCTCTCGGTTTTTTCAGATATTTCGGATCTCTCGATGACCTCCGCTTCATTTTCAGTGATTCCGTACAGCCCGTAAACGATAGTGTCTAGGCGATGGTCTGCCGCAATGATCTGGCGGCGTAATTTAATCAATTCGCGTTCGCTTTGGCTTCGTAGAAGTTTCGCTTGCAGAGCAAGCATATGTTTGACCTCGTTCGAAAGGTCGACTCCTTGCTTTGCCTTATCACTGGTTACGATTGGTATTGGCAATGAGCGCGTTTCTTTCAGGACTATCTTGGGGAAGTCATCTCTCTGCGCGACATTCGAACGACGAAGGAAATACCAGGACATGAGTCGGCTATTTAAGCACCCGAGCAAAAACTCCAAGTCTGGGCCACCATCCAATTGGAGAATACTTTGCATTGACTTGTTTGTGACGAAATCATCTTCCGCCTTCGTCGCTTGCAAGCGAAATTGTCTACTGATCAGTTCACGCAGCAACAAACGAGGGCCGACAAAGTATCGCTCTGGTTTCGGTTCCGCCAGTGTGTCGTCGAACCGTATGTAACGGCGTGATCCTTTTTCGAGAATGTACCGTCGAACGGTTCCGTCGAACGCGAGACGGCTGGTTGACCAGCGAGGTTTATCAGTTAGATTAAATGGAGTCACCCCACGCTGCACGTCAGCGCACGAGCCCAGTGGCCTTACGCCATCAGTAGAGAGTCTTTGCAAAAGGAGAGTCGTACTCGTGTCAGCATATGTGAGAAATTCGTCCGAACCGTTCGCAAACCATTTCGGCATATCGGCTACGCTTAAACTGCTGTGGAACTCAGCATTTGTGCGAATTTTGTGGCGCTTCGGAAAAGTGCGGATTCTCACTTTACACTCTTCGGTTCGCGGCCATCTCGTAGGAGTTTTGCGTTTACGTGCGACGAAAATAGTCGTATCTACCCAAGCGTCGCGAAAAATGTCATACGGCAGGTTGACGAACACTCTCGGGTCCGTGTGCGTCGCAATAAATCGGCGCAACTTGCTGAATTTCGGGCCACTGTACCAGCCCGTCGGAACGATCATGGAAACCAATCCATCCGTCTTTGTTTTATAGAGAGCCTGCTCCATGAACAATCCATAGGTGTCTAGGTCCTTAGACGTGGCAACAAAGGCTTTACTTAAGTATTCAGCTTGGACGTCGGTCAAAGATGCACCATAAGGAGGGTTGCCGAGTACAACATCGAAGCCTCCATCCCTCATAGCATCGGGGAATTCGCTTTGCCAATCGAAAACGTCCAACTGCAGGTCGTCGTCGCGCAGGAGCGACATCTGCGTTGCTTGACTAGGAATGCGCGACCCAATCAGAGAGTTCCCGCATTTGATGTTTGAGGACAAATCTGGCAGGAATGTCTCTCTAGGGAATAAGCCCCGTTGTTGTCCAAGTGTGGTGCGAGTTTCGCCTTCAAGAATTTTGAGATACAGCGACAGCATCGTGACTTCGACCGCTTGATAGTCCAGATCGACGCCGAAGATGTTATCCAGCATAATTTGACGCTTCAGATGAGTCGTAAGATGAAGGCTTCCTTGCCCATCCCTGTAACAGACATCTCGGGTCTGGTGCGCTGGATTGTGGTGAAGCCACCATAAGCGATATTGACATATGCTTTCAAAGGCCCGGATCAGAAAACTCCCTGAGCCACATGCAGGATCGAGAACACGCGTGCGTGAAATGTCTCGGGGGGACTTCCCACCAACTGACTCTGCAACCGTGGCGTTAACGATGTAATCAACAACATATGCCGGTGTGTAGTAGATGCCGCCAGCATTGCGAACTTCAGGTTTCAGCTCAACCTTTACGTTTCCGCCCTTTGTAACTCGAACGACTTTGGCGATGAACTGCTCATACACCGCGCCTAGGATCTCGACGGGTAATGTGCTAAACAAATATGGTGAGTCCTCGCTCGACAGGTCCCGAATGAACTCAATCAAGAAATCGTCCGATACGGTTAGTTTTTCTGACGGGTGTCCTTTGCGAAACAACGCACCATTGAAGCTCTGATCGAGGGCGCTAAAGTGCGCGACAAGGCGCGAGTAGAGGCTTGGCCGCGCAGCGCGTATCTGCTCCCATTCGGCTAGTATCAGTTCCAACGAACGCCCTGTGTCGATGTCCCGATCTTCGCAGATTCGGACGAACAAGATTCTGTCGAGGATGCGTTGAACGCTTTCGTTGAGTAGTTCATCGGTCCAATTCATTTTTCGATTTGACCGAACGAGGTCCTTTGCAAGTTCCGCTCGCCGGTCGTCGATGTAGGCGAGAAAATCCGCATCGACGGTGCGTACCCGCTCGGGTGCTATTAGCCAGCCTTGTCGCGCTTTGCCTTTGATTACTCGCTTCGGCAAACCGGCAACGAACCGATCTAGCGAGCCAGCAGCGACGTTATCGCGGCCAAACAAGTCCCACAGCTCTTCTGACTTTTCGACGAACTCGGAGAAGCGCCACTGTTTGCATACGTCCCACGGCGCATCTTGCTCGGGCTTACCACCAACGACGAAGAGCTTTAGAATTTCAAAGTTTGTTAGTGCCGCAATCAGCAGCTTGAGATTAAAAGCGTACCGTTGAGCCTGATATGCATCTCGGTCCGAAAGGCTCTCTTGAGGCTTTTTAGCTTCGCAGACGAATCGGTCTATTCCATCAGTGCGAAAGAGATAGTCGGCTCTCTTTTTCTTCCCAGCTATATTTACGCGGCTTTCGATCTGGACTTCTCGCAGGGGTTGTGTCGCACTCTTGATGTTCTCGACATCCCATCCAAGGGCACGCCAAAAGGGAATCAGATAATCATTTCGAAGGGCGGATTCATCGTAGGCTTCACTCTTGAGATGCGAGAGATTCTTGCGAAAAGAGGCCGTCAAGCGTTCGAGCTCTGTTTTGAAATCCTGAAGTCCTCGAGCAGACATGCGGACATTTAATTTACTACCGCGAGCTAAGTCAAGAAGGTGGATTGCGGAGATTTCTTTCCCGGTGTTTGGGGACACGGGCCATGCAGATCAGCCAAGCTATATATGAACTCGTACGATGGGATCGACATTCTGAAGGCAATGATACTGTATTTTTATCTATCTTGAGAGTATATTCGTGCACCAATGGCGACTGTTCAGGTACGCAAACTTCCGAAAGGTACCCTCAAAAAACTTACTCTAGGTCAATCGTTTGCCGAGTATGACAAACTCCTAGATAAGGACAATGTTTACGTTGAAACACCAGCATTGCGAGCTGCATTGGACGGCGGCCAAGGCAAATGCTTCTTTGTAGGCCGACGTGGTACTGGAAAAACCGCCATTACGTTGTACTTGGAGCGCAAATTCCCAGGCGGCGTGGTTCTCCTCCTTCCACAGCTCCTGGTGCCAGTAGCACGATGTTTCGATAGCAAAGCAGTTATGGAGGATGTTCATCACCAGCCATTCAAGTCACTGGTGGCCAGTTTCAAACGCGCAATGCTCGACCAGGTCCTTCGCCACTGGATTCAGCGCGGCAAATTTTCATATCGGAGCAATACAACATCGAATCTAACGCGCGAGCGTAACTATGTTGAGGACTATGACTTTGATCTGAGTCTTCTCGCTTTCGCTGAAGAAATGCTTGAATCGCTCGGCAAGAACCAAGACAAGGAGTGGCTTCGCTCGATTAACCGTGCGAAGGAAATCGCGCAGTCAATGGATGCGTTAATGCACTCGCCTTCGGATAGAACTCTTCTAGTCATTGATCGAGTCGACGAGTCGTGGGACGGCTCGGACAAGTCCGTCATCTTGCTAATGGCTATGATGCATGCGTGTGTCGAGCTTACGAGTACGTGCGAGTGCACGAGACCGCTACTCTTCATTCGAGAAAACGTGTTTGAAAGAGTGAAGTCAATCGACAAAGAGTTCGCCAGGCTCGAAACTTTTGTCACATCCCTGGAATGGACACAGGAACAGCTTCTAGAATTGGTCGAAAGGAGACTCAATGCATACTTGATAGCAAAATACGCGCTTCGAGGAGAGACGTGGAAAGCATTCTTCGAAGATGGCCGCCAGCCTTCTGAGGATCTCGTGTTCGGATACTGCCAGTATCGGCCACGAGATGTTCTAAGTTACTGCTCGTTCGCCATCGAAATTGCGCAATCCAAGCTGCGAGAGCGCGTACCTATCGACGACCTACTCCTTGCTCGGAAACGGTTTTCCGAAAGTCGCCTCAAAGATCTGTGCGACGAATACGCTGATAATTTCCCTCAGTTGCAATTGATACTCAGCCGTTTCTTCGGATTATCGAGCCAGTTCACGATCAGAGCCATCGACGATTTTATTAAAAGGCTCTTAGTTGACGACGATGTTCAAGCGCGATGCAAAGGTTGGATATACAACTATACGCAGCCTCACCTCTTCGTCCAACTACTCTTCGACATTGGCTTCGCCGGAATAAAAGATGGCACAACACACTACCGATCTTTCGGATCACAGTCGGGACCCTTGCCGGGAATCTCAATGGAAACGGTTGTGGTCATCCATCCGACGTACCGGGACGCGTTAAACCTCAAAGACATGCTCTTGGGCACCTTAGATGCATCTGTACAACTCACAGGGGCAGGCCTTCTCCAAGATCTACCCGCAGGAATCGGTACGGAAGAGTACATCAAACGCCTTCAAGAATTGAGAGACGAACTCAAGGCAATGTCTATGGGCGAGCAGAAGGCGGAATCGTTCGCAACGCTGACTGGAGAGGTAATCCGGCTTTGTCTCTTTAGAGCACTGTCGAACTTGGAATGCAAAGCCAGAACAGTTGATGGCCGTGTAATTCGAGATTGGATCGCTGCGAATCACGCCTCCGACGGGTTCTGGGAAGTCGTACGGCAGAAGTACGGCGCTGTGCAAATCATTTTCGAGTGCAAGAACTATGACGACTTAGAGGCTGCCGATTTCCACCAAGTAGCCTATTACATGAATGACACGATTGGTCGATTTGCTGTACTTGTATTTCGCGGCAACGAAATAAAGAAGCATTATTTTGAGCACGTCAGAAGAATTGCGTCCGACAAACGAGGGATGATTCTGCTGCTTACGGAAAGGGACTTGGATGTCCTTCTAAGGCAAGCCGTAAACGGAAAATCCAGCGAGTCACACATTCAAGAACTATATGACCGCTCAGTGCGGGAAGCCTCGTAGATAAAATCTAATCCAATGGCTACCGCAGTGTCGCGACCCAAAGTTAGAAAAACGTGTCTTGTGCTTGCGCAATCTCTTCGACCTGCTTTGCCTCGAACTCCCTTTCGCTCATTGCCCCAACAAAAAAGTCGTCTAAAGGCGACCCACGCGCAAACTCCAGCTTCGTATGCCGCTCACCCTGATCGTCTACGAACGTCTGCGTTATGTGAACAGGCGGACGCTTCCGCGCATCACACCAACGGCACTTTCCGCATCGGCAACCAACATAAGCAGCCTTATCTTTCGAGGGGTCAATCTGTTGCTCGATTGTTTTGCTGACGTTGAAAAAACACCCAAAGCTCTGCAACCGCCGAACGTGCTTGAACGCATCAAGGAACTGTCCAACTAACTCCGGCTCCTCACAAAATTCATAGCTCTTTGTCGTGTACTTTACCAACTCTTTGATTGCGCGTCTGTTAATTCTTCGAGTCGGTTGGCCCTTCTTATCGAGTCCATAAACACGTTCGATGTAAATGTAGTCACTGTCCCCCGTTATAGCCCGCCACCGTTCCTTCAATTGTTCAAGAAACTCTTTCGGCAAGCGACACTTTGCTTTCACCAAACAGTGTTCATGGGGATGCCATCCGGCCTGTCTGCTGTGTGTCGTTTCAATCGAATAAAAACCGCCTTCAATGTATTCATTCCAGAAGTATTCTTCGCGCAGTGCAGCAAAGGATCGAATCAACTTGTTGATAGCTTCACGGGTTAACACGCGAACATTTTTTATTGTGAAGGTGATCATGAAGTAGTTGGTTTTGTCCGCCCGAATGATGTCCCATATACGACGTTCATAATACTTTGCTCGAAAGCGGGCGCAATCAGCGCACAGCGGTGAGCGGCAATGGTAGGGAACCAGCTTTTCCGTTCCGCACGGGAAGTCAAAGGGGTCGAAATACCTTCCGCATGACCAAAGAGCCTTGTCTTCCTTCTGGCGGCCCAGCTTAATTAAAGAGCCAGACAGTTTTACTAAGTTCTTCGCCTTCTTCTTACTGCGAAGGCGTTGCTCCGCCTCTTCCGTGGTTATTTCCCAAACCAACGGGGAAGATGTTGCTAATGCAGTATGAACATTCGCACCCCCCCGCCCCTCGCCGTCGCCAAAACCGGGCGAGGCAAGGGGAGCCCGTTTACTTCCGTCCAGCATTCTGGGCACCTCAATACTCCGGGGAGCCGGATCGAGCGACGTATGCCGGATCGTCCCCGGTCGCACGGCTGCGTCGCCGGGACTTTGTGCCCACGCGCTCATTTTCGGCCCCCCTTCTCCCGATGGTGGTTAACCACCGGAATTCCACGCGTGAACGAACGAGGCTCCTTGACTATGAAGCGGAACCTTACTTGCCTGTCAACAGCCTGAAGTCCGGTCCCTAATCGAATGGTTTTCGCAGGTATGAGCTGGAAGCCCTTCTGTTGGCCGTCCGCAAGCCACAACTCCCGGATCGTGCGTCGAATGCCTTCCGCGTCGATGACATGGAGCGCTCGCTTCGGAATGACCCGCCGCGCCCGCTCGCAATAAGTGCGTGCCGGTTCTACAGCGTTCCGTGTCAAGAGGGTTGGGAAGGCTCTCATTGTGTCCGGTGACTCCGGGCAACAAACTTTTCGAGGGCCACGACTGGAATGATCCGACGCCGCCCAATCTTTCTGCTTTCCAGTTCCCGGCGTGCAATGAGTGTTGCAACTGTACGCGGTGAAAGAGACAAGCGCTTCGCGGCCTCTACAATGTCAACAGCGACTGCGTCTTCAGGCACGTAAGACCTCCTTGCAGCACGGTGCTTGACGGTAAGCCGCTGTTTCTGTATCGTCAAGCCGCTAATGGTGTGAATAGCTGTAAATTGGGGTGAATTTATAATGGGAATTCGTGGACCGAAGCCGGTTCTACTGAGTGAACTTCAATTCTGGGAGAAAGAGTGGTGGCAGAGCTTTCGATTTCTGCGAAATGGGGACTATATGCCCCGCGTGCCGCGATGGAGCTTTGAAGCACCCCTGATTCTGGATCCGCGTGCGCCAGGCAAGATTGTTAAGTGGAAAACGCGAGGACTCGCGGTTGAGGGTCGCCAAGACATATGGGACGCCCTATTGGCGGCCAAGTCGATGGATCAGGTAAAGAAAGGTTGCGACCGCTGGGAGAACTGGATAGACGGCCTAACTGGCAAGAAGTTATTTGCAGAAGCTCGGTTGGCTGGGATTCTGAGTCGACCGCGTGAGACGTGGCCAGAGAAACTCAAACACGCTGTGAAGGTCGACTTGGGCGGCCCCGCAGGTTTCCCAGCGCCGATGTATGTGCGCCGATATGCATACCTGTTTCTGGCAGCGAAGCGCGACAGGCGCTTCCCAAGCAAGAGATACACGTCAGATAACGCTCGACTGGATCACATGGCTCGTGCGATGGCAGGCGTCTTGTGTGACGTATCGCCAGCAACCGGAGTAGATAAGCTCCGAAAAGTAAAACACATTGAGACCGATGCCAAGCACGTCAGCCAATGCTGGCGATGCACCCGGATGCGCTGGGAGAAACACGCACGTGAAGAATTGCAGGACTTTGCCGAGGGACGATACGAAGACATTGAAAGACAAACAGTTCGCAGAGAACAAGCGTTTCACACGGCTCTCGCTATGCATCCTGCGTGGACCGTAATCGCTGTCAGCGAGACCAGGCAAAACTCCGGCCATTGGGCTGCAAGTTACAGGGATAGGGAAGGCCGAGAGAGAGTTGAAAAGTTTTTCTTGAAAAAGGAGAACGGATAATGAGCCAGGACTTACTCGACGGAGAAGTAGCAATGCGCCGTGCGCACGGCGAAGGGCGTATCTATCGGAGAGGGAATATCTGGTGGATTCAGTTCCGACACAATGGGGAACGCGTCTTCGAAAGTTCGCGTTCGCGTAATCGAGATATAGCCGCGCAACTCTTACGCAAACGGCTCGGTGAAGTGGCGGCAGGAAACCTTCCACTTGCGGGAGCGAATAGAATCACGTATGAGAACTTGCGCGACGCTTTACTCGCTGACTATGCCGCCAATAAACGGAAATGGCTCCGAATCGGTAAGGATGGCAAGCCTTACATCTGCGGAATTTCCACCCTTGACGGCTTCTTCAAGGGATGCCGCGCCGTCAACATCACGACTGATTCTCTGCGTCGCTTCATCGGAGAACAGCAAAAGAAAGGAATGGCGAACGGCACAATCAATCGCTGTCTGGCCTTGCTACGGCGAATGTTGCGGCTCGCGATTGAGGATGGGAAACTCCGTGATGTTCCCCATTTCCCCATGCTGCGGGAAGCTTCACCGCGCAAGGGTTTCCTCGAACACTCAAGCTATCAGAAACTTCGACAGCATTTACCCGAACATCTTCGACCCGTCCTTGCAACTGGCTATTACACAGGAATGCGCTTAGGGGAAATCCTCGGCCTCAGATGGACGAATGTTGATCTCGCAAACGCCGAAGTTCGGCTTGATCCGGATAGCACAAAGAATGAGGAAGCTCGAACAATCCCCCTGACGAGTGAACTCTTAGAGATGCTGCGGATCGAGCGAGAACGCAACCCGAAGGCAGAATTCGTTTTCATGCGGGAAGGCGAGCGAATCGGCAGCTTCCGAAAAGCATGGAACTCGGCAGCAAAGTGCGCGGGCCTTCCAGAGCTTCTTTTTCACGATCTCAGACGGACTGGAATCCGCAATCTCGTCAGAGCGGGTGTTCCGGAGCGTGTAGCAATGGCAATCAGCGGCCACAGGACGCGGGCAGTCTTCGAACGGTACAACATTGTTTCCGGTCGCGATCTGAAAGAGGCAGCGCGGAAGCTAGAGGTCTATCTTGAGGCAGATTCTAGTACTGACTTTGGCGACAGTTTGGCGACAGTCACACGAAAGCAGCGCGGTCACCGTTCCCTAAATAATTGAAAAGATGGAGCCGCGGGGCGGACTTGAACCGTCGACCTGCCGATTACGAATCGGCTGCTCTACCAACTGAGCTACCGCGGCTGTGAGTCGAATTTAACATTGAGGGAAAAATGCGTCAAACGAGTTGGCTCTAGTGGATTCCAGAACTCCGCCCTAGAGGGCCATCAGGGGGAGAAAGCGCAGCTTCCTGTGCGCGGGACGCGAACCCCGCGCCGCAAGAAGGGCATCGCTACTACAAACTCTTCGAGCTTATCGCTGTGCTTCGGCCTTCTCGCCTGTTTTTGGAAATGCTACGTACCAAACGCTCTCCGGCTGTAGCTT
>Ga0126373_10002048_pt1 | contig 14714 bp, 17 predicted proteins | sample PanSoiMetPlot_11_FD_92545 | JGI IMG/M metagenome (GOLD analysis project Ga0126373, IMG submission 92545) | Tropical forest soil microbial communities from Panama - MetaG Plot_11 | ecosystem: Environmental > Terrestrial > Soil > Tropical forest > Bulk soil | place: Panama | collected 2016-02-17 | reverse complement strand
CAGCGCTGGCACCGTCGTTTGCGACGACGACGCCACGTTGGCATTGTCCAAGATCACCGTCAGGTATTCGCCCGCGACCGGCACGCCAGTGATCGTGATCGTGTTGCCGCTTACTGTCGGCGCGGCTAAGCCATAGTTCGGGGCAACGACGGTGTAGGTGTCGTCGAATATCTGAAACACGTCGGCCGCTGCGCCGGGCATCGGATAAACCGACACATTGGCCACCTTGCCGCCGGGCCGCGTCGTCGGCACTGGCGGCGTGCCCGCCAGCACCTGCCCGGCCATGTCGAGATCAAGTTGCGCCGGGATCGGCCAGCCTTCGTAAATCCGCACGTCCATGTTGGCGACCGACGGCTGGCTGGTGCCGTTCGGATAAACAGCCTGCGCGGCCAAGCCCGACAGAAAAGCGGTAACGTCGGACAAGTCGGCCATGGCTCATGCCTCTAGGCGAATGCACTCCAAGTTCCAGCCGAGCGCGGTCCAGCCCGCCGCACCGACCGAATAACGATAGCCTTCGTCGTCAACCAGAATGTCGCGATCGCGCACGCCGTGCTCGGGGATCGCGCCGAGCGGCACCGCGATCGTCCACGACGTTTTATAGACAAGGTCGGCAGGTAGCGGTCCCTTGGCGCGCCCGGCCGCCTTCGGCGAGATCGCGCAGGTGATGTTGGTGTAAAGCACCTGCTCGCCTTCGACGCCCGGCCCGGGCGTGGTCGTGGCCTCTTCGCCCGAATAGCCGGTTTCGCCGACCGCTGGCGTTTCGGCAGCTTGCGTGATCGTGCGATGCACTTCGACGGTGCGGTTGTAGATCAGCGACGAGCCGTCAGCGAGCCCGGGCGGTGTCGAGATCGCCCATGTTTCCCATGGGCGGCCGGATTCGTTCGGCGGACAGTTGGTCATCAGTCAGTACCCGAGCGCGGGCTTTCCGAGCCGACCGGCGCAACCGGCAGCAGACTGTCGTGCATGCCGATCGTGAACAACGGCGGCACCCGGTCCTGATCCATTTCCTGATTGAGCTTGTCGCTCAGCGTCATCGCGGCGGCATAACCGGCCGCCGCTACCGTCGCCTTGGCTTCGAACGCCAGCGCCTGCCGCAGATACTGCTTCGACAGTTGCGAGTAGTTCGCCCGGCCGCCGCCCGTGATCGCGAAGTCAACCGAACGCGAGTATTTGGTCGCCAGCGCTCGGCACAGATCAGCGCATGCGCCAGCGAGCGAGCCGCGCGACGTGATCGTCGCAGCGATCTCTTCGTCCTGAAACTGCGGCTCACCGCATACCGTGTCGCCGATCATGAAGCGCACGCGATAGAGCGGCTTGGTGTTGATCTGATCTGGCGAATAGGTGAACGTCATGCTGCATCCGAGAATTGTGAACTGGCGACGACGAAATTGGCTTCCATGGCGACATCGACCGGCGCAGTGCCTTCGAAACGATAGAACCAGACGCCCGGCACCAGCGGGTCGATCGGATACTGATAAACGCCGGTATTGACCTTGGTCGGTGTCGCCACTGTCTCGACGCCGTTCGGATCGAGAATCCGCAACGTCACCGCGCCGGGATCGGCAGCGTTGCCGCTGGCGTCGCTGAAATTCCCAGTCAGCGTGATCGCAACGCCGAGATCGTAACAATTAGGACACGCCATCGCTGACCACCACCTTGCCTGCTTTGTCGCTGACCGTACAACTGCCTGCTGCGCTGTCGGTGACGGCAATCTTAACCTGCCGTGAATCACTGACCACGATCAAACCCGGCACGACCTGCAACTGCATTGTCGCATCGATCGTCAGCACGCCAGCGCCACTGAGCGAAACCTGCGTCGCCAACAGCACGTTGCCGGTCGCCGCCAGCGCGCCAACGCCGAGCGTTCGCGCCGCACTGGTCATCATCGACGTGACCAGCGCACTCAACACGCCAGACCCGCCAAGCGCTATATAGGCCGCCAGCAGATAACTGGTCGAGGCAGTCAAACTCGACGCGCCCGATAACGTCGCGCCGCCCGCATAGGCCAGTTGCGCAACCGCCGACAGCGTGCCGCCACCAGCGAAGACTGGCGGCGCATCGAACAGCGGTCGAGTGACACTGACAACCAGACCGCCGCTGCCTGCCAGCGTCGATTGCGCCTGCTCAATCTGCGTGGTCACGGCGAACGCCGCGCCAGCACCAGCCAGCAATGCCTGTAGCGGTATCTCACCGGCCTTGAAAACGTCGGCGGTGAAGCTGCCCGCACCGCCTAGCGTTGAGGCGGCAAGCTGGTTCTGCGCGACGTTGGCCGTCAGCGCGCCAGCACCAGCCATCGCGATCGGCAGAATATTGGTGACTAGTTCTGCCGTGCCGACCAGCGTCAATGAGCCGCTGAGAACTTGCGGCGCGATCGGCAGGATCATCCCTTCGAAAACGGTCAGCGTGCCGATGCCCGCGCCGATCTTGGTCGCCGCCATCTGAATTTCAACGACGACATCGTACAGAGTGCCGACGCCAGCGCCGACGTGCGCACCCGCCATGTCGATCTGTACGAAGGCATCGGTCAGAACGCCGCTGCCCGACAACACCGTGACAGCCGCAGCCGTCTGACTTGTCGATGCCGTCAGCGATCCGCTGCCGGTCAGCAGATTGCCCGCCGCCATCAGTTGCGCGACCATCGCGTCGGTGACGGTGAAGCTACCAGCACCGGCAAGCGGTGGCGGCGTCGCATTGATTTGCCGCAGGCCATCGACGACCAGACCGCCGACGCCAGACATCGGGCTTGGCGTCGCGCCGATCCACAACGCGGCGGTGCCGCCCGCCGTGCCGCTGCCTGCCAACAGCGCCAGAATCTGCGCCTGCCGGAAATACATCGACGCGACTAGCGCGCCAGCACCGGCCATCACCGCAGGCGTGGCGGCCAGCATCGGCAGTTCGGTTACGATCAATCCGCCCGAACCAAGCAATGCGGCCGAGATCAGAAGCTGCGCGCCGCCGAAACTTTGCGCGGTGACGGTCAACCCACCGGCACCGGCCAGCACGGTGGTTTCCACCTGCATCCACTGGATCGACGAGATCGCGGCAGCGCCGCTGCCGGTCATCGCCGCCGCCGTCGGCATCAGCGTGGCAACTGTTACCGCGACCGCACCGGCACCGGCCAGCAATGATCCAGCCTGCATGTTGGGCGAGATCGTCGAGACTGTCAGACCGCCAGCACCAGCCAACAGCGCAAGCGCCTGCATGCTCGGCATGAAGACTGACGCCGTCAGTCCACCAGTGCCCGACAACAGAGTGGCCGTCAGCGGCTCAAGCAGTTGCGCCGCCGCCGCCGCGAGCCCGCCAGCGCCAGCCAGCGCCGCACTGGTGACGACAAGCTGCGCCGCTGGCGTGGTCGCTAGCGCACCGGCACCGGACAGCGCCGCTGCGGTAACGACGATCTGCGATGCCGCTGCCGCCAACGCACCGGAAGCCGACAGGGCGGCTTGCGCAGCGAGCACGTAGCCAGCGCTGGCGGTCAAGCTGCCGACGCCGGTCAGCAATGCCGTCTGACCGGCAGTGATCACGAGGCGCGGCGTTGCAATCAGGTTGCCGCTACCGGCGAGCACCGCCGGTTCCGGCATCAACGTGCTGATGGTGCCAACGAGTCCGCCAGCACCAGCAAACGACGCCTGCGCGGTTTCGGTCAGCGTCGTCGCGGCCGTCAACGTACCGGCACCGGGCAGCCGCGCCGCCGCCTGCATGATTTGCAGAGCGTTGGCCGTCAGTGCACCGGCAAGAGCAAAGAACGCGGCCGAGACAAGATTTTGACTGGCCGTCACCGCTAACGCGCCAGCGCCTGCCAGCGGATCGGGCACGAACGGTGCCGGTAGATGCGTCGCGCTGCCGGTGAACGCGCCCGCGCCAGCGAACGCCGCAGCGGCAGCCATGTTCAACGGCAACAGCGGCGGAACTTGGAGAAACTGACTGCTGCCAGTCAATAGCGCGGCGGCCTGCTCCGTCTGAGTTGTCGCCGCAATAACGCTGCCTGCACCGACGGCGAGCATCGCCGCCTGCATCCGCTGCAACGTGTTGGCTACGATCGCGCCGGAACCGGCAAGCGTTGCAGCAAGCGCACCGGGTGCCTTGGTAGCATTGGCAGTGAACGCACCGGCACCGGCCAATGTCGCGGTGGTTACGTCACGTTGCGCCGCCGTGGCGACCAGTGCACTGCTTGCCGCGAAGATCGCCGCACCTGACCACGCCGTGACTGTTGACGGCGTGTAGGTGATGACGATCAGACCTTGGCCGCCCGCACCGCTTACGGCAGGGTTGCCGCCATCCGCAGCAGCGCCACCACCGCCGCCGTAAAGACCGCCAGTGCCGGACGTGGAACTAGAGCTAGCTTGATGCGTGCCGCCTGAGCCACCGCCCGAGCCATAACTGCCACCAGCGGTCGCGGTCCATTCGGTGCCAGCACCACCATTCGGCGATGTCGCCGTGCCAGCAGCGCCAGCAGCGCCACCAGACCCGTTGTCGCCCGCACCACCGGCAGTGCCGGTGTTCGCATTGGCGGCTTGCGTGGCGGTCGGCGCGGCAACGCCAGCGCCATTAGGACCGCCCGCGCCGCCGCCGCCAGTTGCGATGCCGACATTGCCGCCAGTCGGTGTCGAATATGCGCCGCCCGCGCCGCCCGCATTGAGCGTCGTACCCCAGCCGCCAGTGCCACCAGCGCCACCGACTTGAGCGGTGTTGGTGGTGATCGCCGGGCCGCCGCTGCCGCCCTTGGCCGAACACTTGGAATTGTCAGCACCAGCGCCGGGATCAGCCGACGCATTAAAATATGTAACGCCGCCATTGCCGCCGTTGACGGAATTATTTGTCGAAGAGACAGACGCGCCGCCAGTCCCGAGACTGTAGGTGATTCCAGAACTTGGCGTGGCGACAAAGTTGGTGATCTTGGCGTATTGCCCGCCGCCGCCGCCAGTTGCGATGCCTGAGCCTGATGTTGTCCCGCGTGCACCGCCGCCACCACCAGCACCGATGCACTCAATCGTGTTGTTGCTGCTATTCCAGTCGGTCGGAACGGTCCATGTCTGATTGGAGCCGGGCGAAGCCGTTAGAACAATGACCTTCGGGGCTGGCGGTGTAACGCCCGGCGGGACTTCAAGAATGCCTAGCTGGACATAAAACATCCAAGAGAACTCCCCTTAGATGCGCAACAGCTTCCAGCCGTAGGTGCGTCCGGTGCCCGCTGTTTGCTTGATCGTCAGCCGCACGCCTTGGTCCGATGCGATCGGCGGACTGACCTTGTGATTGTTGATCTGCGGCGCGATGCCGTAGGTGCCCTTCCATACCTGCACATACGCGCCAGCCGCCAGCGTGATCGTGTAGAGCCGGATTTCAAGAATGTCGCCAAGCGCCAGATTGCTGGTGTCAACTTCAGCAACGAAGGTGCCGTTGGTGGTGTCGGTCGCCAGCGTGGTTTCGGTGTTGATCACCAGCGCTGACGACGTACCGGAAAAGTCGAGCGCCCATGTCATTGATAAATCCCATAGACTACCGCGCCGGTAGTTGCTGCATTCGCTGCCGTGGAGCAGATGCCACGCACCGACAGGCGGCTTCCGGCCGGTATCTGCACCGGAAACGGACCGTACCCCATTGGATAAGCATGCTGCCAGAACAGGCCACGCACGATGACCTGCTCAGACCCGCTCGCGCCGATGCCGATGTCCACGATGATGGTCGGAAAATTTGTGGAGTCTTGCGTTATGCAATCGCACAGCACCACCAATCCCATGTAGTCACGGCTGGTCGAAGCGACCAGTTGCGACCACGCTCCTATCGCACCGGCATTGGTTGCTGCGGTAAAAGTGGTCGAGTACGGTCGCGCTGTCAGCGCCGTCAACCCCATCGCATCGACGCCCGCCGCGCCTTCCATGCGATGCAGTTCGCCGTCCCACAGCTTGACCGAAATGCCGAGTGGAAAATTGTTGGCAGTAGGATTGCTGGACTGGAAGCGCATCGCGATGCGCGTGCCAGCCGGTATCTGCACCGGAAAGACTAAGGTGCCAAACGCATCGCCGTTGTTGGCACCAGTACCGAAGACCAAATTCGGGATCAGCACCTTCTCAGAGCCTGCCGCACCGACGCCGATGTCCATTGCAACGGTGCCGAACGCGGTGCTGCTCCAAGACATATACCAATCGAGTTGCAGCAGACAGACATCGATCGGTGCCGATGCCGTGAGTTGGTTCCACGCCGTTTTGGTGTTCGTCGTGGTGCAACTATAGTAGTCGTAAGGCAGCGGCGTCGTGGTCGAATTGGCCTTGGTGCCGACGTAGTTCGGATTGACGAGTTGGCTTTCGAACAGCATCCCGCCGGGCATTATTTGTAAGCTCCAAGCAACGAGCAGCCGTATTTTGGGGTGCCACCGATCGCCGCCGAAATGCTGCCGCGCACCGAGAGCCGACTGCCAGCCGGAATTTGCATCGGCGTCATCTTGGTCACGAGTTGATGCTGCTGCGCCCAGAACACGCTGGCGATGATGACCTTTTCCGAGCCGGACGCCCCGATGCCGATGTCAGTAAGACAAAACGGATAATTGGTGTCGATGGCCATCTGATTATCACAGATCACGCTCAGCCCGTAGTAGTCGCGCGCCGTTGACGCAATGATTTGTGTCCATGCACCAGTTGCACCGTTCGCGCCGGGCGTGTACGCCGTCGAAACGGTGTTGCCGCTGACTGTCACGCCGATGCCGTCAACACCCGCGCAGCCTTCCATCTGATAAAAGCCGCCGTCATAAGCGGTGCAGTTCATCGCTAGGGGAGTCGCGACCGCAGTGGTGGTTTCCTGATAGCGCACCGCGACACGGCTGCCCGCCGGTATCTGCACCGGAATGCCAACGTCGTAGGTGTCTGCATAGTTGGTCGGCGTGGCGAGGCAGATATTGCTGGCGATGATCTGCTCGGAGCCGGACGCACCAACGCCGATGTCAATAGCCACAGTGACGCCTGCGGTCGCGCTTTCATATATAAGGAAAAAGAACTGTAACCAGCAAATGTCAAACGGCGCTGACGCCGTTAGCTGATACCACGCGCTCTTAGTGTTGGTGCCGGTCGGATTGGTTGGCCAGTCATAGGCTACGTTGGTGCCCGGGCCAAATTGGCCGAGATAGGCCTGATTAGCGTGCTCCCAGCCTGACGGAAACCCGCCGGGCATCTCATGCCAGCGTGATTTGCAGCGCGCCGACCGCGATCACCAGCGAGTCGCCGACCAGCGGCGTGCGCACCGTGCTCAGGTTGCCGAACCACAGCGCATTGGTCGCGGTCGCCAGCGCAGTGTTGTCGATCAGGAACAGGCCAGAGATGACCTGCGACGACGAGAACGGACCGAACGTCATCGCCGCGTTGTTTGATGCCGATCCTGATGACGCTGGCGTGCCCGCCGCACCGAACGACGGCGCGGCCCGCGCGTAGCCGGAACCGGCACCGACTTCCGAATTCGATGTGCTCGATGGCGCACCGATCGACAAGCCGACGAGAACGCTGGCTGGCCGCGTCGGCGCTGCGCCGAGCAGAACCCAGTCCAACATCGCTTTCTGCATGTACTGGCAGATATTTGCCATAGCTGATGACTCCTAAGTTTTGGGCTGGTTCTCAGGTAGATTTTCCTCGCCCGGTTTGAGCAGCTTGCCGTTGCGCAAGATGAACACCTGACTCTCGTCAACGCCGACGCCGCCTTGACCGGCCGCACCCATGAACGAGTGCGCAGCCGACGGCTTGATGCGTTGCAGATGGTAGATCGCGACCGGCTTGGTGCCGGATACCAGCGACCAGCCCTCTTTGAGCATTTCTTGAATATTGTCTTGCAGGTGCTCGTCGATCTCGATCGTGCGAACGGAAAATTCAATGTCCATGACTTCCCCCTTTATTCGGCCGCAATAGCGAGCGGCACTTTGCGATGTCCAGCCACACTACGGATCGCCGCCAGCAACTGCTCGACGCCGATGTCGCTGATGCACGCTGCGCCGACATTATCCGGCGAACCGGAGACTCGTTGGCAGCTTTCTTTGCTGTCGTGCAGCAGGTGGCACGGCCAGCATGGCACGCGGATCGGATCGGCATGCAGCGTGATGGTGTTGCGCCAGTGCTTGGTGATCGAATCGATCCCGGCATGGCTGACCAGAACGATCTTCGGCGAATCGTGCATTGCCACCGCCCAAGCCGGGCCGGTGTCCGGCGCGATCACGATGTCGGCATGCTGCACCTGCGTCAGCACCCGGCGCAGCGGCCACGACGGCTTCTCGGTATCCGGCGACATCGCCAAGTGCAGGCCGTCGATCGTGCCGTTGGCCCGGCGCACGTGCTCGACCACAACGCTCGCCAGTTCATGATCCTTGCCCGGCACGCCGGTCATCACCACCGGCCAGTGCAGTTCCTTGATCACCCGGGCGACCGCCGTCATGGTATGCGGCCACAACTTGTCCCAGCGCGATCCCGACAGCACCCATGCGATGTACCGGCCGCCGCAGTTTTTCTTGATCTCGGCGGCGTTCTCGTTCTCGGCGTCGGTCGGAAAGAAGTCTGGACGCAACTGGTCATAGGGCACGTCGCAAATATCGGCGACGGTTTCCAGATACGACTGGCCAAAGAATTTGCGCCGCGCTTTCGCTGGCCAGTAGAACGCCGTCATTGACGCCGCGATCGCGCGCAGGCCTTCGCAGGTGTGCGACAGGTTGACAAAAAACTCATAGTCGTCGGCGCGATCGAGCCAGTAGTTCTGCCACGACATGCCGTCACCGCCGGGCAGGCCTGACTTCTTGACCGTCAGCTTGTCGATGTGCACGTTGTTTTCGAAGATGACGTGATACGGCTCGGCGCAGATCACTTCGAGCTTGCCGTATTTCCATTGCAGGTACGGCAACACCGACGATGCGATCAGGTTGTCGCCGACCGAGCCGAGCCGGACTACGCAGGCCCAGCCCTTGTTCAGCTTCGGCACCGCGCGCCGCAGCGCATAGCGCCCGCTCGCCCATTGTGCCGCCAGCCGCCAGTCATGCTTGGCGCTGATGATCGGCATGCAGTCGTCGCCGGGATCGACGAACTTTTCGTCCGGCACGCACAGCATGTTGAATGAAAATGTAGTACCCGTCGCGTTCGGATCGGGGTTGAAAATAGGCGTCGGGCACCAAGCTAAACGGTAGCCAAGTGCCAGCAGCTTTTTGATCAGGCCTTCGGACTTTTCCTCGCGGTCGTTTTCGCACCATAGGATCGGCCGGAATCGCTTAATGACTTCACCAGCGCCGTCGATAACGTCGCCTTCCATTCCCTCGACATCGAGCTTAACAAGATCAAGGCGTTCGAACTTGCCGCAGTAGTCATCAAGTGTGATTTGCGCCACGTGTATCGCGTCATCGGAATCAAACCGCGCTAACTGGGCACCGCCCATATTGATGTTGGGCGCATCGACGTCAAGCGGCACCAGCGGCACCCGATCGCGGGCACGCGCGCCGACCGCGCCATGGAAAAACGTGACGTTGCGGCCTTTGCAGTTGCGCGCGATGTTCTGATTGAGCAGCGCAAATATCTTCGGCTGCGGCTCGATCACATGAAGCGCGGCGACCGTGTTGGCCAGCGGCACGCTGATCGCGCCGATATTCGCACCGACTTCCACCACGACACTGTCACGATCGACCAAGCTCAGCAGCTTCTGCACTTCCGGCTCGCTGTACTCGCCGGTCTGAATCAGACCTTTGCCGATCCAGTAGTCATTGTCATAAACGGTGAACAGGCCGTGCTTGCACGGCACCGTCTGCAACGGCATGCGAATCCCCCTACAAACTCGTCAGCGGCTGGTCTGCTTCCATGTCCACTTCAAGCGTCGTGCCCGCGTAGGTGCCGGTCGAGCTATACTTGACCCGCCAGCGCGGACCGATCAAGCCTGACGACGACGTGTTCGCCGCCATGGTGCCGTCAGTCGGCGTCGCCTGCGTCGTGATCACCGTGGTCGAAGACAGGTTGAACACGAACCGCGCCGACGCTGTCGTGAAATGGAAGTTGGCAACGTCGCACCACGTCACGCCACCATCAAGCGATGTCTGCACCCACGCATCGATCGTGGTGCCGCCCGAGCCGTAGGTCAGCTTGCCTTGCAGCAGGGCGTTGTTCGGCACGCCAGCGCGGCGGCCGACTTGCAGCACCGGCCCGGCGACGGCGGCATTCGGCGTCGTAATCGGAACTGAAAGAAGGATGGTCATTTGGTGCGCCAGACGCCAGCGCTGAAGCCGTAGAACACGGTGACGCCGAGCGCAACCGTCAGCGAAAACGCCCCGTTCTGCGCCAGCGCATTGATGCGATCGCCGCCCGCCGCACCGCCCTGCGCCGATGACGACGGCCAGACGTTGCAGGCATTAGCGGCGGCATCGTTGACGACAACGACCTGCGCGCCGACCTGACACGGCGGCAGCCGCACCGAATCACCAGCGGTGACGACCGTGGTGATGCGGTTCTGCTGGTTCTGCAACAGTACCGCCCCAGCCTGCGTGTTGTTCGGCGACGCCGATGCGGTGATGCTGTCCTGCGATGAACAATAGAACTGCGTGTTCGGCGCTTGATACTGTGTCGCGATGGCAGTCTTGCCCTTTGCGCGATCAACAAAACCCGTGACCATGGCGATTGATCCTTTGTCAGAGATGCGGCCAGATGGCCGTGAACATGATGACCCAAGCCAGCAGCGCGACCAGCAGACCGATCAGGCAGCCATTCCAGAACGGCGGCGGCAACGACGGCCTGTTAGGTTCTGGTCGCTGCAAGCGCATCAGCCTCTTCGCGGGTCAGCGGTTGATCGTTGAGCTTGTGGCCCTCGATCACGTTGTACTGACCTTTGCCGACCGCGACGATGAAGCGATCGCCGGGCTTGGCCTCGGCGTATTTGTGCACCACTTCGGTGCGCGCCGGATACACTTCGATAAAACCAGCGCTCGCCAGCGCCCGCCGGTTGGCAGGCGGGATCGAGCGCACTTCGTCGGCAGTCAGGTGATCGCCCGGCCGCATGCGCACACCGCCGCGCGAGAAGCCCATGCGGATGCGCGCACCGCCAATGTCACCTTCGGCTATTTCCATAGGCATGATGAATCATCCCGGTAAGTTGCGGGGAACGGCGAGAATAGCTCGCGCCGGGTCAGGGGGGTGTCGGGGCAGGCCCGGGGCGCAAGGCGTAATCGTCGCCGCCCACCAGTGCAGCAGCACGGTGTCAGGAGGGAGATCAGCCAGTGCTTACTGCACGATCCCGCTGAAGTGATAACCGAGATCAGCACCGATGACGAGCATGTCGAACGCCATCTCGCCTTCGGTCCGTATCGTTTCCAGTCCGAGCCACGGCATCGGAATCTGCGCCACGCGAACGCCCATAGAGTTGATCCCAGTGAAGCCGGACCACGGGAAGATATATCCCGCTGACGGCACCATGATGCCGGGCTCAGGCGCAGCGTGTACGAACAGCGCATCCTTCGACGCAACGAAGCTGTAGGCCGACGCAGCTACCGAGCCAGCGCCGCCGACCGCCTGTTCTGGCGTGGTCGCATAGACCGCCTTGGATACGACGATGCGCTCGACATCGAAGCTCGCCGCCAGAAGCTCGGGCGTGATCTTCGATGCGTCAGCGCGGGTCGTGTATTTGATGCGATCGACCACGAGCGGGTGCTTGCGCAAGCCCTGATAAACAGGATAAGCGAGCAGCCCACAGTTGATCTCAAACCCGGTGTTCTGCAACACCGTGGTCTGCGCGGTGGCGATGTCGGTGTAGGGATCGCCGTTGGCGTCGTCGTTCCAGTACGCTGGTGCACCCGAACCGGGCGTGCCGTTAGCGGTGCCGGTGACATCAGTGCCCCACACGCCGTTGGTCAAGAACTTCGTCATGAAGATGCGATCGCGTTTGATCAGCAGCTTCTGCATGCAGAACTTGGTGGTGCTGATGTCCATGTTGACGGCCGGATCGGCGTTGCGCCGGGTCTGCCCGCCAAGGTCTTTGTGATAGGCCCACACGTTTGCCGAATATGAGTTGGTTGACAGGTTGAAGCCGCCACCAACTGACTCGGCCACGTCGGCCCGCTCTTGCGCTTCGTCACGGTAAAAGTCGTCTTTGCTGAACGCGAAATATTTGTCGGTCTGATGTTCGACCGGCACGTTGGCAAAGATTTGCTCCGCGACGTAGTGCGACTGATCCTGAATGTAGGCTGTTGCGATTTGCGTCAGCGCAGCCTGCACGTGGACCTGCTGTAAAAAAGGTTGTGGCATGGTGTTGATCCTTTCTGTGCCTGCTGCTTAGCCGTTGGGCGTGTAGATCAGCATGCTGATGATCGCATTCGCACCAGCCGCCGATTCCAACGCCATCCCGACCTTGCGGTTCGTCGATGTCTGAGTAATGGCGCGACCGTTCGTGTCGGCCATCAACTCTTGACCCGCCGTGACGGCAGCACCAACGACAACCTTGGTGATGCCACTGATCGCAACGTCAGCGGCTTGGCCCAAGGTTGGCGCATTCTGCAATACGCCGTAGCAGAGAGCGCCCTGCGTGGTTTGCAGGGTCACGGTACGCGGGCCGGACAAGAACACGAGCAAGAACTGGCCCGAGCCTTGCGGGCCGTATAAGGCCGATGCTGGATTCCAGTAGTTCGCCGCAGCGACACACTGCGCACCGTCCTTCATCAGTGGGGCTTCAGTCGTCATGGGATTGATCCTTCTCTATCGGTGCGCTGCGACTAGGCGCGGCCGGTTTCCTGAGCATCCTTGGTGCGAAGCGCTTTGTGCGCCGGGTCTTGATAGACCTTGCTGAATGCCTGCTCAGGTGTCAGGCCTTCGGTCGGGTGATCCTTCAGATACTGCGCCGCCAGCGCGGTGAACTGCTCGAATGCAGTGCCGCCGCCGCCGTTGCCGGATGCGCCGAACTCTTTGAAGGCACCGGCCTGCTTCGCCGCCGCAAAGCCGGACTTGGTGAGCTTTAGGAGCTTGTCGATCGCTTCCTTGTCGCCGCCGTAGGCCTTCTGAAGCGTGACCGCCTCGGCGATCGGCAGACCTACATCGACGCATTGCTTTTCGAAGCCGACGAGCGCCGCATCGCTTTCCAGCTTCGCCACGCGGGTGATCGCTTCCTGACCATCACTGATCATTTTGCGAATGCTGGGCGGCAGCGCCTTGAGCGCCTTTTCCTTTTTCTTCTCGTCTTCGTCGTCCTCTTCGTCCTCTTCCTCTTCGTCGTCGCCATTGCCGTTCTCTTGGCCACGGCGTGCCTTTTGCGCAAGCTCGGCGATTGCCTTGAGCGCGTCTTCCTCGCTCGCATCTTCCTTCAGACCGAGCGCCTTTTTCAGTTCTGCCGACATGGGATCATCTCCTTGTTTGTCGGTGGGTTGCCGTGGCGACGCTCGGTCGCCAAGCAATGGGGTGATGTGCTCGTGAAACTGCGTGAACGTCTTGGCGAGCATGTCGTCTTTGTCTGCATCGCTGTCGTCGTCCATGATCGACTTCACAGATTCAGCGAGCCCGGCGAGCGCGGCGTCGAAGCTCTCGGCGACCGCGTGCTCGTCTTGCCGCTTGAACAGGTCGGCAAAAAACTCGGCGACCCGCTCGGTGTACGGCGCATTTTTGAACGCATCGGACAGTTCGCCGCTCAACCCGAGCGCCTTAGCCCGGCGGCGGATATGCGCCTTGGCTTTGGCCGGGTCTTTGGCCCGGCCGATCGCCTGCATCGCATTGTGCAGATCGGATTTGTTGTGGATCGGGAACGAGCCGTCCGGCAGCGCCGCGCCGGAATCGGCCGCGCTCCTGCGCTGCTCGGCTGAGAACTCGCGCTTGATGTAGCTCAGCGCCGCGTCGCTCAGGTCGCCTTGTTCCAGATCGGTGTACGGTGGTGCGATCTTCATCAACATAATCTTGACTCCTTCGCCAGCGCCGCGCGTCACGCTTGAGACTTCGTTGATGCGCAGTCGTCGCAATATCTTCGCCATGGGATCACTGGCCCTTTCGGGCGTGGTGCTTGACGTTGCTGATGTGGTTGTCGAGCGCTACCTGCTGACCCTGACCGCGAAAGTTGGTTTTGATCAGCGCCGCCGTGCACAGCGCCATCGCGTGCATGACTTCGCGCGTGCTCTCGCCCTGCACGTTCTTGTAGATACGCGCGGCGATCTCCTTGACACGCTCGGCCCGCGCGTCAGGCGTCCACAGTAGTTCTGCCATGTGATCTGAAAGTGCTCACGACGGTGACGCGGCATGCGTCCGTAGCTGTCTGGTACGACGCAGCGTGCGGGTTGGTTTGCGTCGAATGAAGCAGGGGTAAGGGATTTCCCTATGACGGTGAACGCCGTGAGCACTATTCCTTCTTTGGTTTGCAATCCGCTTCGTGCTGTTTCTGATAGGTCGCCAAGTCCACTGGCCACATCGTGCCCTGCTCGACCGTCTTGATCGGAAACCGCACGCCAGTCTGTTGCTCGATCTCGGCCAGCGGCACTTGATACGGATCGAGCGGACCTTGCTCGACCGGCGCGTTGGGCATCTGGAAAGCGATCACGCTGCCAGCCTTATCCACGATCACTTTCCAGAATGCGCTCGGCACCGCGACGCCGCTGCCGATCGTCTTGCTGCCAGCGAGCACCGGCCCGGTGAACACCGTCAGCGGTCCGCGCTCGGCGGTCCACGATCGCACTGTCTCTTCCAGTCGCGCCCAGCCCTGCCGATTGAGCCCCGGCACCTGCGGAGCCATGTTCGCCATCGAGAAGCTGT
>Ga0126373_10002046_pt1 | contig 14721 bp, 7 predicted proteins | sample PanSoiMetPlot_11_FD_92545 | JGI IMG/M metagenome (GOLD analysis project Ga0126373, IMG submission 92545) | Tropical forest soil microbial communities from Panama - MetaG Plot_11 | ecosystem: Environmental > Terrestrial > Soil > Tropical forest > Bulk soil | place: Panama | collected 2016-02-17 | reverse complement strand
GCATTGTATTTATATTTTATCCAGAATGGGAGAGCGATTTTTTGGGCACAACCGTCGCGTCGGCAGAAAACACAGCGGTTAGTTCCCTTGCTCGTGAGACCAGTAAACAACGACCGTCTGTTTGTTGCCGTTTTCGGACGAGGCGGGCTGCAGATCAACATGTTTCTGGTAGTGGCAGCCCTTGTATCCGATGGGAGACGTGAAGAAGTCGCAGTCGGCGGGCGGCTTGTCTTCGTACTGCACGACCTGGCTGCTGGGGACGTGATACCACGTCGAGTAGCGGAATTGGTTGAACCAGGGCGCGTAGGAAAAATAATCAACGGTGAGGACGATGAGCCAGATGCAGCAGAGGACGAGGAGCGCTTCGAGCACATGACTTTTTTCGTGGTCGCGAGTCCGTTCGTGGTGGTCGAGGGCGTCGTTTACAGCGCGATTGATCGTTTTGTACAGCGCGTCGTCTGAGGTTATTTCGTAATCGTCAGGCAGGGATCCAGCGGTTACTTTTCCTTCGTCGCGCGCGTTCACTTCACCTCCTAAGAAATTTGCATGGATTGCGTTGAGCAACCGACGAAATCATAGCACGCGAGTCGGAGAGGAGCGGATTGTGAAGACCGAAACTACATGACGGACGACGAATGCATCGGCCCCGCAGGGCCCTCCGGGAAGCAGGCGCAGGGAGGCGCGAATGGAAGATTAATCTTGATGCGTACTGCGAGCGCGTATGCGAAGGATCGTCACTCGTGCCTTAAGGCGACGAGGGGATCGACGCGCATCGCGCGCCGCGCGGGAATGTAGCAGGCGAGGAGGGCCACGAGGATCATCACGGCTCCTACCACGGCGTAGGTCATCGCATCCATCGCGCTGATCTGGAACAGCAGGCTCCTAAGGAAACGCGCGACACCGAATGATGCTGCGATGCCCAGCGCGACGCTCGTTGCCGCGAGCAAAAACACTTGCGTCACAATCAGCCGAAGGACATCGCTTCGCTGCGCTCCCAACGCCATGCGGATGCCGATTTCCCGCGTGCGCAAGCTCGTGTTGTACGAAATGATGCCGTAGATCCCGATGGCGGCGAGCAGCAAAGCAACTCCGGCGAACAGCGCGAGCAACGTGGTGCGAAATCGAGGTTCGGTGACGGACTCGCCGATCACCGCGGACAGCGGGTCAATCTCCACGGGCAGTGCGGGATCGATCGCATGGAATCCGCTTCGCACAGCGGAGCTGATTTGCGTGGTGTCGCCGCTCGCTCGAATCGCGACGCCGAGCCCGCCGAGCGGATTCTGAACGAACGGAACGTAGACCTGACCCCAGCGCGAGGACGCCAGGCTGATGTCCTTCACGTCGCCCACGATGCCGACGATTTCGCGCGTCACGCTTTCCGGATAGCCGATGGTGATTCGCTGTCCGATGGGATTTTCGTCGCCGAAGGCGCTTCGTGCGGCCGTTTTCGAAATCACGCACACTTTGGGCGCTGATTGGGAGTCCATATCGCTAAGTTCGCGGCCGCTGAGCAGCGGTATTTGCGCGACGTGAAAATAATTCGGGCTCACCATCACGAGGTTCGCTTCCGGCTGTTTTGACTCCGGGAGCTGGGGCCGGCCATCGATTTGAAAGCCCAGATTGATGTAGCCATCCGCCAATGGACGGGGCACAACGATCGCGGCTCCCTGCGCGCCCGGCACAGCATTCATACGGTTCAGCGTTTCGTTGTAGAAGCCGATCAACTTCTGCGGCGATGTGTACTGCGAATAATCCAGCGAGACGCCCGCGGTCAATAAATGAGAAGCATTAAATCCCGGATTCAAGTTTGCCAGCCGTTCGAAACTGCGGATCAGCAGCCCCGCGCCCACAAGGAGCACAACGGCGAGGGCCATCTCCGTGACGACAAACGCGCTCCGCAAGGTTCTCCGTCCCGTACCTTCTCCGCCGCCGCGCCCGCCTTCCTTCAGCGCATCCGCGAAGCCGCGGCCGCTCGGGCTCCACGCCGGCGCAAGTCCAAGGACGATTCCAGCCACAATCGCCAGAACCAGCCCAAACGCCAGCACGGCTCCATTCACTTGAATTTCGTCTATTCGCGGCAAATCGGCTGGCAGCCAGGAGACAAATCCCTTCACTGTCGCATAAGCAGCCACCAGTCCTGCGGCGCCGCCAGCGACGCCAGTCAGCAAGCATTCTGTGAGGAATTGTTGGAACAAGCGCCCCCGTCCGGCGCCGAGCGCCGAGCGGATCGCCACTTCGCGTTGCCTCGCGGTCGCGCGGACCATCTGCAGGCTTGCCACGTTGGCGCAAGCGACGAGAAAAACCAGTGCGACAGCGCCCAGCAGCACGAGCAGCGCCGTCCGGAAACTTCCGGAGAGATCTTCTTGCAAAGGAATGATCCGGGCGCCCCAGCCCTTGTTCGCATCGGGATATTGCCGCTGCAGCGCTTCCTGGATTGACTCCAGTTCGCTTTGCGCTTGCTCCCGCGTAACGCCCTGCTTGAGACGTCCGGCGGCATTCAAGTAATGGCCGCCGCGGCGCTTGTATAACTGCTGCGCGATCGAATCCTGCAGCAGGGGCACCCAGAGCAGCGCACGCGAGTCGGGAATTTGCGGCCGGAAACTGCCGGGCACGATGCCGATCACCGTGAAGGGACGTTGTTCGAGTTGAATGGTCTTGCCGATGATCGCGGGATCTGCGCCAAATTGGCTTCGCCAGAGACGCTCGCTCAACACCGCCACGCCCGCGGTTCCAAAAACGTCATCGCCCGGCTCGAACGTGCGGCCGAGAATCGGTTTCACGCGGAACATCGGAAAGTAGCCAGAAGTGACCGCTCCGGCGATGACGTTGGTGGCTTCGGCAGTTCCGCTCAGCGCGAATTGAGAGGTGCGGAAAGCGACTAACTCTTCGAAACTTCCTGCGACGCGCTGCCAATCTTGAAAGTTTGGATAGGATGGACCGGCTTGTCCCAATTGCGGCGCGGCCTGATATGCCATCATTAGACGGTCGGAGTCTGGATATGGCAGAGGCCGCAGCAAAACGGCATCAACCACGCTGAAAATCGCGGTATTGGCGCCAATCCCGAGGGCGAGGGTGAGGACCGCGACAGCGGTGAATCCAGGAGATTTGCGCAGCATGCGCAGCGCGTAACGCACGTCCTGCCAGAGCGAATCCAGAAACATGTGCGCGTCGGCTTCGATCGCGCGCTCTTTCATCGCAGGCCGGCTCCCGAACCGCAACACCGCCTGCCGCCGCGCTTCTTCCGGCGACATGCCCGTGGCAATGTTGTCTGCCGTACGCATTTCGATATGCGCGCGCAGTTCGGCGTCAATGTCTTGGTCCAGCTTCGAACGGTGAAACAGATTCGCGATGCGGCGAAGAATAGACATGTTCATTCGTACCTCAGGGCAACCATGGGATCGACGCGCATCGCGCGCCGCGCGGGGACATAACACGCGAGAAGTGCGAGAGTTGCAAACAGGACTGCAACGCCAGCAAACGTCGCCGGATCAGTCGGTTTGACTTCAAACAGCAGGCTGGACATCAATCGCGTGAGAGCAAAAGCACCGACGAGTCCAATCGCAATGCCGGTCAATGCAAGACGCGCCGCTTCTCCGATGACGAGTGCGAGCACGTCTTTTGTTTGCGCACCCAGGGCGATGCGCACGCCGATTTCGTGAGTACGCCGGCTGACGACGTAGGCCATGACTCCGTAGGTGCCAATCAAAGCGAGAATCAACGCAAGCGCGGCGAAAAGTCCGAGCAGCAGCATGTCGAAACGCTGCTGCGCGAGCGATACGGAAAGCAGTTCGTCCATGGTTTGAACGTCAGAGATGGCCAGGTCGCCATCCAAGCTCCAAACAATTTTCTTCGCTTGCTCGACGAGGCCAGCGGAACTGTTCTGCGTTCGCATAGCGACAGTCATCAACCGTCGCCATTTTTCATCGGATTGCGCGAAAGGTGTGTAGATGGCAGGATCCGCGGGCTGGTCGAGGGCCTCATGCTTCACGTCAGCCACGACTCCGACGATGGTCATCCACTGGTGTGGGCCAATTTCATTGGCCCAATCGATGCGCGCGCCGATTGGGTTCTGATCCGAGAAAAGTTCTCGCGCCAGGGCTTCATTAATGATGGCCACGAGCGGCTGATTTTCGCGATCCATATCGGTGAAGCCGCGGCCGGCGCGAATCGAAGTCTGCATCACGGGGAAATAGTCGCCCATGACGGACAGCGTCTGCACTTTGGGAGCGTCGCCCTGTGCAACCGGCGGCCGTCCGTCAATCACAATGCTGTGACCCACGTAGTTCCCACCGAAAGGAATATCCGAGATCATTGCAGCTTGCACGCCTGGGAGCGAATTCAAGCGCTGCAACAATTGGCGCCGGAATTCCGTTTGCCTGGGGATTTTCGTGTAGCGTGGCTCTGGCAGCTGAATGGTCATTGTCGTGACGTTCGCTGGATTAAATCCGGGGTTTACCGCCCGCAGCTGCGAGAAAGCTTTGATGAGCAGGCCTGCGCCGATAAGCAGAATCATGCAAAGCGCCAGTTCACAGATGACCAGGATTTGGCGAATACCATGGCCACGGCGGCCCGTCGTGGAGCTGCGCCCTGTTTCCTTCAACGCTTCGGCAACGCGCGCATGGGTTGCAGACCACGCCGGCACGAATCCGCTGATAATACCGGTCAAAAAAGAAAGACCTAGGACAAAGATCAGGATACGAGCGTCCATTTGAATTCCGCGGAAGCGTTCAAGTTCAGCGGGCATGAACGATAGCAAGGCAGTCGTGCCCCATTTGGCGAGCAGCAATCCGGCGGCGCCACCGATGACGGATAGCAGCGTGCTCTCTGTCAGCGCCTGGCGGATCAACCGGCGCCGCCCCGCGCCAAGCGCCCCGCGTATAACGAGTTCCTGACGCCGCGTGTCGGCCCGCGCCATCAGCAAGCCGGCAAAATTCGTACAGGCGATAAGCAGCACGAATCCTACCGCGCCAAAGAGAACCAGAAGGTCCGTCTGGAGGTCCTGGACGAGCCATTCGTGAAGCGGGACAATCTCTGTCTTGCGATGCTTTTCGTCGGAGGGATATTGCTCCGCGAGCCGATGATCGATGACGGCCATGTCGGCTTCCGCCTGCGCGAGAGAGACGCCTGGTTTCAGGCGCCAGTATGTATGCAGAAAATGCACATCGCGCTCCTGCGCGGCTCCCGGATCGCCTGCCCAGAGAGAAATGAAAACATCGGCGTGGTGAATTGGCAGGGCGAATTGACGCGGCATGACTCCGATGACTGTGTAAGAGTTTTCGTCCAGCAGGATTGTTCTTCCGATGGCCCGCGGATCGCTGCCGAGAGAGTTCTGCCAGAAACTATAGCTCACCACGGCTACGCGCGGGCCACCCTTGACGTCTTCATCCGGCGCGATTATCCGGCCGAGCATGGGCGGAACACCCAGCGTCTCAAGGAAGCCGGCGTTGACCATCCCGACGCGGATTTTGACCGGCTCGACTGGCCCTCTGGAATCCATCAACAGGAAGTTGATGCCGCCTCCCTGGGAGAAAACGTGGGATTCGCGCTGAATGTCGATGATGTCTTGCAGGGAGTCGTTGTCTTTTGCCGCGACCAGCTGACTCGGGTGAGCGTACGGAAGGGGGCTTAGGAGGACGCCATCAATGACAGAAAAAATGGCAGTGTTGGCGCCGATGCCGAGGGCAAGGGTGAGGACCGCGACAGCGGTGAATCCAGGGGATTTGCGCAGCATGCGCAGCGCGTAACGCACGTCCTGCCAGAGCGAATCCAGAAACATGTGCGCATCGGCTTCGATCGCGCGCTCTTTCATCGCAGGACGGCTCCCAAACCGCAGCACCGCCTGCCGCCGCGCTTCTTCCGACGACATGCCCGTGGCAATGTTGTCTGCCGTACGCATTTCGATATGCGCGCGCAGTTCGGCGTCAATGTCTTGGTCCAGCTTCGAACGATGAAACAGATTCGCGATGCGCCGAAAAATAGACATGTTCATTCATGCCTCAGTGCGATCATAGGATCGACCCGCATCGCGCGGCGCGCAGGAATGTAGCCGGCCAGCACTGCGACCGCAAATAGGAGGAGAGGCACGGTCAGAAACACAAGCAGATCGTGCGGGCGAACGCCGTACAAGAGACTTGCCATCAGGGACGCAGTGGATACAGAAAACACCAATCCGGCAACGATGCCCACGCCAGCAAGCGCGACCCCTTTGCGAAGAAACATTCTCAGAATGTCGTCCCGCTGCGCGCCCAAGGCCATGCGGATACCGATCTCGCGCGATCTTTGGCCGACCATATAGGCCAGCAAGCCGTAAATTCCGATGGAGGCCAGAAGCACCGCCAGTCCAGCAAATCCTCCCACCAGGTCGGCAGAAAAACGGCGTGAAGCCAGTGAGCGATCAAGGACGTCGTTCATAGAAGAAACACCAAATACCGGCAAGCGGGGATCAATGCTCTGGATTTGATGCCGAATCTGTGGTTCGAGCAGGGTCGCAGGCAGAGACGTCCTCAACACCACGCTGAATTCCTTGGTTGGGTCTTGATAGGTCGAAACGTAGATGTGGGGAACGCCATCGATGTCGAGACCGTCATTCTTAATATCCTTAACAACACCCACGATGGTCGTCCATGGCTTTGTAGGATTTCGTGCGAACCGCACTCGGCGGCCAAGCGGATCTTGGGTTGGCCAATACTTATGAGCGGTGCTCTCATCAATGATGGCCACTAGCGGTTTGCCGTCTTCATCGTCCTCGGTGAATGAGCGGCCGCGTAGGAGCGTCGCCTGTAACACCCCAAAATAGTCGGGGCTTATCCGAATTCTCTCGGCGCTCAGATTCTGCGAGGACTCGACCGGCCTATCTTCAATCGCGAAGGCTTCATTGTCTAAGCCACCGACCGCGTTGGGGTTGTTATTGGTGGTCGGAAGGGCTGAGGTGATTGCGGCGAGTTCCGCTCCCGGAATTGCCTTCATGCGACGCAGCAACTCACGATCAAAGGCGGCTCTGTGAGGAATATCGAGATACGGATCCGCCTCCGATTCGTTGGGATGCGGAAGCTGTATGTTTGCGGTGACAACTTGAGTTGGATTAAAGCCCGGATTCTCCTGCAACAGATCCCGCAGCGTACGCAGCAGCAAGCCGGCTCCCACCATCAGTATCACGGCAAATGCCAGTTCAGAGACGATTAGAACATCCCGCAACCGGGCGGTCTTAGCGCTGTAGCCGGATCCTCGGCCGCCTTCACGAATGGCCGAGGAGAGAGCGCCTTTCCCCGAATGAAGCGCTGGAGCAAGCCCAAACATTAAGCCGGTGAGAATGGAAATCAGCAGAGCGAACGCCAGCACCACCCAGTCGATTCGTACTTCGTTGAGCCGGGGAACGTTCGATGGCACAAAGCGCAGTATGAAACCCAAAGTACCCACTGCGGTTGCGATTCCCGCGGCGCCGCCGATGAGCGACAGCAGCATGGACTCGGTCAGCATCTGGCGTACCATGCGGCCGCGGCTCGCCCCCAGCGCTAACCGCACTGCCATCTCTTGTTGCCGCCCCGAGGCGCGCGCCAAGAGGAGATTGGCAATGTTCAACGATACGATGAAAACGATCAGGATTACCGCACCCAGTAGCACCAGCAGCATGGGCCGAACCTTGCCAACCAAAGTTTCCTGCAATGGTTGAATCTCAATTGTCCATTTGGCCTGCGCCGGATAATCGGTGGCAAAGTCGTGGCGCAATTGCGCAGCCATGGCAGTGAGCCGCGCCTGAGCTTGCGCCAGTGTCAGGCCAGGCCTAAGTCGCCCGATTCCAGATACTAGAATCCGGGTACCACGCATTGGCTTGGGAAAGGGATCTCCGCTGAATCCGCCGGCGCAAAACACCTCTGCGTCGCCGGAAGTCGTCGGTCCAGGATGGCGAAATCCGGGTGGCAGAACCCCAATAATTGTAATCGGATCACGGTCGATCCAAATGGTACGGCCGAGAACATTCGGATCGGCGCCATAGGCACGGCGCCACAAGCCATCGCTGATCACGGCCTCTGGAGCGAAACCAGGCACGAAGTCCTGCGGACCAAACAACCGTCCAATTTGCGGGGTCACACCCAGCATGGAGAAGTAGCTAAAACTGCCATTGACCCCCTCGACGCGCTCGGGCTGTCCGGCGCCGGTCAAATTCTCGCTACCCTCATAGATCGGGGACACATCTTCAAATACACCCGAACGCGTCTCGAGGTCATCCAGTTCGGGCTTGGAAAACCTAACGTCCCGCAAACCTACGCCGGGCTCGTTAAAGAAGATTCGTACCAAACGATCGGGATTGGGGTAGGGCAGAGGGCGCAGCAATACAGCATTCACGATGCTGAAAATGGCCGTGTTGGCTCCCACGCCCAGAGCCAGCGTCAGGATCGCGACGGCGGTGAAACCCGGGGATCTGCGCAGCATGCGAAACCCGTAACACAAATCCTGCCAGAGCGAATCGAGAAACATGTGCGCGTCGGCAGCGATCACCCGCTCCTTCATCGCCGGACGGCTCCCGAATCGCAGCACCGCCTGCCGCCGCGCTTCTTGCACTGACATTCCGGCGGCAATGTTGTCCGCCGTGCGCATCTCGATGTGCGCGCGCAGCTCGTCTTCGATCTCCCGATCCAGTTTCGAACGGTGAAACAAATTCGCGATTCGGCGAAATATGGACATGTTCACTCGTACCTCAGCGCAACCATAGGATCGACGCGCATCGCGCGGCGTGCAGGAATGTAGCAAGCGAGGAGCGTCGCCGCGGAGATCACGATAGCCACGCCAAGGTAAGTCAGCAGATCGGGCGCGCCGAAGCCGCCAAGAACGTGCTCCGTTACAGCTGCGAGGCTGAGCGCACAGAGGTTTCCGAAGAAGAGGCCAGCCACCAAGATGGCTAAGCCCTGGCGGAATATGATCCGTTGAATACTCCCTGAGCTTGCGCCAAGCGCAATGCGGATTCCTATCTCATGCGTTCGCCGGCCCACATCGTAGGAGACCACGCCATACACGCCGCCGATCGCGAGCGCGAGGCCAAGCAGTCCGACCGTTACTGCCATGATGGCACTCAATCGGAGTAGGAAAAAACCTCCAAATGAGTTGTCGAGTGTCTGCCGCATCGTTGCCGCGCCAAAGACCGGCACGGCCGGAGCCAGCGCCCGGACCTGAGCCTCCACCGTTTGGAGCATCGCCTCCGGCGAGCCCTCCGTCCGCACGAGAAGAATTTCATAGGGAACGAAGAATTGGGAAGCGGGCAGATAGAAGTGCGGATTCGGGTCTCTCGAGATCTCCGCGTAGGTGCTGTCAGCGGCTACTCCCACTACGCTGATCCACGGCGCTTTGGGACCGAAGATGTTGATGCGCTTCCCAATGGGATTTTCGTTCGGCCAAAGCTGCTGGGCGAGCTTTTCGTTGACGATTGCCACCGGAGTCGATTTCGCTGTGTCGGTTTCGAGGAATGCGCGGCCACGCAAAATGGGGATCTGCAGCGTCTCGAAGTAGCCAGGCGAAACGGAGTTCATGCTGATGCTGGGCGCAACCTGACCGGTAGGAATCGGATGATTTTCTGCCTGCACCGGGTAACTGAAGCTTCCGTTCGAAGGGTAGGTGTTGGCCAAGGCAGCGGATTGAACTCCGGGCAGGGCGCGAATGCGCGGGAGCAGGTTCTTGTAGAGTTCTTCGTCTTGCGCTTGATCGTAGCCCGCCTCGCTGGGATCCATATTGAGCTTCAACGAGTGGCCGGGATCAAATCCGAGCCTGGTCTCTTCGGTTGCGACCAAGGAGCGAATTGCAATGCCGGACGCGACGAGCAGGACGACTGATGCGGCGATCTGTGCGGCAACCAGGGCCTTGCGAAAGCGGCTTCGGCCACCAATCACGCCCTGCGCGCCTTCGTGAAGCGCATTGCAGGGGTTGGAGCGGGACGCGCGCAGAGCCGGAGCGAAGCCTGCCAAGAAGACCGCAAGGATCGCCGCGCCGACCGCGTACAGGAATACGTGGTCGTCGAAGCTGAAATCGGGTATCAACCCGAAACCAACGTTGAGGCTGATGGATTCGAGGTATCGCAGAGCCCAAAAGCCAAGCGCGAGGCCGGCGGCACAGCCGAGGACGGCGAGCAAGCCCGTTTCCGCGAGTGCCTGCTTCAAGAGCCGCCCAGCGCCTGCTCCCAGCGCGGCCCGCACGGCCATTTCGTGACGGCGTGCCGCCGCTCGAGCCAAGAGCAAATTGGCGAGAGTGAAGCAGGCGACCAACAAAACCAAGAGTGCGAGGGTGAGGGACAGCGCATAGATCAACAGCACCTGCGGGACGTCGTGAGGTTCCAGACCCGTCGGGCTGATGCCCGTGAGCCTTGCGAAGAAGAGCCAGGCCCTGGCATCGGGATCATCTTTGGGGTGCTCGCGCGCAAGCCGGCTGGCGACGACCTTGACTGCGGCATCGGCTCGCGAGAGCGGGACACCGGGCCGCAAGCGACCCAGCACACAGAGACTCCGGTATGTCCGGGTCGTCAAGATGTATTTCGCACCCTCGGCGGCGTTCAGCGGTAGGAAGGCTTGCGCGTGGATGAAACGGTATGGTCCTTGAAACCCTTTCTGCGCCACACCTACCACCGTCATTGGCTTTCCGTTCAGCCGAACCGATTTTCCTAGAATTGATGGGTCACCCCCAAACCGAGACTGCCAATACGAATAACTCAGAACAACGACGGCGTCGTAGCTGCCGGGCTTGACCTCACCAGGCGCAATCAGACGGCCCAAGACGGGCTTGATGCCAAGGACGTCGAAGTAGTTTCCGGTGACGTAATTGGTGGCGATTCGATCAGTGTGGTTTCCCGTCGTCAGGCCGTCCGTTCCCATCGCGTAGGCGCAAAGATCTACTAGGCCGCCGGCTTGCTGCCGCACGTCCTGAAGGTCGGGATATGAGGACGTGAAACCTTGATAGCCCTTGTACGCGAATCCGAAAGAGACCATTCCGCTAGGGTGAGGCACGGCGAGCCCTCGGAAGAGGATGCCGTTCACTATGCTGAAGGCGGTGGCATTCACTCCGAGGCCCACGGCGAGGGTGAGGACGGCGACGGCGGTGAAACCCGGCGATTTTCGCAGCATGCGCAGGGCGTAACGCAAGTCCTGCCAGAGCGAATCGAGAAACATGTGCGCGTCGGCCGCGATCACCCGCTCCTTCATCGCCGGACGGCTCCCGAATCGCAGCACCGCCTGCCGTCGCGCTTCCTCCGGCGACATTCCTGCCGCAATGTTGTCCGCCGCGCGCATTTCGATGTGCGCGCGCAGTTCCGCGTCGATGTCCTGATCTAGCTTCGGCCGGCGGAACAAATTCGCGACTCGTCGCAGAACGGACATGCTCACTCGTACCTCAGCGCGACCATGGGATCGACGCGCGTGGCGCGGCGGGCGGGGATGTAGCAGGCCAGCAACGCGACGAGCGCGAGCAAGAGTGTGACGGTTATAAAAGTGAACGGATCCGATGGAACTACGCCATAAACCAAGCTGACCATCAATCTCGTTAGGGCCAGCGCCGCAACGATGCCGATAGCGAGACCAATCAAGGCCAGCTTTGCGCCCTGAAGGATGACGAGGCTGAAGACGCTGCGGCGCTGCGCACCCAAAGCGAGGCGAATGCCGATCTCGCGGGTTCGTTGCGCCGTCGTATAGGAAATTGTTCCGAAAAGGCCGATGGACGCAATGAGCAGAGCCATGACGGCAAAGGCGGCCAGCAGCACCGTGCGATAGCGAAGATAGCCAGACCATTCCTCGAGGATTTGGCTTCCACTGCGGACATCAGAGAGAGGGATGCCGTTATCCACAGCAGCGACGTGTTCTGTGATCTGGCGAGTGAGCGGCGCGGCTGGCATAGAACTGCGGACGACGACGTTCATGGCATTCTGGCCATTGGCCATCCCACGCGTTAGCGGGAAATAAAGTTCAGGACGAGATTCCGCGGCGAGGCCTTCCTGGTGGACGTCGCCCACCACACCAACTACAGAAGCCCAGTCGCCTAGTCCGCAACAGGCCAGACGTTTTCCGAGCGGATTCTGGTGTGGCCAGAAATGCGCGGCAAAAGACTGACTGACGATGGCGACTGGCTGGTTCGCAAACAGATCGGTGCGTGAAAACGCGCGCCCTTGGAGGAACTCGATTCCAGCCGCTCGGAAGAAATTGGGTGTGACGATGCAAATTTGCGGCCAGACTCCGGCCGTGCCGTTCTTGGAAGGGGTCTGGCCCTCAAGAATGACATTCGAAGCGTTAGTGACGGCGAACTCCGGCGAAGAGGTGAAGGCGATGGCGTCGACGCCGGGCAGAGCCTCGACGCGCTGCTGGACAGCCAAAAAGAATTGCTGAATCTGCTCCGGCTTGGCGTACTGTTGCGCCGGAAGGCTCATCGCTGCCGTGAGAAAATTGCGCGGCTGAAATCCGGGATTGACGGCAAGGAGCGAGTTGAGGCTGCGCACCATCAATCCTCCCCCAATGAGAAGGACGAATGTGGCAGCAAGTTCGAATATGACGAGGGTGTAGCGAGCACGCATACGAGGGACGGAATCGCCGGAGCCGGAGGAGGTTGTTTTCAAGTCTTCGTTCAGATTCCGGCGCGAGGCACGCAAAGCAGGAAGAAGGCCGAACAGGATTCCCGTCAGAGTGGCAATGCAAACCGTGAACGCGAGGGCCTGAAGGTCGATGCGGATATTCGCAGTCGCCGGCAAATAGCCTTCGGGCGCCAAGGCAAGCAGCACTTTCGCGCACCAGATAGCGAGAAGAACTCCGAGAGTTCCGGCAGCCAGAGAAAGAAGGACGCTCTCGGTGAGAAGCTGGCGGATGATCCGGGTGCGTCCCGCACCAAGCGCAGCGCGAAGCGCAAATTCGTGATGGCGCGTCAAGGATTGCGACAGCATGAGATTGGCGACGTTGGCACAAGCGATGAGAAGGAGAAATCCCGCCGCAAACTGCAACAGAAGTATGGCGGGGCTTACGGAGTGGAAATCGCCTTCGGTGAATGTTTGCAGATTGACTTGCTCAAGCGGCGAAACGCGTGCGCCCATCCCTTCGTTGCTGCCGGGAAATTCCTTGGCATCGCGCGCTGCGATCAAATCGAGCTCCCTGTTCGCTTGCGCGAGCGTTACGTTGGGAGCGAGGCGCCCGAACGACGCGTACATGTGCTCGCCGCGATTTGCGGCAAGCTGGCTCTGCGGCAGCAATATCCAGTAGTTGGATTTGGGATTGCCCCAGGTTCGCGGATCGTGGTAGATCGCGGGCATCACGCCGATGATCGTGAACGGCTGGCGATCCAATTCGATGGAGCGCCCGACAACATCCTGCCCGCCGAAAGAGGTGCGCCACAGCGAATAGCTGAGGACGACTTCGTTTTGGGCGCTATGCTCGTCGTCTCGAGAAAACGTGCGGCCGAGAGCTGCGTGCACTCCAAACAAATCGAAATAGTTGGCCGTGACCTTCGCGCCGCTGACGTGTTGCGGCACGGAGCCGCCGGTTATGTTGGCGGCGTCCATGAGCGAGGCGGAAACGCCAGAAAGGCTGTGAGCGTCGCGCTGCCAGTCGAGAATGTCGGGACCATCGGCGGCCCAGCCCATCAGACCGGTCATTCTGATGGGTCTCTGAAACAGTGAAACAAGGCGAGCCGGATCGTGGAATGGCAGCGCGCGAACGAGCACTGCGTTTACAACAGAGAAAATTCCGGTTGTGGCACCGATGCCGAGGGCGAGGGTGAGGACGGCGACGGCGGTGAAGCTGGGGGATTTGCGGAGCATGCGAAAGGCGTAACACAAGTCCTGCCAGAGCGAATCCAGGAACATGTGCGCGTCGGCCGCGATCACGCGCTCCTTCATCGCAGGCCGGCTGCCAAATCGCAGCACCGCCTGCCGTCGCGCTTCCTCCGGCGACATCCCCGCTGCGATGTTGTCCGCCGCGCGCATTTCGATGTGCGCGCGCAGCTCCGCGTCGATATCTTGGTCCAGCTTTGAACGGTGAAACAAATTCGTGATTCGCCGGAGAATGGACATGTTCACTCGTACCTCAGGGCAACCATCGGATCGACTCGCGTTGTGCGGGACACGCCGGAAGGGATTACATCGCGCGCCCTTTTTTCTTGCGCCGCTATCGCAGCAGACTGGCGGCGCGAATAGGAAGAATGATTACGACGCGTGCCGCCGCGAGCGTGTATGCGAACGCTGGACATCGCTCAGCCCTGCGCGTGACGCAACACCGCGCGCACGCCTTTCACTACTTGCTCGAAACTTTCTTCCGCCTTGCGCAATTCCTTTTGGCCCGCGGCTGTCAGGCGATAATATTTCGCCTTGCGATTCGTGTCCGTCAGCTTCCACTCCGAGCGAATCCATCCGCTCTGCTCCATGCGGTGCAACGCGGGATAAAGCGAACCCTCCTCAACCGACAACAGCTCATCCGATGCGCGCTGGATGTGCAGCACGATTCCGTAACCGTGAAGCTCACCCATCTGCTTGAGGGTTTTCGGTATCAGGAGGTCGAGACTTCCCTGAAGATCGTTCTTTGCCATTCCCTGCACCCCTAGACAACTTAGCCTGAAAAGAATTACCCCTAGAATGCTAGGTGTGTCAAGGAAATTTTCCCGGCGCTACGAAGGCAAAAGCAGGTCCCTCACCGCCATCGCGCAACAACGGCGCGCTGGGTTCGGGATGACAACGCAGAGTCCATCACGCCGGAGCCGTAGAGTCCACGGCGG
>Ga0126373_10002045_pt1 | contig 14721 bp, 14 predicted proteins | sample PanSoiMetPlot_11_FD_92545 | JGI IMG/M metagenome (GOLD analysis project Ga0126373, IMG submission 92545) | Tropical forest soil microbial communities from Panama - MetaG Plot_11 | ecosystem: Environmental > Terrestrial > Soil > Tropical forest > Bulk soil | place: Panama | collected 2016-02-17 | reverse complement strand
TTTCGGGACTAACCCGTAGCACGCCCGACCTCAATTCCTGATCGTTCGCCAGCACGTCGCTGTCAAAGCAGATGATTCGCTTGTACTCACGGATCGTGCCACGCTTACACTGTTCCAAAATCAAGGCAAAAGTCTTGTCGCGTGTTGCCGGTGAAAACGCAAATCCAGGCGCCTGACGCCCACCGCCAGCGTAAGTCATGACTGTGTAGTCGGAGCCGGGTCTTATCGCCTTGATGGCCTCGTAAAAGCCTCCGCCTCCTTGTTCACCGACCTCGAGTCTGGCAGGTGTTCCAACCCGGTTGAGCCATTCGGTCTCGCGCTTTTCCGCGGATAGTACAAATTCGAAAACCACATATCCGCTCACCGCGACGGCAATGCCCAACAGTATCAATGTCCAAAGGAGCGCGTTGAAGCTGACCTGAAACGCCGCAAACGCTACGCTGAGCAGGCTGGCCACCACCAGCACGAGCAAGCCGTTGAGCAGTTCCCGCCGAATTGGGTTCATCTATTGTCCTTGAGGTTACCCTCGCATCATACTCGGCGCGCCCTTTCCTGCGAATCTATCTCTGCCAACAAGCGGTTGAACGCATCGAGCCCTGACCTTCGTCTCGCCTCATACTCCGTTCTTGGAAAGCTACTCCAATCGTACCTTTCTCCTCTCGCACGAATGTCCCGAACTAGGTTGATCAGCCACGTTCCGTGTTCTTCAACGGCGGTCGCTTGGTCGCCTGCTTCGCCGCTGACCTCGGCGGCGAGGGCACGGAAACGACTGCCAGACAAGTCTCGCAGGTCACCGAAGTAACTTGCCAGTGCAGCGGGAAGACGCGGGTCATCCGGCGGTAGAAGTTCGCGAAGAAACCCGGATATGAGCCCAATTTCAGTGCGCAATACCCGCCGTCGCGCCGCGGCTTCCCCCAACTGCGCACTGACCAGGCTTTGGGTAAGCCTTACGTATCTCCACGTGATAAAGGCGAGAACGCAGGTCACCAGCACCGTCGCGATCGAGCCGATTGCCTGGATGCCGGTGGCATTCGCGTTTAGCCAATGTCCCATGCGGGATGCCTCGTAATCGTCACAAGGAGGTGACGTCCGCGCCGATTCTCGCTACCAAATCGCGTGAACTACGCATTCAACTCGTCGAGGAGCACCTTCGCGTCCTTCAGGTCTGTGGTGTCGAGCCTTCGGTGAACCGGTTGTAGATGTCTGCGAGCATCGTGCGTGTAGTAAGATGTCCTGCGAGACTTAAAATGAACTCCAAAACGACCATTCGACCAGCGCGTGAAGACCACCTTCCAGCCATATTGCAGCTTTGGCAGGAGGCTGAGGTAACACCACCGAGTGTCACTGATTCGATGGAAGGGTTGAGGTCTCTGATTGCGGAACCGAACGCGATCCTACTCGTCGCAACCATTGACGGACACGTGGTAGGCTCCGTTATCGGTGGCTGGGACGGATGGCGAGGCAACATCTATCGTCTAGCCGTTGCGCCGGCGCATCGGCGAAAAGCCATTGCCAGACAGTTGGTGAAAGAAGTAAGCAGCGCGCTTTTCAAGAAGGGTGCCCTGAGGCTCTCGGCCCTCTTAGAGCATGAACATACATGGGCGGTAAGTTTCTGGGAATCCATACGAGAACTCGGCTATCAGCGCGATCCAAAGTTTATCAGATACATAGCCGACCGTCGCAGCCGGAAGGTTCGGTAACGGCCTCCCACACTCTGCGGATTAAAGTGCAGGCATTTGACACCATGCGCCGACCTCAAGGTGCCTCATTACGACGCTGCCATTCGCAGCTATCTCGTCGGTCATTCGCTCGATCAACGTCTCTATGCTTGGGTCTTCGGATGTCACTATCCCGAATCGCTGCATCGCTGGTAGCAGAGTAGTGAGGACACCAGCGGCCCAGTTGACGAGATCGTTGGCATGATCACCTCCGCCGACGATTGCTTCCACCCTCATCACCGGCGCTGGTAGCCCTGCAGCCCGAAAGGCCGAATACAACTTGATGCCCATATTCGTTTCGGTGCCGTCGCGACGGAGCGTCTCAGCGATCCATCGGCAGCACTGGTCCCAAGTAGGCGAAGGTGGAAACGAGCGGGCGTCCAAGGTGGGTTCATGGAACGCGATCAAACCACCAGGCTTCAACTGCGTGGCAAGCTGCTGCAACATCTGTGCAGCGTCCTGCTGAAACATCAAAACGTAACGGCCGATGATCGCATCGAACAGCTGCTCAAAGACCATTTTGGAAGGATCCCCCGCCGAGAACGAAACATTGCGCAGGGCAGCGCTATCAGCGTGAGCCCTTGCGACGTCAAGGGCCGTCGGCTCACGATCTACTCCAATAACTTCTCCCGCTTCGCCAACCAGCTCCGCGGCGAGAAAGGCAACCTCGCCTACACCGGTGCCTACATCAAGTACCCTCATACCACCGATGATCCCCGCCTCGCGAAGGAGCCGCGTCGTGATCGGACGAAGCACACGCGCTTGGGCAGTCAGCCGATCAAGCTCACGATCGGAATGGCCGAGAATGTAGTTGCTGGTTGGACCCAGCTTTCCGTCAGAATCCCTCATCTATTGCCCTTCGCTAAGCCCGTCGAGCAGCGCCTTGGCGTCCTTCAGGTCCGCGGTGTCGAAGCCCTCGGTGAACCAGTTGTAGATCTCGGCGAGCATCTTGCGCGCCTCATCGCGACGATTGGTGTCGCGCAGCAGCCGCGCGAGGCTGGTTGCGGCTCGCAGCTCCCAGGACTTGGCGCCCTGCCCACGTGCGACTTCGAGTGCGCTGCCAAAGCAATGCGCCGCCTCCGTAGAGTCGCCATGGCTGTGTCGCCGAATGATTTCGCCGCGAAGCGCTTGCAGTTGCGCCTGGCAGAATCGTTCATCGTTCTCTTTTACAAAGGCCAAGGCTTTGTCGATATTCTTTAGCGCCTCTTTGGCGTTGCCCGCCAATGAGTATGCTTTCGCCAACACTCCAAGCCAAAACGAAGTGTAGTTCGCAAAGCCGGTGGCACGGACGGTCGCGATGCCGTCAGCGATTGCTGGAATTGCGTCGCCACCGTGACCCTGTTCCTCAAGAACCCAACCTCGCAGAATTTGTCCGTTACCCAGATACCAGGGTGCGAGACCATGCTCGGTTGTCAGTGCAATGATTTCGGTTGCATACTGCTTTACCACCTCAAGATCCCGGCGGAATTGGAAAACGTCGACTCCAAATATCAAGGCTTCGGTCAGCAGCGATGGATCACCGGCTCTGCGCGCCAGGTCCACGGCCTCGCGGGTTCTGCTCATAGCCTGAGCCGGATATCCGAGGAACCACAGCGCACGACCGCTGAATACGAGAGATAGAACGCGCGCGCGGCGCGCGACGGACGCTGACTCGGCTCTGGACGGATCAAGAGCGAGAGCGCGCGCGCACAAATTGAGGGTGCCGGGAAAATCGGCGAGGTACAGCTGCGTGTTAGCCAACCCCATGCAGCCTACCGCCAGAAACGCGGAATCTCTCAGCCGTTCGGCAATACATATCGCTTCTTCGCCTAGTTCGCGTGCCTTTTGATATTCGGCGCGAAAACGATGAAAGCTGCACAGGCCATTGAGCACCTGAAAGAGCTGCACCGTGTCCGATGTTTGTGCGCAGAGCTCACGCGCGCGCGTCCATTGCGCACCAGTCTCTGGCGAGGTTGGACCGTAGATGATCTCGAATGCGTGGGCCAGCGTGACGAGCAGTTCGAGCTCCCTATGGGCCCGTTCCTCGCAAGCGGGAATATTCTCGAGCAGATCCAACGCAGTGCTCGCGTACCGAAGACCTTCGGCATACGCCGAACGCCCGAGTGCGGCTCGTGCCGCAAGAAGTAGATAGCGCGACGCTTGTAGGTCGTGACTGCTGTGGCTGTAGTGATAGGCCAACTCAGCATAGCGGTCTTCCAGGTGATTTTCATTCACGACCTCAATTGCGGCGGCGATGCGCGCGTGGAGCAGTTTTCGCCGCTCAATCAGCATCGAGTTGTAGGCGACCTCCAGCGTCAGCGCATGCTTGAAGGTGTACTCGGTATCCCCGATTGCTGGCTGCTCGTAAACGAACTCCGCGAGCTGCAGTTCGGTGAGCATGCGGTTTAGTTCGTCGTCGGAGTTGGTGACTACGCTCTTGACAAGAGAAAACGCGAACTCCTTCCCGATCACTGCCAGCGTCTGGAGCAGCTCCTTCTCATCGACCGGCAAACGGTCGATGCGCGCGCTGAGGATGGCCTGCACGGTCGGTGGAATCTTCAGCTGGTTGAGCGACTTGGTGATTTTCACCGTTCCGTTGCGGGCCAGGGCTCCGTCCTCGAACAGCACCTGCACCATTTCTTCCATGAAGAATGGGTTGCCTTCGGTCTTGTCGATGATTAGCCGCTTGATCGGAATCAGATCCTTGCCATCGCCCAACAGCGCCGACAGCATCTGGTCCGCGCTCTCCTTACCGAGCGGATCGAGTCTTAGTTGCGTGTAGTAGGTCTTGGAGCCCCACGGATGCGAGTACTCGGGCCGATAGTTCACCAATAGCAGGATCTTGGCGGTACCGATCGAGTCTGCGAGCAAATTCAACAGGGCTTGTGACTCGTCGTCGATCCAGTGCAGGTCCTCAAAGATCACGATCAGTGGCTGGTTGAGGCTCTCGCGCAGAATAATCCGTTTGATTGCCTCCAGCGTGCGCCGCCTGCGGGTCTGTGCGTCCATCCGCGTCAGTGGATCTTCGCCTTCTACGATGCAGAGCAGCGCAAACAAGTAAGGCAGCTCGTCCTCCAACGAACGTTCGAGCGCCAGCACCCGCCCCGTTATCTTCTCGCGACGCGTTCGTGCGTCGTCTTGGTTGTCGATTCTGAAGTACCCGTAAAGAAGCTCGATGACCGGCAGGTAAGCAGAGGCTTTCCCATGCGAGACGGACAGCGTCTCTAGCACCATTCGGTCCGACTGCGCGACCGCCTTGAACTCGAAGAACAACCGCGATTTACCAACACCCGGCTCAGCGACCGCCGCCACGATCTGTCCGTGGCCGGCGCGCGCTTGCTCGGCGGCGGCCCGCATTGCCTCGAGCTCGCGCTGGCGTCCGACAAACTTCGTATACCCCCGGCCCGCCGCCCGTTGCAGACGGGTGCGGATCAGCCCAAGCCCCGTGACTTCGTGCACATTGACCGGCTCGCTGACGCCTTTGACCCTGGTCGGGCCCAGCGGTTTGAGTTCGAAGTAGCCCTCCACGAATTTGCGGGTCTGTTCGCTGACCGCGATAGACCCGGTCGGCGCAAGCGCTTGCATTCTCGACGCGAGATTCGTGGTGTGCCCGATCGGGGTGTACTCGGTGTGGCCTTCGCCGGTCGTGATCGAACGTACAACGACTTCGCCGGTGTTCACGCCAACTCGCGCCTCAAGCGGAAGGTTGCCGGTCTCGCGCAATTGCGCCGAGTAGCGTTTCAGGTCCTCCTGCATCCGCAGTGCCGCATACAACGCTCTCTGTGGATGGTCCTCATGCGCGACCGGGGCACCGAACAGGGCGAAGATGCCATCACCGGTGCTCTGCACGATGTAGCCGTCATAGCGGTGCACCGCGTCGATCATTAACTTGAGCGCGGGATCAACGATTGCGCGCGCGTCTTCGGGGTCGAGGTCCTGTTCGAGTTCGGTCGAGCCCTTGATATCCGCAAACAGCGCGGTGACGGTCTTGCGCTCGCCGTCGAGGCTTTCAGGCGCAGGCGTTTCCGCCATCCGAATCCTAGGTTCGTCGGGTTTCTTCGTCGTAGCCTGAGATGTCCCGAGCGTCGCGCCGCACTCGCCGCAGAATTTCTCCGCCGGCTCAGCAGCAGCGCCGCATCGCGGGCAGTTGGCAGCAAGCGGAGAACCGCATTGGGTGCAGAACTTGCGCCCCTCACGATTGTCAGCGCCGCACTTTGCGCACCGCATAAAGACCCTTCCCGCTCGAGTCTTCTCGACCTGCGGATGCTACATCAGAGGTCCGCTACGCGCGAACGCAGGAAGATTTGCATAGAGAGTTGGCGTTCCTTCTAGGTCAATTTGACCCTGAGCGGCGGTGTGAACACTGGCTCCCTTGGGTTTGTGTCGATCTTTATGCACATCGGTTTGCTGTCAACCCTGATACGAATGAGTTGATGCTGTCCTATGGCCATCGCGATAGTGCCGTATACGCAATAGCCCCCAAATACGGACGGTTGCAGAAAACACTGGACTCGCATTCGACTAACTGAACATCGACGAGATCTAAACTTATCTTTATGTGTCTCTATGATGCCAAGTGTCTCTGTTCATTTACCGTGAATGGTCTCGTTGAACCTTTTCTTATTGCGCAGTAGCTTTCCGCTGGTTCACAAGATTTGAATTAAGCGCGGCGCCGCGCTATTCGGAAGTCCTGTTCCAAGCTTCCTCCCGGGTACTTGGCCCATCAATCTAACAAACGAGGTCTGCCATGCCGGTATCTCAAGTGATTCGTCTTCAGGCTGCGCCGGGGCGGTTCAATGACCTGCTCGCGCGGTCCGAACAGCTCGGGAAAATTCGCGCGCGATTGGCGCCGGAGTCCAAAACCCGCCGATTCGTGCCTACCAGCGGAGCCATTGCGGGCGCGCTGATCGTGGTTCTGGAATTTCCCAGCGCGAGGGCGCTCGGCGAATTCCAGGACAAGCTGCGCGATGACCCCGAGGCCCGTGCGCTTCTGGAACAGACACGCGGCGATCGTGACCCAATAGTTGTCTCGCAGACGATCGAGTATGTCCGCGAGCTTTGATTTCGACATTTGTGGGCGCCGCTTCGATGACTCTTGAGACTTAAACCATCGGCGAGCTGACCGAGGAACAACTTCGTGCTTGGCGGCATCGAGGGGACTAAGCACGACGTCGACCGGCGACTTGAGAAGCTCGCGGCGCTTGACCAAAGCGATGCAGCACCCGGGTCTTTTGCGCGAAAAGATCGAGGTGAGCGGCAACGACGGCGTGCAGTTGATAACGGCGGAGTGGTTGCAGGAAATGGCAAGCGTGCGGACGCCGAGGAGGCCGCGGCTACCAAAACCGGCCGAGCGCCAGACTGAAATTGTCTTCTGCCAACGGTGTCATGCTCGTCTTAGCCCATTCCGTCTCGTCACGGAGTCACTCAAGACGGATCGACGGGTCAGTTTCGCCGAAGGGGACCCGTCGGGATGTCAGGATTTTCGACGGCTTGAGAATCAGGTGGCGACGGATCGTCGCGACGATATCATCAAGCAAGGCGACGCCATCGACTTCTTCAGGCCAGGCCGGCGTCTCAGGTTCAGCGACGTTCTTAGCTCGCTCAGCGCGTGCCTCTTCGACAAACTTGTCGAGATCCGTGGCGCGGATGCCGACCTTTTCGGCGGCCTCTTTTCTAACTGTCGCGTATTCCAGTTTCGAAAGCTCTGCGAGCTGCATGACCGTGGCCTCGGCGATTTTCGCCGCAGTCGGTAGGCCATCTGCCGGCTTGGCCTCGAGCGCAAGACGCGCAGGGTCGCCACCAGCAACGAGATAAATCGTCGAGGCCAACCTTGGCGCCGTCCCTGCCGCTAGGTATTCGGATGATGCCGACCTCGGCACCTTTGGAATCGAGGAACCTCGCGAGCTCCTGCTCGGCCTGTTGGACCAACGGCTTGGTGACGGCATCAGAGTCGAACGCGATAAAGACCTTGCGACCGTTCAACGCGATAGAGTTCCAACAAGGCAGCGCCACCTTGCCGCCGTTTTCGTTCACGCCTCGCCAGTTCCAAACTCCGGCCAGGGCGACGATGCAGAGGCCGTGACTTGCGCCGCTATCCGCCTTCTTGACCCCGTCTGTGACCCACAGCGCAATGGCGGGGTTGGCTAGATCCGGTTGACAAGTGGGCGGTACGTCGACGACGACACGGTTATTTTCCGCCGTTTCGTATTTGACATTCTTATGGTCTCGTGTTCTCGGGCTGTCCGGCTTGAGCTGGGCCGCAACCCGCTGACCGTCGACGCCGTAGATCGGTAGCAAGTACCCGGGCAGGCAGCACTGGTAGTCGGCGAAACCGAACCCAATCCTGATCCCGTTCCGGCCATCCGCGTCGTTCGCGATCGTGCGATATCCCCGCGCCGCAGCGACCTCGGGCGTTATGCCGGACGCTGCAAGCTCGGCGCAATGGCGACGCTCGAGTTGTCGTTTGAGCGCGTCGTAGATCGCACTCGTGTCGGGTGAATATTCAGATGGCGTGCTCATGATACCGTCTCAACGCAAAAAGGCGGCGGCACCATGACGCTCATGCATTCGCGCATGAGGTCTGCGCCGAACAGCGGCAAGCACTTTACTTTGATTCCACCGAGGCCCTTATGGCCGTCGGGCGTCTCCCACCACATTTGCTCGTTGGCATGATTGGTTACGGCACCACTACCGCCTCGTCGGACACGCGCGGCAACGAGCTTGCCGTAGACGTCGCGAACTTCAAATCGAGTTTCGCGCCATGCGCGCCCCGCGACTTCGCTGCGCTTAGCGATACGATTGAACTGAGATTTGATTTGGGCCCTGAGGTCGATTGAGCGATTCGGTGCGCCACCCATCGTCGTCACCTCGCCGCCCATCGGTCGAACTTCGTGAACCCGTCGAGCGGGTTCTCACCAACAGCATTTACCACGATCGGAGTGTTGATTGCGCAATCCCATTGCACCAAGAATTTGTAAAGGCTAATCTATCGGAAACCTCTCGTCCGTCATCGGTGTTTCGGGTCGGGGTCGCGTTCGCGGCGCGGCCCGGCCAGTCTTTCTCCAACATTGCATTGCCTACCTACTCCCTTGGGTTTTAATTGACCGGTCTGCACCGGTTCCGGCGGTTGAGAACCTGAACAGGCTCGACTTCAGGCGGGATCGTTCACGTGATCCCTGGCCTTAGCGGCGCGCCGCTTGATTGGCGTGACAATGTCCGACCGTAACCACGCGGTCGTGCGGGGGGTCAGGTGGATTCCCGCGGGAAACTCGCCTGATTTGACGCCAGCCCACCACCTCGCGCGCGAAATGGGGAACAGTTCGAGTACCTGCGGAAGCCGGAGGAACCCAGCACTTTCGATGGAATTCTGTGATTGATTTGTGCGATCTTGCTCGACGTTGCCCATGGCGACACAAACCCCTTGTTGCGCCTCTGAAGGCGCCGGTTCAAGGTTTGTGTCCCTCACTTAACGCCACGGGGACTCCGGCTAATCCGGCTCGCAATGGCCGGGACGCGACTGGGCGCGACCCCCAAGACTCTAGGTCTCGGCAACTATCATCATGTCTACGCGGATTTCACCTGTCAAGCGGCGTTGCTCAGAATTGCCTTTTGGGGGCAGTTCTGGGGGTACTTAAAGGAATGGCGTTTAAAAGTAGTCTAATTCATTGGGCTTCTGATAGCTATTTAATTCCCCATCGCCTCCACCAAGAGTGTACGTATTGTTTAGAACCTTCCAGTGTTTGAGCGGAGTGAGTAGATATCTGTTTCACTGAGATTTCTCCATTCTAATAAAGGCGGTTACCGCCCTTCAGGTTGCGGCGATTCGGCCGAACCTTCCATTCGGTCCCGAGGGCGGGCCCCATCTCGTCTAGCAAAAAAAAGGGTCATGATCGGCCAACCGGCTAGTTGGGAAGCGCGGTTCGCCAGGAAGCCAGCGCCCTTCTGTGTTTGATTCGCCGAGAGGAAATTCAAACCGTCCAACTTTTCTCGTGTTCATCACGCACCTCGTCGGACAGCAGCCACCGCTGACTTATATTGCTAGGAAGATGGATTAGTCGTGGAGAAATAGTAGCGCGCTATTTTCCAATCGCCTCCGATTTTCTGGAACAAGAACGGTTCTTGATGGGCTTGCCCGGCACTCTCGCCGATCGCGTTCCCTTAACCCCACCCGCAGTGGTTCGCGCAAATGCCAATTTCGGGCGCGAGCCGGCGGATCTCGGCGATATCGAACTCGATTTCCCGGGCACCGTCGCGATCGCAGTGCCGGCTTGACGGGTCCGGTCGCCAGACCGTAATCGAAACCTCCGGAGTCTGCGTCCCTGAGCGGCCATTTGCAACGCAACAAGCTTGAATCGTCACACAATTGTCACGAAAGTACGTTATGCAAGCGCTACGAGCCGCGACAGCCAAAGTGAAACAGTAGGTTCTCGGGAGGAAAAGCATGATACTGCGTAAGGTGCGATTCGCTATCGTTTGTTTTGTGGCTCTTCTTTGGCCTCTGTCTGGAGCTTTGGCGCAAGCGCCGACCGGCGTTCCGGTTTTTCAGATTACGCCCCTGCAGAGCAACATAAAGTTCGATGTGGAAGCGTCAGTGGCTATCGAGGGCACTTTCGACAAGTGGGACGCAAGCCTGACGTTTTCCTCTCCCAACGCGGAAACCGCGGTTTTCGACGTCAAGATCTATGCGAACAGTGTGGACACCGGAAGCTCCATAAAGAACAACAAGCTGAAGGGCTCTGATTTTTTCGATGTCGCTAACAATCCCTTCATCACCTTCAAGTCCACGAAGGTTCTACAGACCGGTCCCAACACATTCGAGCTGGACGGCAACTTCACAATCCGTGGCGTGACCAAAGCTCAGAAACTAACACTGACGGTTTCAGGGAGGGGGACCGGTTCGGGCACGATCACCGGTACAATGGCCTTTGACCGCCGGGACTACGGGATGAACAGCGGCATCCCATTTATCAGGATCGCTAACCGCGTTCAGGTGACCGTCAACCTCTACGCGACGCGAATCAGCGGGCCTCCCGTGGTCTTCAAGCAGTAGACAGCTGGCAGGGCGCGGCCATACGGATCATGGCGCGGTTGAGTGCATCACGTCTTTCGCCCATCACGTTTTGCTGAGGCGACGGAGTCCCGGCGTCGCTTTCAGAATCCAGTAGCCAACCTGCGTGTCAATCTGCGAGGATAGTCGGCGGCGCTTTACCGAACGCCAGACAAAAAAACGGAGGTACCTCTGAAATCCTCCTTTTTCCGCGAGGCTACGGATCATGGATGTTGGAACGAAGAACCGAGATGGGAATGAGACGCCACGAATTGTCGCCGGTAGTGCACGCCGACGAGTAGTGGTGACCGGACTCGGTCTGGTGTCACCGCTCGGTACCGGTGTTGAGAAGAATTGGCAATCGTTGGTATCCGGCCGGTCAGGAATCACGAAGCTTACGCGCTTCAACGCGGACGACTTTCGCGTGCGAATTGCGGGTGAGGTGTCTGATTTCAATGTCGAAGACTGGGTTGAGAGACGTGACGCCAGGAAGATGGACTTATTGCTTCAGTACGCCGTAGCGAGCGCGTCACAGGCGATTACAGCATCCGGATTGACCATATCGCAGGACAACGCAGAGCGAGTCGGCGTGGTGTTCGGAGCCGGAATGTGTGGTCTTTCGACCCTCGAAGAAGCGTCCAAAGTCCTCTTCGAGTACGGATTGAGTGAAGGAGTCACTCACGTCAGCCCATTCATTCTTCCGAAAATGATCAGCAATCTGGCCGCAGGACACATCGCCATAATCTTTGGTGCCAAGGGTTTGAACTTCAGCATCGCCAGCGCATGTGCCTCCGGCGCGCATTCGATCGGTGAAGCCTACCGGATGATAGTAGAGAATCGCATGGACGCCGCGATCTGTGGCGGCACCGAGGCTCCGATTACTCGACTGGGCGTGGGCGGTTTCGCGGCCATGCGAGCGCTTTCCACTCGGAACGATTGTCCCGAGCGGGCGAGTCGCCCCTTTGATAAGGATCGCAATGGTTTCGTGATCGCCGAAGGCTCAGGTGCGGTGGTCCTCGAGGAGCGAGAGCACGCACGCGCTCGTGGAGCCGTCGAGCTGGCGGAAATTATTGGGTACGGCTCTACATCAGACGCCTACAGCTGTATAGCACCCTCGCCCGAGGGTGAGGGTGCCGCTCGGTGTATGCGCATGTGCCTTGCCGATGGCGGGCTTGACCCCGAGGACATAGACTATATTAGTGCTCATGCCACCTCCACTGTCCAAGGAGACTTAGCCGAGGTCTTAGCGATACGAAACGTCTTTGGAGCCCATTGCGCGCAGTTGGCAATAAGCTCGACCAAATCGATGATCGGACACACCCTTGGTGCGTCAGGCGCGATCGAGTTCGTCTATACTGTGTTGGCGATGTGTCGAAATGTACTGCCACCCACAATCAACTGCGACCATAGCGACGTAGCAGCAGATCTAGATGTTGTTCCGAACTACTCACGTCCCGCCAAGATAAGCATCGCGATGAAAAATTCTTTTGGGTTCGGTGGTACAAACGCCAGCATAGCAATTCGCGCTTCGTCAGGGCAGGATCAACTAATTGACTCGAAGAACATCAACTCGCCGGCATGACCATGCCAGACGATTGGAGAGAATGCGCGACCCAGCAAATCGCTATTTATCCTCTGTCGCAGCAGGCGGAGTCGAAAACGTAGAGGATTCGAGGATAGCGGGCCGATCAACAATGCGTGCCCCTTCGTCCTGCAACGCTTGCTGAAGGTCGGGTGAGTTGAGAATGAGTGACCCCGCGGCAGCGCGCAAGCGGTCGACCGCCGCGTTGGGCAGAGCGAAAGAAGTCGGCAACTGATTAAGGTAGTCGCGCTCTGACTTGTCTTGTAGAGCCTTGAACGACACGTCAACCACATAGATCTCAGCATCGGGCGCATTCACGATTTCCTTCAACGCCGAATTCGTGTCTTTTGTAGAAGCAACGGAGGCTCGAATTTGGCGCAGCATCTTCCATCGGGCGTCGATGTCCCTCAACTGCTCGACCATTTCGCCGGAATAGCGGTCGATAGGCACGCCCGCCGATTTGATCAGTATATCGATGGTACCGGGTGGGTTCACCGACTCGTTCCATTTGGTGGATGGCGTGGATAGCGAATTGACGACAAAGATGATGATGCTACGTACGTTGTCGAGCGGCGTCGGCTGGCCGGCGTCATGCAGCGCCTCGTACGTTTCGAGTATATCTAGCACGCTTCGGAGGCCCAGATTGTCGGATATGCCTCCGTCCACAAGGTGGAAATATGGATCTTTGACGCCATTACCAAGCTCCTGCAGTTCCTGCAGGCGATTGAGAGCCCGTGCGGCTGGCCGTGGAGGTTCAGGAAGATCAGCAAAAGCCCGCAGCCAATTCGGCCGTTGGTAGTCACAACTGCCGCCGTAGTTGTTAATCGTTATGGGCGACAGCACGACCGGCACCGCCGAAGATGCCGCCGCGGCGCGCGCGATTCTTATCGGGGCGAGGTCCGCACACATGACATCAAAATTCTGCGGTACGAAGACAATACGCGCGCCTGTCCCAAGTTCTGTCGCGCTCACTGCGATCATTGGCCCGCCCGCGCTGTAGAGGTCCGCGAAAGTGGCCCCGTTGAACAGAATCTCGTCGTATAGCTGCGCCGCCAACTCAGATCGCCCCCACCCAGTCGACGACAAGGCGCCCCAGTTCAATGGGTTCAGGGTCCTCGCGGTTAGTTCGCCTTGCACGTCGCGCTTAAGAAAGCGAGCCTCGTACTGGTCGAACAGCTTGTCACCATACAGACCGTACGCCAGAGCAGTGAAGCTGCCGCCTGATACGCCAGTGATCACGTCGACCTCATCTAGTAGACGGGTCTTGCGCCCCGATTTGGTAACGATTTCCGTGCCCCGAAGCGTTTCGAGAACGCCGTATGAAAACGCGGCGGCGCGCGTCCCGCCACCAGAGAAGGCGAGAATGACGAGGTCTTGCTGATCACCACGATGCCATTGCCGCCGAAATTGTTTGAGACTGGCCGGATCGTACTTTGAGATTGGCGGATTGACCTGACGCGTGGCGCAGCCGCCTAGCAGCAGACCCCACGCCACAATGAACGACAGGAAGACTTGCGAAAAAGTCATATTCCCATCCTCAACTTGTGTCTTTCGAAAGTGAGGAATCTCGTCTCTCTTCTCTGGTGAAACGCCTCGTGTCCGTTCGGAGGATTCAGGTCTGGGTATCAGATGGCGGATCTGATCCGATCCAGTTCTATAGGACGATCTTCGCTAAGAAGCGGCGATCTAACGTCTTCTTGTGACTCCTGTGGCCTCTGGGGAGTTTGCAACGTCCCCAACACAGCCTATCACTTTGCCACTGACTGAGGTATGCGACAGGATCATCGCGATTCCCGGCTGTGACTTAATGTAAACTTCATCTGGTAGATTCATTTGCAATTCTGAACGTTCATTTGTTGTGGCCGGCCCAAACTTGGTCCGGAACAAGAGCGGGCGGCCGACGGTGTGTTGGTGGAAGCCCCGATGGTTGCGTTGTCGACCAGGTTTGCTCAGGGTGCGCGCGGGCTTCAGGTCACTGGAGTGGTTGAGGGCGAGAACCATGTTACGCGTCAATATCCATCGTTACTGGGCCGCAGGTCGCCACGGCGTACGCGCCTGCGCGTCTTCGATCGTGCCCTGGGTGGTTCCATCGGCCCTTTCCCTCGGTCTTAAATACGATTGTCATCGTCCAGCCGGAAACGCCGATTCGGCGGCACAGGCGCGGATCGCGGTTGCTGAGTAGAGGTGTCCATTCTTCGGATGGCCGCGCATCCGAACTCGATCTAAGGGCTCGGCCTAATCGTGACACCAATGCCACCAACACGAGGCGGCAACTATTGAGCCCTGCAGAATATAGCTACAGTGGGAATAGGTTGGCTTGCTCCCAGAAAGCCATCACCAGGGTCGGCCGGCGGCGCATGCGCTTAAGCGCGCGGCGCGCGTGGTAACTGAGCTGC
>Ga0126373_10002044_pt1 | contig 14723 bp, 12 predicted proteins | sample PanSoiMetPlot_11_FD_92545 | JGI IMG/M metagenome (GOLD analysis project Ga0126373, IMG submission 92545) | Tropical forest soil microbial communities from Panama - MetaG Plot_11 | ecosystem: Environmental > Terrestrial > Soil > Tropical forest > Bulk soil | place: Panama | collected 2016-02-17 | reverse complement strand
TAACCCGGAGTGGAGCGTGGTCGGAATGGCAGGTTCCATCACCGAGCGCAAAGGTCAGCTCCTTCTCCTCCAGGCAGCGGCCAAGGTGGTCAAAGTCTTCCCCCACGTAAAGTTTGTCCTCATCGGACGCACCAACGATGCGCACGATGAGGAGTACGCGGCAAAGCTGCGCGGATACGTCGATCATATGGGGCTCACGGAACACGTGCGGTTTATGGGCTGGTGCTCGGACATGCCGCAAGTTCTGAGTGCGTTGGATTTATTCGTGTTGCCTTCCTTTAATGAGGGATTACCGCGATCGATTCTGGAGGCTATGGCCGCCGCGGTGCCGGTAGTTGCAACCAACGTGGGGGGCAACGCGGAACTTGTAGCCACCGAACGTACGGGACTCCTGGTCCCACCGCGGGACCCGGATACCTTAGCTGCCGCGATTGAGAAGCTCCTTCGCGCCCCAGAGATTGCGCGCGAAATGGGACGTGCGGGTCGGCTAATGGTGGAGCAACACTTCTCACTCAGGGCGGCGGCTCTGGGGGTCGAACGGGTGTTCGACCAACTGCTGGCCGCCGATGACCATCAGGGGATTGCCGCTTAAACGACGGCGGAATTTCACACACGGAGGTCGCTTACGGATACAGTTACCTGGAAGTCATGGCGGGAGAAACTGCTGCTGTTCGATACTTTCGACCGTCGGAATTTCGCGAAAGAGGAGCGAGAGGGTACCGGGCTAAAGCAGGGATTCTTTGCCTTCGTCCGGCCTGAGGGGCGGGTCCTCGATCTTGGCTGCGGCACCGGCTTCAATGAACGCTTCCTGACCAACGGGCAGACCTACGTCGGAATCGATCCGCTGCGCCTCAAGGGATCGAAACAGTACGGGTTTCCTTTTCTGCTTGGGATGGCCGAATACCTCCCGTTTCGAGACAATTCCTTCGACAGCGCGGTCTGCATTGCAACCCTCGATCACGTCGGCGACCCCGCGATGGTTATCAGCGAAAGCCTCCGGATACTCCGTCCAGGTGGGGTGCTAGGTATTATGAACAAGGGCGAAATCGAAGGGGGTCGTCTGGCGCGCTATTGGGTCTACCTCGGGCTCGGACTGCGCAAGCTGCGGTACGGAAATCTTGCGGGACTGAAGCGAGGACTGCTGGAGGTGGTGACCGGGGCGGAAGACGACTTTCATATGCACCATTTCGATCGAAACTCTCTCAGTACTCTGTGCGCCTCCGGCTTCCAACAAATCGATACCCAGATGGCGGGCAACACCCTGTTCCTGCGTGCGATCAAGCCAACCCTTTCGGATAGAAGATCGTGATGTCAGACCATGGCGAGTTCCGACAACTCAAAGTCCTCCACGTAGTAAGTGTCCCCGGCGTCGGTGGGGCGCAGGCGTGGGTTGCCGGCATAACTTCACGACTTTCCAAAATGGGATACCGCGTTAGCATTGCCTGCCCGGATGACGCGAGTTCGATCTCGCATTTCAACGGGTGCGGCGAAGTGATCCCGACCAAGGTGCGCTACTCGAAGCTCACGCCCTTAAGCGACCTACGCTATTTTGTCGAACTGCTGTCTCTGCTCCGCGACCGGCGCTTCGACGTCGTCCACTTGTCCGCGGCCAAAGCCGCTCTGTACGGACGCCTGGCTGCACGCGCCGCAAGTGTTCCAGTCGTAATCTTCAATGCCCACGGGTTTCCTTTTCATGATTTCCTCAATCCCGCGGCCCGCATTACTCTGGCCACGATCGAGAAGCTCCTTAGCCGCTACTGCACCGACATGGTGGTCTGTTGCGGTGAAGCAGTGCGAGCGTATGCTCTTAGCAACAACATTGCGCCGAGCTCCCGGTTGGTGACGATCGAGAATGGGGTTGAGATTCCGGAGAGTCTGCCCGAACGCGACGCTGCTCGGCGAACGCTGGGTCTACCACTAGAGACTCCGGTGATTGTAACTGTGGGCCGTTTGGCCCGTCAAAAGGCACCGGAAAATTTCCTGCAGGCGGCCGCGTCAGTCAGTCGAGAAGTCCCGGGGGTCAGATTTTTGGTCGTCGGCGACGGTCCGTTGAAGTCGCGCCTGCAAGCCCTGGCCGAGCATCTCGGAATTGCCACGAGCGTACAATTCCTGGGCTTCCGCGACGATGTACCCCTGATACTGCGCGCGGCGGATATCTTCGCCTTGTTCTCGCGCTGGGAGGGGCTCCCGCTGACGATTCTGGAGGCGATGGCAGCCGAGCGGCCGGTGGTCGCAACGGCGGTCGACGGTAACGTGGAAGCTGTCGAGCATGGACGTACCGGCTTGACCTCGCCGGCCGAGGATATCGACCAGTTTGCGATGAACCTGACCACTTTGGTGCGGGAACCCGATCGCGCCAGAAAAATGGGAACCGCGGGACGCCGGCTCGTGGAGGAACGTTTCTGTGTAGAACGGATGGCGCGTCAATTGTCAGACTTGTATCAGCGACTCGACGAGCGGAGACAGACACCAACCGCCGTCGACGGAGCTTATATGAGGCATAGGCATTCGCACGGACAAACTGATTGAATCAGGATAACGATCTAGTACGTATCGACCTTCATGTTCACACCGCGTATTCCTACGACGGATTTACCACCATTGAGCAACTGATCGCAGTGTGCGAGCGGCGCGGCATCAACGGGTTAGCTATCACCGACCACGACACCTTGGAAGCGGCCCTGTTATGTAAGAAATCGCTGCCCTTCCAAGTTATCGTGGGAGAAGAAGTTACTACCGCTTCGGGTCACCTCATAGGTTTGTTTCTAAAGCACTGGATACCTCCCGGGCTGTCAGTCGCCGAGACGATCGACCGTATTCGCGAGCAGGGGGGCCTCGTGTACCTTCCCCATCCATTCGATCGGGTACGGTCCGGCTATATGAGTCCAGGTGAACTAGAGGGATTGGCTAATCGCTTCGATATGGTCGAGGTATTCAATTCTCGTAACCTGTTTGGCGACGCCAATCATAGGGCAGCGGCCTTCGCCGAGTCACATTCGCTTCTTCGCACAGTTGGCAGCGATGCGCACATCCCTCACGAGATCGGCCGTTCCTCGCTGGAGATGAGGGCCTTTTCCGGACCCGATGAGTTCAAGGCCAACCTTGAACAAGCCCGCCTCAGGATCCGTCGAACTCCGCTGGGAGTTCGGGCATTGATCAAATTACGGAAGAAATTTGCCGGCACCTCATAGAGCGTGCCGAGGTCTGTCTCTTTAAGAATCCCCAGGTAGCGTGCGCGCCGGCGCACTACGGGATCTGGGCACCGTTCGCGGTGCTTTCTCCTGCGACTGTTGCGCGTCGGACAAAAACCCGCGCGCGGGTTACGTGGGGACCGCGGAAGAATTGGACGTACATTTCTTTGTAGCCGGCCTCCATCAATCGCGCGACCACGCGCCCCAGCGGATAGACGTGACTCTCGAGCGCTGCGCCACCACCTCGGTAGCCGCGGAAACGGGTCACAAAGCGGTCCACGAACGGGACGGTTCGATTGATCCAGCGGGCGAACCGTTGGACAGAGGGAGTATCGATCACGAAGCCGACAGCACAGATACCCCCCTCCTGAAGGCGGTCGAGGAGAGTTCTAAAAATCAGATCGACGCGCCGGGGATGGATGTGCTGAAAGACAGCGTCCGAGAAGATGAAATCAAAGCTCCCAGGGACTGCCGACAACCGATCGTCGGCGCGCACAAATGACACGTTGGTCACCCCGGCCAGCCTGCAATTGTTCCTCGCTTCGTCGAGCATCGAGGAGGAGATATCGCAGCCAGCCACGTGTCCAACCCGGAGAGCGAGGGGAACCAGGACGCGTCCCACACCGCAGCCATAGTCGAGGGCCCGTGTAGGATTGAAATTCTTATCGAAGCGGTCACGGATAGTTTGCAGTGTTTGTTCCAGTTGCTGTTCGCCGGTGCGGAAAAATTCTTCTCGTGCTGTGGCGTCGAGGTTGTCTCTCAAATATCCGGGTTCGGGCTTCACACCGTAATAGGGCTCGATGGCCCCCATCCGTTCCCAAGCGCGATCCGATCGGGTGGATTTCGTTCGCTCGCCCTGATCCTTGCTTTTAGTATGGCTCACAACTTCAATCATTTCTGTCGTGTTCTTCGCCCGCTGCTTTTAAGTTCGCGTGCGTGCCGGGTCAACTACATGCACTGAGATGGAAGTTAAACGGTCTTCACCTCGCGATGATCATCGTGCCGCGGGCAGTGCTCGGGGGTCTCGGCCCTCGGCAACGGGATTCTCATTTGGGCAACGGCAGCTTCGACCACCTGACTTGACCGCGTATGCTTCACAATTACATCGAAGTTCAGGCTCTGGTCTGTCGGTTGGTGCATAGCTCTCTGGGAATGGTGACTTCTTCGATACCACTTTCGATACAGGGCGAGCTTTGGCACAGCCAATGTCGGAAGTTAAAACGAAACTGCTCCGAGCGCCCCTTTCGCGGCTGTAAATTACTCGTAGACGAAGCAGATTTCAACGCATATTCCTATCGGCAATGTGCTTGAATGGTCGCAACGTGCAATGAAATCCCCTCTGAACACGATTGAAAGCCTCTGAACACGAGGGTAGTAACGAGAACTTTTCACAATACGTACAAAACGAAGCATCGAAAGCCTCGGAACATCGACGCCCGTTCTTCTAATACGAACTATGAGTCGTCAAGGCGGAAAAAAAAACGATGTGACGGGAGCGGTTAACCGCAAGTGTACAGTAGTATTTGGATCGCCGAATTGAGATGCATTAGTCGAGAAGGGAGAATAAAAGCAAGAGCCGGCTCAAAAAAAAGCATCTCTCCGAAATGTAGGAGAATTCGCTGCTATCAGCGTAAGGAAGATAGACTAGGCGCGCTGCGATGCACCATGATGCAACGGATGACGATGGGCGAACGGCTGCGGCGGCAGCTTCAATTGGGAGACGAGGTGTCGGATACCGTTCGGTGTGTGACTACATCGCGATATACGAAGGACCATGGTCGGCGGCTAGTCGATGTGATACCCCGGACCGACATTCAACCTACATAGCGGTTCAGTCATCACCGAGACGAGACGCCAGGGTTGGTGGCGCGTCCTCCGCCAGCAGTGGCGGGAATGCGGCCGACGTTATGGTCGTGGGAAACCGGGACCGGACGCGCAGGCGTACCTCCGCGGCGATTCGAAACGCTATTTAAACCACCGGATGAACATACGCCCGGCACCATGCACTGTGAGCTGTTGAGACATGGAGTCCCCGTATTGGCGCATCTCGATGGCTGTCCTACGCATCGCCCGCCCCAATTGCACTCTGAATTCTGAGAGCAACGCACGCCGAAGAGTTTTGGATTACCGCTCGTACATACGGCATCCTCATGTCGATTATCTGTGGCGGAAGCACTTTGCTGTCGGGTTGTCGGTCTCGATTGGTCACGCGTCGCGTTGCGCGTTTCACTCGTATGGTTTCGCACGCGCGCCGCGTCGGAGCTGCGACTCTCGTAACGAGTATTGTTTGAAACCGGGTGCGAATAAGAGGGTGGCGGGTTCGAAACCCGCGGAATGACCTTAACCGAATCACCGGGCCGGTTGCCCGCGTTAGCACTCCCCTGGAAAAAACCCAACCCCGCGGAGATCATCAGCACGACGAGGCCTTTGAGCACGCGACGCTTCATTTGAATTCCCCTCTCTCCGTTGAGTACTCAGCGGATTAGTCTAGCCGAAATCCTGTGAAGTAAAAGGCGTAAGCCCGCTCCTCGGAGGGGTCGGAGGCGTTGACCGCTCCTTCACGGCCGGGCGACCGGGGGGTGACCTCTATTGAAGATCATCACGCTGGCACGCCCACCCGGAGGCCGCAAACGTTCGAGGCTATCGGGTTTGATTCTAAGCGATCCAGACGCCGAGGGCGCCAGGATTTCTTTCGAATCGAAGAACCAGCGCTAGAATCGCGGAAAAAACGGCGCGCTAAGGGCTGCATATTTCCAACGCACTTCGCGCGCGACAGGTCCACCTTGGCAATCCGAGCTAAATCGAGCTTAATCGCGCCCGTGAGTCTAATGGCGTTGGTCTTGTTTACTACGAATCCGGGTGCGTTTGCGCAATCGTTCGACCCGGCTCAGATCCTGAGGCATCCCCAGTCTTACGACGGCAAGCGCCTGACCGTGTCGGGAACAATACGGCATGTCTTTGCGCAAACCACTCGGCAAGGCAAAGACTATACGACCTTCGACCTATGTGACGACGCATGCCTGAAAGTATTCGTGTGGGGACATCCCGGATTACGCGAAAACCAGCGCCAAACCGTCTCGGGGAAGTTCGTGATCATGAAACACGTCGAAGCGCAGACTCTTGCGAATGTACTAGAGACGCAGCAGGGATCAATTCGATAGCAAATTCTCGCCTTGCTCCTCCAACCGTCGACGTCCGGCGGGGCCAGCCACCGAGATTGGGTTCCGATCCTTGAGTGATCCGACCGCACCTCTATCACAGTGATACTCTGCCCATCGGGCTTGCCACGAGGACAGGTCGGGCCGAAGCCGTTGTGCAAATTCAGCTCGACGATGCTGGCGCATTACGATCTTAGCTGGTCAACCCAACATGGTGAGTAGCGCTCCAGCTTTGTCGAGAGAATCCCGGTAACACGGTCATGTTTTTGGTTGAGCGTCGACTGGCACCACTCCACCGCCCGGGGGGTCCACCGAACTGTCGCGGCCCGGTTCAAGGAACGCCGCGGCCGCAACTAAGTGGTGCCAGGGGACCGCCCCGCGTCTCCCGCGCCTGGGGACTTCCTGGCTCATTAAGCGTCCGAGTGCAACGGCTCCAAGGGGAAAGCACTCCAAATTGCAAAGGGAGGATCGTGACATGAGTGATCGAATGGTCAGCATGCCTGGAATCTGGCGCGTCGGTGCAGCCGTATTGGTTGGCGGATTGCTGCTCGCGTCGACCGCCCCCCCGTCTCGGGCCCAGACTGCGGTCAATGGTCTGTGGGTGGCAAACAGCGGCGGCCCAACCGTTCCCCAGTTCTCCGCCGGGCAGACCTCGAAGGTGAGCGTTACCAGCCCAAAGCCGACTTTGATCAACATGAGCGGCTCGTTCTTTTCTCCGCAGGATACGGTTTTTGACAGTCACAACAATCTTTGGGTCGTCGACGGCGGGGACGGGACAGGAGATACCACCGAAGGCGTCTTCATGTTCACAGGTGCCCAACTGAGATCTCTCCGTACGGACGATTCGCCGACACCGACCTTCGCGATTACGAATTCCGGCGGGGTGCCTGGCTTCGTCTTTCCTCAGTTCGGCGTGTTTGACAGGCTTGGCAACCTGTACGTCGCCGACCCGGGTGTGGATGTTATATTTGTTTTCAGCGCAGCCCAATTGAGCTCGGGCAGTGGGACCGGATTAGTGCCTGCAGCGGTTTTCCAGATAAGCGGTTCCACCGGAATCCTGGGTCTGGCGTTCAATAAGGGCAATCTGTATTTGGCCGACAACGGCGCCGCGCAGATATTTGTGGTTAACAGCGCTCACATTCCGACCTCCGGAGGTACCGTGGGGAGCCCCACGCCTGTCTCCGCAGACGTGACGCTGAGCTCCAACCATAACGGTACCTTCGCGAGCATCGACGGGCCGTGGAGTCTGGTTTTCGACGCGGCTGGTGACCTGTGGTTTTCGAACGAGGGTATTATTCTTAACAGCGGACCTTCGGTGGTCGAGTTCGCTGCCAGCTCTCTGACTGCGAGCGGCACACCGACGCCCGCGACTCAGTTCACTCCGCTGACGACCCGGGTTGGCGTCACCATCGCGGACCCGCAGGGAGTCAGCTTGAACAATTTGGGTGACCTGTCCGTCTCCAACGATGCCAACAACAGCATAGCGATCTTTAGGGCAGGGCAGCTCAAAGGAAGTGGAGCGGTAAATCCAGGGACCTTCCTGATAGGTGCCGCTACCACCCTCAACGCCCCTACGGGCCTCATCTTCGGACCCAACTTCGGTCGGCCACACTCCAGGTAAGCCTAAGCCTACTCCAGGTAATTAGTAGGATTCCGGACCTTTTCACAACCCACTACTCACCATCTCCATTTTCGGAAGCCCACCTTGTAGAGCCAGCGCGGATGGACACGTGCTGGTTCTCCTGCATTCGCTCTTGACCATGATTCTCGACACTCGATCGCACGTGCGCTTTCCATGGTACTCGTGATAACTGCAGCCCGCACCAAATTGAGACCTCGTGAGATGGTCGTGGTTGCGACTCTATCACCCAGAGTTTCTGCTCGTTCACCCTGCCCAAGCCATCGATTCAAAACTGATCACGAGTTTCTGAATACATGAGCGTATCGACCAGCTGGCGACAAGTTCCGGACTGACTCTTTACGTAATCGTTTCGCTAGTGCCATTCTTAAGAGGTGCGCGAAGGGGGTGACCATGAAAAGGATCCTTTGCCTGACAGGTGCTCTGATCGCACTTGCCGGCACGGCAGGCCCGCATGAATCTGCTCTTGCTCAGGGGACACAGATAATCGAGAACATCCTTTTTGCCAACAACAACGCGCCCCCGGGTCCCTGCTCCAACACTGGTCAGAACTCTTTCGGCTATATCCCCCAGTACGATGACGTGTTGTTTACCGACCCGCAGTGGGGTGGTGTCTACCAGGAGATGATTCCCAGCGTTCCGGGTGGATCGAGCGATCACAATCTCTACTATTGGCGCAGCTCGTTCAATGCAAATGGCACCTTGATGCTTGGGATCCAGACTCCTCTATCATCCAACGGCACCACGAAACCGTGGACGGTGGCGCTCTTCGATGGAAACGGCTGCTTTCTAAAACCGCTCTACGTCGCTGCGGGCGCAGCCACCAATACGCCTTCCTTGAACTGGCGCGCGAATTGGTCTCGCACCGATCCCAACGTATTCTACACAACTGGAGTTAGCGGACCGTGGCCAGGGATTAACCATCTGAGTCCGAATAGTATCTACGCGATTCATCCATGCGCGTCCGGGATCACGGGTGTCAACGATGCAGCCTGCGGATCTGGTAGTGCAATCGTAGTCACGTCACTATATCAATTCACGCTCTCGAATCCCACGGGCGCGAACATTATCTCTACTGATGAACCGAGCGGTCCCAGCCTAAGTGAGGATGGAACTCGAATCGGTATAGTCAGCCGATCCAGTGGGTATTTCTCGAGTCATTATTATTGGTCCTCAGTGGGCCTGAGTAATAGTACTACTGTCTCGCCCGGCAGCCTCCATACGTTCGATATAACGGCGAATTTCCCGACGGGCTACTGTTATTCTACCGGAGAGGTCCAGAATACCCGTTACATTGGAAATCGATTTCTGGTCCAGGCTGGCGGCTTTCGAGGTTCGGGCTCTCCGAGTTGCCCAATCGGCCAGACCGCTGCGATGCAGATCATCGACGATTCGAGCCCAACGCCAAGCCAGTTCGGGTTTATCGCTCAAGATTTGAACGCACCCTGGTTCAACGGCGGTGGTCATGAGACGTGGAGCCCTTATATTTCGAATGCGCCGGGCGGTGGCTACTTCGTATACAATCATACGGATGGTGGCACCGGTTATGCGTTGAGTGGTTGCGCAACAACATCGAACACGGCGACCTGCACAACTTCAGGCGGTCCTCTTCCAGCGTGGCCGCTAGGAACGACAGTGATCGTCGAGGGCAACTCAGTGCCAAGATATGCAGGACGCTGGGTGATTACGGCGCTTACCAGTACGAGTTTCTCCTGGAACCTCGGGGCGAACGCTAGCCCTGGCACGGGAGGCAAGGTCACGGATGGTAACCAGTGGGAAATCCATTCGATTGGCCTTGACGGAACCGATGATGTGACTAACTTCGAGGCGGTCAATCAGCTCAGCGCCCAGACAGTCCATAGTTTTTGGCCCTGGGGTTCTTCGCTCAATGGCGGTACTGTCACTGACTTCTTCTATTCGGGTTTTGCCTACAACAAAGTATCGCAGTATCCAGCTCTGAGCCTGTCGGGGTGTACCTATTCGGGCACTGCCCCGACAGGAATTGCTACCTGCGCGCTGGCCTCCGGCAATGTTCCGGGCAATTGGATTGCCCCCGCCAACCAACAAGGTAGCGGTACCAGTACTCCGTACATTTATGGTGTCTCCGACGGCGGCGATCAATGCTACAGCGGATCGTTCTCGATCACGGCCTCAACGGCCAACACTTTCTCCTATCAGCCGCTGTGTACTCCTGCAGGAGCGGGGACCGGCGGACAGGTCTATCTCGGTGCGACCGACGAAATCTACCGCTGCTATCGTGGTGACGCGATTTACGGCAATGGCTGCGTTCCCGTAGCGCGCACCTACACAGATCAAGTGACATCGGATTTTTACTTCCAGCCCCTCCCCAATGGCACGGCCGAAGGCGATAAAGTGGAATTCGATACCGCCCCTGGTCCACCGCCGTAGCGCCGGTGACCTGGCGCATCTCAGGTCGCTGGTGGTTTTGTAGATTGGCTAAATGCCCACGCGGTGGAGACGGCCCGCCCATGCATTGTACGCCCTCACCGTGAGGCTCTTAAGGATTCCTCACCAGCCTCCCCCGCCCGACTCCAACCCAAAACAGGTCATCGTATTCTCACCCGACACGACCAGCGGCCTCTTCTCCCGGATCGCCGCGGTTGTAAAGGACACAGGTTTCGACGCTGAATTAAGCTTCGCAAAACAACGGAGGTTCCTGCGTGGCTCTTAATTCGGGAATAACATCGAGCACAGCGACCCCAACGACCCTGGACCCGCCTCCTGAAACCCACCGGCACGTTGCGCCCACTCGCTGCTGGCCGACTGGCGGACAGGCATGGAGGCGCATAGATTTCTAGAAGGTCGATGAGGGTCAGCGACTATGCAGATGTCTTTCCGCCACCACGGATGTGAAAATAGGCTCGGAGCAGTACCACCATGAGACTGCGCTTTCATTCCGCGGTCGCGCTGGTAGGTTGGCGCCTGATTTCGCCGATCGGAGATCCCGCGAAACCGCGGGTCTTGCCACCGAAGACACCACTCTCTCAGTGGCGAAATTTGGACACTTTTGTTTCGTCGGACCAATGCCAGAAGGCGCTCGCCGAGCTACGAGCTTCCTTCGAACAGGACACGCAGAGGGAGATAAACGTCTGGCGCAAACAAAAGGACTATTCGCAGGTCAATCGCGCACTCCAAGCGGCGGCCGCTCAAGCGGTCGCGGAGAGGTCGCTTTGCATCGCCGCCAACGATCCACGACTGAAGAAATCACCCTCGGAAGGTCAGTTGTCCTCGTCTCCGCAAAACAGCGATTTGGCCAGCCTGAAGGCATCTGCCGAGACTCGGAATCAGAAAGGCAATAACCCGGGCACTCCAGGGGCGGGTCGTGTCGATGCCTCTCACCCCCGCCAGCGCACGGCAGCGCGCGACCATCCGGCGACGACCGGGGCCTCGACCGCTCCGTCCCCTCCAACCGTTGTGGCGGCAGAACCTTCGACCCAGGTCAATTCGCAACCGCGGCCCTCGTCGCAGGCGGTTCACAGCATCGAACTCGACAAGCCGGTCACGATTGCGTCGGCGGGAAATCTGACCTTCTGGAGGTTGACGCCCGGAGGGGTCATCGCTCGCTCCACCGATGGCGTTCACTGGAAGCCGCTTAACAGCGGCACCACGAACGATCTCTTTGCGGGCGCTGCACCGTCCGCGGAGATCTGCTGGGTGGTCGGCCGCAGTGGCACGGTCTTGCGCACCACGGATGGCGAGCAGTGGCAGGCGATCGCTTCGCCCACCGATGCTGACTTGGTCAGGGTCGCGGCCATCGACGAGCTTTCCGCTACGGTCTTCGCCAGCGATGGTAGCCAATTTACCACGCATGACGGCGGGCTTAGCTGGCGCGGCGCCGCGGGCCGAAGCGGCGGAACGATGTGAAAAGGCGGGTGGTTGCGCCACGCGGGAGGCTGCAATCTCGCGCCCAGACGATCGAGAAATTCAACCTGGGAGTTCGGCGTTTGGTCCTGGTTACTTTCTGGCCGGCAAGCCAGAATCGGCCGTCCGTTTGAGTCTCTTTTTGGCGCTCAAGCGCCCCTGAAACACGACTTCAGTTACGTCGCCTCGATAAGTTCAGCGAGTCACCGAGCAGAGGGCACTGCGCGAGCCGGGGCATTTCGCGGCAATTGGTTATTTCCGCAAATCGTCCTCCGAAAACGACCGCCAGATGGGCTGACGTGGGGGTGGGTTTAGTCTCACCACCTTAACCTGGTTTCGCCGCAGCATCGGGGGACGCGGCATCACCCGTGCGGGCTCACCTCCTAACGCAAATCGTTCCCTCAACGACGTGGAACGATTTAGCCTGCCGAGTGTTGTTTGATTCTCTTGTGCAGAGCGACGCGCGAGATGCCAAGCAGGCGGGCTGCTTGCGTCACTTTGCCCCCGGTGCGGGCAAGCACGCTGGCGATATAGCGCGCCTCGAAATCCGCGCGCGCCTTGGCGAGCGGTTGCGACTGAGCAGCAAGGTCGTCCATCGAGGGCGAAGCTTCAGTCGAGTCGGGTGGGGTTATCTTTTCAACGCTTCCGCCGACAGCCGCCCACAGGTGCGCGCGGTCAATGCTCTGGCCGTTGGTGGCGAGCGCCACCGCACGCTCGATTTCGTTTTGCAGCTCGCGCACGTTGCCTGGCCAGTGGAAACGGACGAGCGCATCGAGTGCGTCTGCGTCGATCCGGTCGATGCGCTTGCCGCTGCCCTGCGAGCTTCTCGCCAAAAAGCGGCTGGCGAGTAATGGAATGTCCTCACGACGGTCACGCAGCGGTGGCAAGCGAATCGGAAACACCGCGAGCCGGTAGTACAGATCCGCCCGGAACGTCTTGGACTTCACCGCCGCGCCGAGATCACGGTTGGTCGCAGATAGCACTCGCACATCCACCTTCTGCGGGCGTGACTCACCGACGGGCGTGATCTCGCCCTCCTGCAGGACGCGTAGCAGTTTGGCCTGCATCGCAAGCGGCATCTCGCCGACCTCATCAAGCAGGATCACCCCGCCGTGGGCCGCCCTGAACACGCCCGGCTCGTCGCTGGCCGCCCCGGTGAAAGCGCCGCGCCGATGACCGAACAACTCACTCTCCAGCAATGTCTCCGTAAACGCGGCACAGTTCACGGCGATGAACGGCCCACTCGCCCGATCGCTGGCGCGATGAATGGCGCGCGCGACAAGTTCCTTGCCAGTCCCGGTTTCTCCCTCGATCAGTACGGGAATCGACGAGGCTGCCGCACTGGCAATCAGGCGCAATACCTGCCCCATCGCCGAACTGGTACCGATGATTTCACGTTCGAGATCGAGTTTGATCAGGTCACTCCTGAGCGCTCCCACCTGCCTGCGGAGCACTTGCTCGGAGGTTTGAATTTGTGCGAAGCGGTCGGCGTTGCTGAGCGCGATCGCAATCACCTCGGCCAGAGATTCAAGCAACCGCAAATCTTCATCGCGAAAGGGACCGTCTCGATGATTGATCGCCTCGATTACACCCATTGTCTGGCCACGGGCGATAAGCGGCGCGGCCAGGATCGATCGGGTGGTGGCTCCGGTCGAGCGGTCCACCCCAGTGTAGAATCTGGGATCGTTGGCAGTGTCGTCGACCCGCTCCCCGCGTCCACTCTTCAGCACGGATCCCGCGATTCCGCGATCGGCTGGCATCCGTGTCCGGGCCAGTCTGGCCGCCATATCGGGGTCCCTTTGCGAAGTATAGCCGAAGTAGAGTTCCCCCTTTTCGCGGTCAAGCAACAGCACCGCGACGCCTTCCGCGCAGAGAACCTCCTCGCACTTGGTGATTATGAGCGGCAGAAGTTTGTCGAGCTCTAGCTGTGCGGCAAATTCACGCGCCAGATCGTAGAGGACTCGCGTCCGCGGATCGCGTGAGGCGGGCTCCATCCGGCGTTATTCTGGCATCGCTTTGGCCGCGGGTCGATGGTGCTCACCGGGAAGGATTTGGGTGTGGTCCGAACCTCCTGGGGGACCAGAGTGGATAGGGCCTGGCCGTTCAGCGGCCTTTGAACGACGGTTTTCGGTGCTCGCGCCAGGCGCGATGTCCTTCCGTCTTATCTTCAGTTAGTTGGAGTGCCATGAAGCGGTACAGATCAGCGTACGCAGTTTCGGCGAGCGGGACGTCATATCCAGAGTTTATCGATTCCTTCGCCACTCGCGCGGCCAGCGGCGACAGCGAGCAAATGTGATCCGCGACGTTCCTCGCGTGGTCCATCAGTTCGGCATGAGGAACCAGCCACTGTGCGAGACCGATTCGATAAGCTTCCTCAGCGCGAAGCGGAAAACCCATCGTGAGGCGCATTGCGTGACCCTTGCCGACCCAGCGCGCAGCCCGGATCGCGCCGCCCTGCGCCGGCAAGATTCCGAGTGCCACCTGAGGCAGGCGCCACTCGGCGCGTTCCGATGCGACGATAAGGTCGCAGCAGAGGGTAAGAATGCATCCGATGCCGATCGCGTATCCATTGACGGCGGCTACTACCGGCTTCGGGAAATCGGTCAGCATACTGATGGGACTGGAGCGACGGCGTCTGGGAAGATCCTCCAGGAAATCAGCGACGGAATTTTCCGTGTGGGTGCGCGGATTCTTAAGGTCGGCGCCAGCGCTGAATGCGCCACCCTTGTCGTCGCCGGTCAAAATGACACAACGTACTTCGCGATCTTCTTCCAGTTCCGGGAGGCGCTCGCGAAAACCAGCGAGGAATTCAGAACACCACGCGTTGCGCGCCTCCGGCCGACTCAGCGTCAG
>Ga0126373_10002043_pt1 | contig 14724 bp, 30 predicted proteins | sample PanSoiMetPlot_11_FD_92545 | JGI IMG/M metagenome (GOLD analysis project Ga0126373, IMG submission 92545) | Tropical forest soil microbial communities from Panama - MetaG Plot_11 | ecosystem: Environmental > Terrestrial > Soil > Tropical forest > Bulk soil | place: Panama | collected 2016-02-17 | reverse complement strand
GAGATGAGCTCCATCGTCCCGTTGGTGGCGACACCCGTCGTGGACTCGAAAATCTCCTTGGTGGAGTTCGCCGTGTACAGCCATCCCTGACCGTAGAGGCTGCCCGGCTTGATGAACCGGGGGAACACGTACACGCCGGCTTCGCGGCGCGCCGCGACCACGGTGTTGGTGGTGGAGCCGGTGACCGCGGCGGGGAAGTACTCGCCGAAGAATTCCGACATCCAGGCCTGCACCATGTCGCCGCCTTGCTGCCCGCTCGAGGAGGCGGTGCCGGCGCCGGACCCGGTGTTGGTGGAGATCTTGCCCAGCGACCGGTTGTCGATCTGCCACAAGATCGGGTCGGTGAGGCCTTCGGAGCGGACCGATCCGCCGTTGCGGGTGACGAGGATCTGGTTCCGCAGCGCGTTGCCGGTCAGCGCGGACTGGAAGATGTTGTCCGACCCGTTGGCGTTCATCGTGAAGATCTGGTGGCGCCGCTTGTACTGCAGGTTGAGGCCGGGGGGTACCGGCTGGTTGGGGGTGCCCTGGAGGTCTTCGGCGTCGGGCTGCGCCCAGGCGTCCATGTAGGGGGTGATGCTGATAACGGGGGCCTGCGAGGCGGTGTTGTAGCTGGAGCCGTTGGCGGCGGTGATGTTCGCCACGGTGTCGACGGCGAAGTCGAACCGGTATTGCGAGCGGGTGTCGGTGTTGGCGAGCGTCCCCGCGGTCCACCGGATTTCCGGCTGGAGGAACAGGGTGAACTGGGGGATCGCGGTGGTGGCCGCAACCGCGTCGGAGTACTGCTGCGGGTCACCCAGCCACGGCCGGCCGTACTTCTGCGCCAGGTAGTGGGCGTATCCGCCCATGACGTACAGGATCTCTGAGCCGTCGACGTTCACCAGATCAATCTGGGTGAGGATGTTCCACGGCCAGTCATTGATCGCGGCGTTCTGCGTCGTCACGGACGCGGACGCCTGCGCGCGGACCACCAGGCGGACACCGCGGAGGTACTGGCCGGCGTTGACCTGCCCGCCCCCCGGGGTCTGCGACGTGGTGACGGTGCTGGAGTTGACGATCCCGACGTTGTTTTTCTCGCAGTACAAGTTCGTTGCGAGCTGGAACGGGTTTCCCCCGCCCCCGCCCCCGCCGACGGCCGCAGGTGCACCTGCGGCGGCTGCTGCTGGCATAACAGGTGTCCTCCGGGCCTAGTACTGGGTTGACATCGCCTTGCCGATGTGCTGGATGCCCGGATTGGGGGATGCCATCAGGTGGTACTGGATGACCCGCCACAGCGTGCCGAGAACCAGAACGGTCATGAACACGTGAATACCGACCTGTAGATCAAGCATGAGCGCTGAGCCCTTTCGATCCGGGTTGGAGAGTCCCCCGGAACGAACCTGAGACCCCTCGAAAAGGTGGCTGTTCCGGGGGGTCTCAGCAGGAAGCATACACGTGTGCTACGCCAAGTGCATGTAGCCGTGTTCAGCGGATCCGCATCACGCCCAGACCGTGGCATCCGGGCTTGTTCCGCCATTCCGCCCCGGTGGTTACCCGGCAGTACTCATCCAGGGCGCGGGCCACATCGGAGGCGTCGGCAGGGTCGGTGTCGTGGAACAGGGCGACCCCCCCGTAGCGGACCCGGGGAACGTACTTCTCGCAGATCTCGAGTGTCTGGGCGTAGGAATGCGGGTCGACGTCGACAAACAGCACGTCACACCGCGGGGGAAGGTGGGTCAGGGCCGGGTCGGACAGGCAGTCCCCCTGGTAGAAATCCCAGTAATCCAGATCCGCCCACGACTGGGGGACGTTCGCCGATTCGATGTCACATGACCACAGCTTGCCGCGCCGGTCGGTCTCGAGGGCGGCGAGGAACGCCGATGTGGAGTTCCCGGTCCGCACGCCGAGCTCGATGATGTCCGGGCCTTTCCCGTCCGGCTGCCGGATCCATCCCCGCCCCCACGTGTACAGGGTCAGAAGGTGGTCTTGCATGTCAGAGGGGATCTGGCGCCTGCGTTCGAACTCGGCGAATTGCTGCGATGTCCGTAGCCATGCCGCGGAGCCGCCACCGCTGGTAGGCGGCGAGGTCGGTGCTGTAGCGGCGGGCTGCGTCGGAGTAAGTGGCATCGGGTTTGTCTCCTCCGGGGACGTTCGGGTGCCGGTGTTCCACGATCACATCGGGGCGGAAAACCAGGCAGCCCGTAGCTGTCCCCAGGTCCCGCCACACGTTATCCACATACCAGTGGTGCAGGACGGGCAGGCACATCCAGCCCAGCGCGCGGACGATCACGCTGTCCATGACGATCGCTTCCGGTATCCCCGGCTGGTGTCCGTGCTGCGGGCCGCGCAGGTCTTCCGGGTAGGCCATGCCCCGCGGGGTCGCGGCCCCGGTGAGTACCCGGTCCCATCCGTGGGTAAACGGAACCATGTCATCACCCAGCGAGGCGAGGAACGGGGTTTCGCGGTGTTCCCGGGCGAGCTGGTTGGTCCAGGCGGCGAGCCCCATCCGGTCATGGGTGGTGACCAGCGAACCGCCGGCCGCCATCACGTTAGACGTCAACTCCGGGTCGTCGGAATCGAACCCGAAGTGCAACACGGTGTCTAGTTCGCACGTGCGTTTGCATGCGTCAACCAGGCGTGCAACGTTCATCGGCCGTCCCCTCGAGGGGACCAGCACCGCCAGGTCAGCCATCGATGTCCTCGAGGACCGGCGCCCAGTGTTCTTTGATGATGGCGTCGATGTCCCAGTGTTCGGCGAACTGGCGCACCGACGCGCGCAGCTCGTAGTCGCCGCGGTCCTCATACGCCTTACCGAGCATGGCAGCCAGTTCGGCGGTGCAGGGCTTGTGCCAGTCGGCCTGGTGCACGTCGTTGTAGACGAGATCCCCGGGCACCTTGTACCCGTAGGAGTTCAGTTCCGGGCCGGTTCCCCAGTCCCCGGTGATAACCGGTGTCCCGCACGCCTGCGCCTCGAGGCGGCACAACCCGAATCCCTCATTGCCGCATTCGAGTATCACGTCGCAAGTGCCGTACCAGGCGGCGAGCGCGTCCGGGCCGGTCATGCCGGTGACTAGCTGGTACTGGTCGGAGAACAGCACAGCCCGCTCGATGCCCAGGTGGCGGACCAGGGCAGGCAGGTTGTACCCCTCCGGCAGCGCTGCTATCGAATGCAGCGCCAGCACCGAACCCGGGTGGGTGTCGTGGAACGCGGCGAACGCGCGGATCTGCTCAGGGATGTTCTTGCGGAACTTGTCGTTATTCATGAAGTTCATCCCGACCACGAACTTTCCGTCCAGGCCGGTGGCCTTCCGCAGGGCTTCCCTGTCATCCGGGGGCCGGTACACGGTGGTGTCAACGCCATGCGGCAGGTACAGCGGCTCAAGGCCGCGGGCACGCATCTGCGCCTCCCCGAACTTCGACACCGCGGCGGGGGTGCCCCCGGAGTTGACGATGACACCGTAGTCCCGGACCGACATCGGCTCGCAGTCAACCGGGGTCAGGTGGATGGTCCGCAGGTCCCGCCACGCGGCCGGGTTCAGCACCCACGTGCACAGGAACGTCACCACCAGATCGGCGTTAAAGTCCCGGTAGTGGCCGGATACCACATCCTCCCCGAAATCGGCGTAGGGGGTTTTCGGGTAGATCCGGAAGTTCCGCCATTTCGACTGGTGCGACTCGATGCACGCCGTCGCGGAGATCGCCACCTCATGACCCAGCGCGGCGAGCCGCGGGATGATCAGCGACGCCTGGGACGCGTACCCGGTCGGCAGCATCGGCGGCGCGGTGTGGAACAGGAGTCTCATATGCGGTTCCGTAGTCCTGCTGGCTTGTTTCCGTAGATGCGCCCGCCGCGGTTTTCGGTCGCGGCGCGCAGCGCATTGGTGCCGGAGGCGTTCACCCAGTACAGCAGGTGCCCCTCACAGCAGAACACGTAATGTGCGTGGCGGCCGTACTGCGCTTCTAGGCTGTTGCACCGTCCCTCATGCTCGTGGACCCGGACCTGATAGGGGGTGCGGGCGTACCGGTCGCAGGTGTCCCACGCGCAGACCATCGGCGCCTGGGTGTCCAGGTTGATCATGAGCCGTTCCACCCGCCGCGGTGCGGACGGCTGCATCCCTATCGGCATCTACCCGGGGCCTTTCAGTTTCAGTTCGAACATGCCTTCCACCCGGGCCATCCGCTCGGACAGGGATTGGATGTCGGAGGAGGTGACCCGGTTAGATTGCAGGTCGGTGAGCTTGGTTTTGACTTCGCCCCACCGTGATCCGGCGATGAACACTGATCCGAGGAACCCCGATCCGGAGATGACTGCGGAGATGATGGCTGCCTGCGCTTCGGGGCTCATAGCCGGTCCCGGAGGCGGGCGAGGTGGTAGGCGAGGCTGTAGGAGCCGTGCGCGGATGGCATGTGGCCGGCGAGTTCGCTACCCATTCCCGCGTGTCCGAGGTGGCGTGCGGCGCCGTGCAGGATGCGCCGGCCCCGGGTCCTTACGGTCAGGATCAGCATCATCCGCTGGGTTTCCGGTAGCTCGAGCCACACCATGACTGCTGTCCCCATCAGGGACGCCGCTAGCAGGATGAGCTGGTCCCGTAGTGCCGGCCGGTCCTCGTGCATGACCCACCGCCGTTTCCGCCGCTTTGGCTGCCTGGACGGCGAGCCGTCCGATGGACTTTTTGAGTTGCAGGTCGATGACCAGGATGAGGAGGGAGGCGCCGAGGGTGAACCATGCCCAGTGCAGCATCCGCCGTACCGCGGCGGCGTCCGGTGTTTCAGTCATGCTTTCCGCCCAGCATCCGCATCATCTCCCGGGGTGAGGGGAGGGTGATGCCGCGTTCGCGGATGAGCCGCATGATCCCGGGGGGGGTGAGGTCGATCGGTTCCTGCTGCTGGCCGCAGCCGCATTCCTGGCAGGTTTCGCACAGGCCGGTGGCGCGGGCGATGACCGGGCCGGAGGGGGTGGCGTACAGGGCGTACCGGCCCCGCTCGGCTGGTTCGGGGGGGTCGGTCATGGCGGGGAGGGCGGCGTCCTGGGTGTCAGTCATACGCGATCCCCTGCCGTTCGGCCATCGCTTCCTCAGCGGCGATGAACAGGGCTGTGATGGTGCCGGTGGAGGCGAGCAGGAAGATTCCCTCATCCGGGCGCAGTTGCACCTGGGAGGAGGAGAACGTGACGACCTGGGATGTGGCGGCGGCGCCGAAGTTGGAGATGAGCCGGGGCAGGGTCGCGCCGGCTGCCGGCGCCGATGATGCGATGAACGCCTGCAGCGTGGCGGACGCGGACATCTGCGCGGAGATCAGTTTCAGGTTCCACATGTACCCGGGGTTGGGCAGCGGGATGAACACTGACACCGCGGCGGGGACGACCGGTTCGGCGATCGACATGTACTTGAGGGTCCGCATTGATGCGCGCTGCCGTTCGGTCCACACGTCGCGGATGTCGTCGCGGATCTCCGCGCGGGACGGGATGTCGATCTTCGCGCCGGCCTGGATGGTGACGCCGGCCATCAGGACACCCGGCGCCCGCCGAACCGGCGAACCTGCGAACCTGACCCGCCGTCTCCGCTGTCGCCGTCGCCTGCAGCCGGGGCGGCCGGCGCGGTGAGCTTGACTCCGTGTGCCTCAGCGAATTGCGCGACGCGGCGGAAAGATCCCTTGAACGTCTTGCCTTCAAACGACAGTTCCACCGGGTCGTCGTCGTCGTCGGCGTCGTCTGCGGCGAGGCGCGCTTCGAGCTCGGCGCGTTCCTGGGGGCTCATTCTTGGCATCGGTTCACCATCCCGTAATGACCTTGTACGTTGTCGGCTGTACGAATCGTATGGTAGCGGCCGGACGTGCCGCGCGCGGGGAGCCACTGTCAGGGAATACGCTCACCCTTATGGCAGATGAGTTGAAACCTTGTGCGTGTGGCTGCGGGGAGCTGGTGCGCGGCCGGTTCAAGAGGGGGCATGCGAGCCGGATGCGCGGCAACGGGCCGCCGCGGGTTGTGCCGTTGTCTGCGGAGGAAACCGGAGGGGATGGCGGCGACTGGGACGCGACGGAGGACCTGGGAGAGATACCGTTTCCGGATGGGCCTCTCGCGGGGCCTGCCTCCCTGCCGCAGACCGCCGACTCCGGGAGCGGCGGGGAGGCTTCCCCCGGTGTGCGGGATGAGCCGCCGGCGCATACCCGCCGTGATTGGCGCCGTGACCGTCCGGCCCCCGCGTCCCGGCCGCGGAGTATCCGGGTTACTGCGGGGGTCCGGGCGGACATCAGCGCGAAGATCGCGCTTCCGCTGGAGATCGCCGGCCGGATCCTCGAGGCGCGTGATCCGTTCTGCGGGGGGGCGTTCGTCGCGCAGCGGCCGGAGATCTCCGACGCCCTGACTGACATCGTGTGCGATTCGGCGGATCTGGTCGCGTTTTTCACCGGGCCGGCGGGGGGGTTCATGAAGTACATGAACCTGGCGGCAGCTTTGTGGCCGGTGCTGGAGGTGATGGCAGCCCATCACGTCTACCACACGATCGGCCCCGTAGAAGCCCCTGAGAGCGCCGTGACGGGCACGGCCGGACAGTACGCGGCATGACAACTCCCGGTGTCCGCCCTGGCGGCGCAGAGGCGGAGGAGGGCCGCGGCGGGCCGGTTGCGGACTGGCGCACCGACCCGGATTTCCGGTGGCCGGAGCGGGTGCCGTGGTCGGTGCTGGGACCGGATTTCATTCAGGCGTGGGGGTTTGAGCTTCCCCGCGGGAAACGCGAGCACCTGGAGGTGACCGGCCCGTCCGGGTCGGGTAAAACCAGGCTGGTGCAAACCATCTTGCAGGGGCATTACGCGGAGGCGGAGCGGCGCCGCGCGCAGCGGCAGGCGAAGCACATCGAAACCGGTGGGGTGTTCGTGGCTTCCAAGACTGATGATGAGCTGTTCGCCGAGCTCGGCTGGCCGATGGCGCACAACGTTGGCGAGGTCCGCGACACGAACCTGATTTTCTGGCCGCGGACTTCGGCGAAGGGGCTGGACCGGGACGCCTACATGGGCCGGCATATCGAGGACCTCCTCGCGCGGCTGTTCACCCCCGGCGCTAACACGGTGGTCGCGTTCGACGAGATCGGGTACATCGAGGGCCTGTCGGGGAACATCCGCAAGCTCATCCAGCAGTTCTGGCGCGAGGGCCGCGCGCTGGGATTGCAGGTGATCGGCACCAAACAGCGGCCCCAGGGTGCGCTGCGCGACATGCACTCCGAGACGTACTGGACCGCGGCGTTCCGGCCCAACGATGACGCGGACCTGGAAAGGTTCGCGGAGCTGTTCGGGATCAAACGGGACTGGATGCCGGTGATCCGGTCGCTGGACCCGGGCCGGCACGAGTTCCTCATCCGGCATTCCCGGTCGAGGGAGGCGTACATCTCCCGGGTAGACACGCCGATGGAGCCGCAGAAGATCAAGCGCAAGGGCCTCCACGGGCTGGTGTCCCGGTGAGCCGCGATGCCGTACGCGCGTGATCCGCTGTCGGTGTACTACGACGGGTACGCGCGGCAGGTGATCATCCGGGCGATGCGGGCGGCGCGGTCGGGGCGGGGGGTGCGGGTGTACATCGCGTCCCCCCGCGGCGATTTCGCGCACCCCGACGGAGGCGGCCGGACCGGTCATGAGCGGGCGTTCACCCGTTCGGCGTACTACTTGGTCAAGCTGCACCGTGACGAGTGGTCCCTGAAACTCATCTGGGGTCCGGACACGGAATTGCGGGCATCGTCCAACCGTCGGCTGGCACGGCCGGTGCTGGTACGGCTGTTCCCCCGGGGTCAGGCGCGCGTCTCCGGTCCCCGCTGGACTGACAACCCGGACTTGCAGTCGGGGGGTATCGGATCGGGCCGGGAGCGGTTCTGAAATCAGTGAGACCCCCCGCGCTCGCTCAGACGGGGGGTCTCAGTGGTGAGGGGAACCGCCGCGATCCTGCGGTGCGGCCGGACGGGGTTGGAAGCCGGGCCGCTACGGGGAAGGGGTTCCGCTCCGGACAGCTCCCGAGGAGCGGGGGACTCCGAAATCTGCCCGTTGGGTGTAGCGTATCTTACGCATCGCTAACGAACGCAGCCCCCAGGGGCCGACACGCCAGAGAAAAAAAGCCACCCGAAGGTCCGTTTCCAACGGGTGGCAATCTTGCGGTCGGCCCCTGGGGGCCTCTATCGTGTGAGTTGCGGTCTCACACGTCTGGAAGTCTATCAGGCGCCTGTGGTTCCCGGCCATCAGGTGCCTTTCGGTTTTTCCGGATGTTGTGGGGTCTCTAGTACAACGGCTCGCACTCGCGGGTCAGACAAACAGCCGTAGTGCACTACGGCTCATTACGCTACCGGACTACCGCGGTCTGCGTCTACACCATATGGCCGATGGTTCTATTCGCTATGCATCGATATGGCTAATGGGACCGGGCGGCCGGCGGCTGGCGCCTTGCCCCTGGGGGTCCGGCAGAGCCGGACCGCCGAGAACGTCAAAGTCAAGGTCAAACCCCCAGCGCCGTGGCAAACCTGCTCCGCAGGTTCACCACGGACCGGAAGATCTGGTTCTCTCCGAACCCATAACTGAACCACTGCAGCTACAGCCACCGGAACAGGTCAAGCGCGCGCGCGCGAGCCGTCCTGACCGTAATGAAACCGGGTAATCATTAGCCTCCGTCACAACCAGCGGAACCGTTGACAGCACAACCGGCGTGACATACGATGAATGCATCAGGTAAGGAAACGTTAAGACATCGTTAAGGGGACTCCGGTGATCTTCTACCACGAGAACAAGCCAGGCGAAGTCAGTCACGCCGCTGCAGCCGCCGAGATCAGCAAGATCTTCGCCAACCCGTTTAGCCGCGCCAACGGCCACCTGCTGTGGATGATCGGCTATCACAACCCCCAGCAGGCCCGCAGCGGACGCCGCGCCTGGGTGCCCGCCGGCGCCATGGCTGCCTATCTCAAGGCGGCAGCACTCCGCGAAGCCACCCGGGAGCGGTGATGATGTACGGAGACACGCACTACCACGGCGAATACGCCGGCGCCAGCCACGACCACCGCGGCGACTACGCCGACGCCGACCATGACCACTACGTCGACTACGCCGAGAAATACCACGACCACGACAACTACGCCGACGCCGACCACGATCACTACCTCGACTACGCCGAGAAATACCACCGGCACCACGACGAGGAAAACCTCATCGCCCGCCTGAACGAAACACTGGACAGCGCCGCGGCAGCCATCAGGGTCCTACATGAAAGCGTGGACCGCGTGGACCGCCTTGAGGTGGCCCGGGACCGCACGGAGGGGCTGCTACAGGACATCCTGCGGCGCCTCGAGGCACTCGAGGAGTACCTGGGGGTGACCGGATCATGAGCCGTGTCGTCAAGAAAACCAGCGGGCAAGACGAGAACGGGTTCGTCAAGAAAACCGCATCTGATCAGAGAAACCGGACACTTCACGGGTCACCATCCCTCCACGGCATGGCCATAGCCGGAGGAACCCTGCGCAGGATGCGCGAAAAGCCGCAAGGCAGGCGAAAGCCGTGATGACTAAGGGACCGCTGAACTACACAACCACCATCGACGCCGGCAAGACAGCGTCCCAGTGTGTTGACCTGCTAGCCACCCACGGCGCAAGCGCAGTAGCGCTCACCTACTCCGACAGGCGCCCCACCGGGCTAACGTTCCGGATCCTCACCGTCCACGGCGACCGAAATTTCTCCATGCCGATCAACATCGAGGGAATCCACCGGCTTCTGCTCGCCGCGCGCCGCAAAGGGACCATCAGCCCCCGTTTTGCTGAACGAGATCAAGCCGAGCGGGTGGCCTGGAGGGTCCTAAAAGACTGGCTCGAGGTTCAGCTAGTGATGATCGAAGCCGGCGTCGTCAACCTAGACGAGGCAATGTTGCCCTACCTGAACGTCGCCCCCGGAGTGACCCTGTACCAGCGGTACCTGGAAAACGAGCGGCTAGCGATAGAGACCGGTGACCAGACATGACAACGCTCACCGACCAGGCCATCGCCCAGATCCCCGCATCCTGCCAGTGCGGCTGGATCCGCACCCCCTCCGGAACCTACGTCCGGGTCACCCCGCACCCCGGCTGCGGCTGGCACACCTGGGAACAGCCGTGACCGGCCGCGAACCATCCCACCCGGCCGTCCCCCGCCGGCCGCTCCGCGAAACCGGGAAACGGGTCCTGGTCTCCCAGTCCGTCCACGCCGCGCTCGCCCAGTTCGTCGCCGAACTGTCAACCGACGACCACGAGTACACATTCAGCGAAGTCATCTCGCTACTCATCCACCACTACCACGTCACAGCCACCCCGCGCGCAAACCTGGAAGGAGAAGCCGGTAATGCCGCTACAGACACATAACGACGGGTGCATCGCCGCCAACATCCCCACCCGGCCGTTCCGCGCGGTGTTCCGCCCGGACTGCCCGCACACCAAGCTCCTCAATGCCGTGATCGACTTCCGGTCCGTCGACCTGGACAACGCCGAAGCCTACGCGCGCACCTTCCAGCTCCCGCGGATGACACTCGACTGGGTAGGCGAACTCGTCACCTCCCCCGGGGTGACCACGTGAGCCGGGACCGGGGGAACCGGGCAGCCGGATGGCTCGCCGCGGACCTGCGCCCCTACTGGCCCCTCGCGGAGAAGACACCCAACGGGCGCCCCGGCGCCGACATCGAAAACACTCCCGGTGTCGCGTGGGAAGCGAAAACCGGGAAAACATGGCGGCAATCGTGGCTTGACCAGGCCGGACGGTACGACGGGAAACTAAACATCGTCGTCTGGTACCTCCCCGGCATCGGGCAGAAACACAGCCTGCACGCCCCGGCAATCATGCCCGCCATGATGCTGCTTGACCTCCTCGACGCCGCGGACTTCCCCGTAACCGCCCTGCCGGAAACACGGTCGGTTGACTGGCGTGCGGAATGGAAAACCATGAAAGACGCATTCATCTACCAGCCCCCGGCCCCAGCCGGATATCAGGGAATCATGCCGGTCCGGAATCTGCTACCGGTCCTGAAAAAAGCCGGATACTGCTAAGGGGGAACCATTCGGATTGTCAAGAAATCCGGAACGTGTTCAACCGATAACCGCACCCGGACCATGCACGGATCCAAGCCGGAATGGCGGCTGATGTCCGGCACGGGCGCGCTGATCAAACAAAACGCAACTAAGGTGAAAGTCACCGGGGAAAAGCCGAAAGGCCGGACAAAGTAGTCCTCTAAAAAGAGGGGGAGCGGAAACAATGACGCTGTACACGTGGATCCTCATCGCCGCCGTCGCCGGATGGCCGGTCATGTACGGAACAGGCGTGTGGATCGGGGGACTGGGACACACCGACAAATGCCGGGACACCTGGTCCATCGGCGAATCAACAGCCATCCTCGAGGCCAGGCAGACAGGCAGGCACCGGGTAAGCCAGCCGCGGACGGCGCCGTATCTTCCCTCGCCGCCGTCCGCGGCTTCACCCCCCGCCCGCCCTGCCCCCCCCCAGACCCCCCCCGGGAGCGGCCCGCCCACCCCATCCCGCTCCCGGGGGGCCACCACCGCCGAGAACATCGCCCCCGTCATCTGGACGCACCAGGGAACCCTCATACCCCTGATCCCCCAGGCGGCCCCCGCCAAAACCGGCGCCGACTACACCGGAACCCTCGCCGCGATCCGCCTGTCATCCGGCGCCACCACCGGAGAAATCCGGGCCATCGGAGACCGCGGCGTAGCCCGCATCCAAAGCGCATTCGCCGAGATCAGGGACCGGGTGTCATGATCACCTGCCGGGACTTTGACTGCGATTCGCCAGCCGTGTGGGCCTGGACCCCGTGGGGAACCAGACTGATCGTCCCGCTCTGCGACGAACACGCCGCCGGCATCGACCTATCCGAACTGAGGGAAATCACCCATGCCTAATCCGAGCGAAACCGCCGGCGAGCCTGCCGCCGTCCCGCCGCCGACACCCGGCCAGAGGGTTTACTGGAATGGCGGCGACGACTTCGTGCAGAACCGGCATGCGGACCTCGACCCGAACCGCGACGAGGCGCGCGAAGCCGCCCGTGACATGGCCCGTGAAGACGGCGACTACGACAACTGCGAGCCGACGCTATGACCGACGTGACCCCCCGGTGGCGCACCTCGTCGTACACCTATGGCGGCTCCAACTGCGTGGAAGCCGCCCCGCTCAGCGGCCGTGTCGCCGTCCGCGACTCGAAACAACCGGACGGTCCGTGGCTGACGTTCGCCCCGGCCGCGTGGCGGGAGTTCACCAGGAGGCTGAAGTGAGCAACGCCGTCGCCATCAAGCGCTACCGAAACTATGGCGCAATAGCCGACTGTGAGCAGTGCGACAAGCTCCATCCTGACTCAACCCGAGAGCGCTGCCGGGTCCACGTTCAGCAAACCGGCCACACAGTCCGGTACCTCATCGAGGACGTGACCGTCTACCGTCCCGCAAGCCGCCTGCCCGGGACAGGCCCGGGCGGGCTCACCGGAAACTGACAGGAGGCTGCCATGACCTCTGACATGCGGTTTGTCTGGGACGCTACCGGCGCCAACATAGGCGGGCTGACTATTCCCCCCGGCGTCGGGACTGCCGGGTACATGACCGGCAGCGCGGGGGTGCCCTGGACTATGAACCAATGGATCGCCCACCCGGGCGCCGTCCGCATCGATCAGTCCCCGGTGAACACCCCGGCCGACGAAACCGCCGACGCCGCCGATTTCGAAACCGGCGCCGTTCTTCTCGGAGATCTACCCGGCTGGTATCACGCCGCGCGGATCAGCTACGCCAACGGCACCCGCCCCGGGCAACGCCAGCCGGCAATCTACTGTTCCTACTCTGCCCGGACCCAGGTCGTTAACGCGCTCATCGCCGCGGGCATCACCTCCGGCCCCCGGCTGTGGCTCGCGGACTGGGACTTGCAAGTGAACGAGCTCCACGACATTCTCACCGGATCCGGGGGACCGTTCCCCGTCATCGGCGTACAACTCCACAACGCCGGAACACACGACATATCACTCATGCGGACAGACTGGCTGGACACCGTATCCCGCGCCCCGGCCCCCCCCAACCCGCTCCCGGCCAGCCAGCGCGGCGTCATCGTCTCCTACACCACCCAAACCAAGCGCGACGTAACCTCCCACGACCACGGAGACACCTGGTCATGATTCATCTAGTCCAGTTCTCTACCGGCGTTGCCAGTGCGGAGGTGGCTTGGCGGGTCGTAGCCGAGCATGGGCCGGATAGGGTGATCTGTCTTACCGCGGATACGAAAGTAGAGGATCCGGATAACTGGAGATTCGGCCGGGAAGTCATCGACCGGATTGGCTGTCGCTGGGAAATCATTGCGGACGGACGCACCCCCATGCAGGCCGGACGGGACCGGAAATGCGTCCCATCCGATCGGATGGACGTATGCTCCCAGCTCCTGAAACGGAAAATCCTCAACGACTGGCGCAACAGCAATTGCGACCCGGACGACACAGTTACCTATCTTGGGTTCGACTGGACCGAACCACACCGGATCGCCAACGCGACCAGGATGCATGCGCCCTGGATGACCGAATTCCCGCTCACCAGACCCCCCTATCTGTGGAAACTCCAGATGATGGACCTGATGAGAGACCGCGGTATCGAACCACCAGCCCTTTACGCCGAAGGATTCGAGCACGCCAACTGCGGCGGGGGATGCGTCCGGAAAGGCCAGCGAGAATGGAATCTGTTGCTACAGGTCCGCCCGCACACTTATGCATACTGGGAAGCCGAGGAAGAACAGACCCGCGCGGAGCTAGGTAAGAACGTCGCCATACTCAAGGAGAAAAAAGGCGGCAAAACCAGGCCCCTTCCGCTACGGGAATTCAGGGAACGCCTCGAACGCGATCCGACCCTATTTGACCCGAAGGACACTGGATCATGCCATTGCATAGGGTGATGTAGATGTATGGAGTTAAGCATAAAATAGGATCTGGCAATCACAGACACACGGTTATCACTCATGCGGACAGACTGGCTGGACACCGTATCCAAGGCCCCCGCGGCACCCAACCCCCTCCCGGCCAATCAGCGCGGCGTGATCGTCTCCTACACCACCGAAAGCAAGCGGGACGTGACCTCCGCCGACCACGGAGACACGTGGCGATAATTGTTACGGAGGTGTCAGGAATGGCGTACAAAAGGCGGGACCTGATCGGGCACGACATGCGAGACCTGGGCGATTATGTGTGCTTTCCTTGTGAGAAAGGAGAGCATGACCGATGTGCTGATACGCATGAAATAGGGTCGTCCTGGTCTTTTTGCTCTTGTAAATCCAGGGAGCATCAGCCGTGAGCATGGTCGGTTACCGAGCTCGCAACCACCCCCAGCAGGTGACCATGCGGGGGCCGAATTCGGCTGTAGACGACCGGGCAACACCACCGGAAGTATTCGGTCCGCTGCACGAGCGTTTCTGGTTCACTATCGACGCCGCAGCATCCCCGCATAACGCCAAGCTCGAGCGGTACTGGACCAGCCTGGAAAACGGACTAACCCAGCCGTGGGCGGGGGAAAGAATCTGGTGCAATCCCCCCTACTCCCACCCGAACATCGGCCGGTGGCTAGACAAAGCATGGTCAGAATGGCGCCGGCTTACGCCCCCGGAATTGATTGTTATGCTGCTACCTGCTAACCGGACGGAACAGCGTTGGTGGCATCAGCATGTAGAGCCATACCGGGACCGGGGGACCGGCCTGCGAACCGAATTCCTGCCGGACCGGATACGGTTCATAGCG
>Ga0126373_10002042_pt1 | contig 14731 bp, 10 predicted proteins | sample PanSoiMetPlot_11_FD_92545 | JGI IMG/M metagenome (GOLD analysis project Ga0126373, IMG submission 92545) | Tropical forest soil microbial communities from Panama - MetaG Plot_11 | ecosystem: Environmental > Terrestrial > Soil > Tropical forest > Bulk soil | place: Panama | collected 2016-02-17 | reverse complement strand
TAGCCCGAGAGGTCCGCACATCGCCCTGATCCCGCGAAACTGACACGACTGAGGCGAAATGCCACCCTGCCCGGCAATGGGAGGATGATTGGGATCGAATTTCACGTAACCAGGAACGAATAAGTCGAGAAAGCCATCGTGGTCGTAATCACCCCATGTCGGTCCCGTGGACCAGCCGCGAATCGCAACGCCTGCCTTCTCGGCAATATCAGTGAAGGTTCCGTCGCGGTTGTTGTGATACAGCCGATTCTTGCCAAAGTTCGTGACATAAATATCCGGCCAGCCGTCGTTATCGAAGTCTCCAACAGAAACCCCGAAGCCCCAGCGTTCGTTGGCCACGCCAGCGTTGTCAGTAACGTCGGTGAAAGTTCCATTGTGGTTGTTATGCAAAAGCATTGCTTTGGGAGCGGGTGCTTTGCCGTTGAGCGCGGAAAACGTTGATCCGTTTACGAGGTAAATGTCCAGCCAGCCGTCGTTGTCGTAATCGAGCAAAGCTACACCTGATCCGATGCTTTCGAGGATGGTAGCCTTTTCCGGTCCGCCAGATCGGTGTTGGAATTTCTCGAGGCCCGAGCCCTTGGTGACGTCTTGAAATACCACCGGAGCGCCGTCTACGAATCCGCCTGCAGTTATTGGGCGTGACTGAGTATCACGAATCGCCGGGCGAGGTCGGCCGGTCGATACGCCCGAGGTTTGTGATTCGGGTGGCGAATACGCATCGCCTTGCTGGGCCCGTACCGGAGAGGCAAACCAAAGGGAGGCAGCGGAGCCTATAAACAGGGAGAGTGTTGGCATCAGGGCAGGAAGACATCCCATCTTGCGGACAGGGGCGCCCAGTTTTTTCATGAGATTATCTAGGTTCCGAACCTTCATTCTGCCCTGGCGGTCCGCTGAGTTCGTCGAGCTTTTTAAATGCCGCAGCAGCTTCTTCTTTGCGGCCCAGCTTGGTATAGGCCCGGCCCAGCAAGAAATATGCCTGCTTCATCCTTGGTTCCAGCCGTAAAGAAGTTTCCAACTCCGGAATTGCGTGCTCTAAGCTGCCGCTCTGAAACAAGGCATTGCCCAAGGCAAAATGGCCAGCGGCCGAATCAGGCGCCAGTGCTACAGCCTTGTGGAGCCATTGGGCTGCTTGCTTGTAATCCTGTTTGTAGGTGTAACACGCTCCCAGCCCATAGACGGCGTCATAGTTACCAGACTCGAGCTGCACAGCTTGTGAGTAATAGGTTATGGCTTCATCGAATTTTGACTGCGAACGTTTCAACTCAGCTAATTCGGTAGCGAGCTCGGATGAACCTGGATTGGCGTCCAGTGCTTTTCGAAATTCCGCTTCGGCTTGCGCAGGGTCCTGGGATTCGAGCGCGGACTCGGCGAGCAACTGATGAACGCGGCTCGAATCTGGGTTCATGGCAAAGAGGCGCTGGTATTCCTGTTGTGACATCGCGCGCGCCGCGAACGACAAGTAGTAAAGTGCGTCGACATTGTGCGGGTCTGACGCCAATGCCTTTCGAAGATCTTCGAAAGACTGATATAGTTTGCCTTCAGCCAGTTCGCCGCGGGCAAGGACCACTCGTACCGACACGTCCGAAGGGTTTTTCCTAAGATGATCTTGGGCTAACTGTTCAACTTGTGAGTAATCTCCAGCATAGAGGGCACGCGTGCATTCCTCTAACACTGTTGATTGCGCACATAGAAATACTGAAGCCGCCATTACTGAAAGCAAATAGCAGATCGTCTTAAGAGTGCAATACATGTTGGGAAAATCAGGGACTGTCAAATGGGCGAACTTCCACCATCCGCAAGACGTCAATATTCTTTTGCTCCCACAACTTCAACAGCTCGTCATAGCGCTTTGCTTGCGCTTCATGGCGCGGGTCACCAGTACGTGCATACAGGGTGAGCAGGTAAAAATTTGCCGAGAAGTGATCGGGGTCGAGCTCCAATGCCTGGCGAAGTCGTGTTTCAGATTCCGAAAAATTCTTCCGTAGCAAGTAATAATGACCCAACTCGGCCAATGCATTTGTGTAATTCGGCTTTTCTTTTAGCGCAAGCTCAAGTTCGGGCAGAGAGTCATCTAATCGGTTTTCTCGCAACGCGAGCGCGCCCAAGTAGTAATGAGCGGCTGCAGCCGTGTCAGAACTATGCGCTGCTTCAGTCAACCAGGGAGTCGCCGCGTCATAATCCTTGGCTCGAAAAAGCGCTGCGCCGATGGCGAGTTTCGCCCGCGCGTCGTTTGGCTTCAGTTTTAAGTATTTTTCAAAATAGGGGGTTGCAGCGCTTGGGTCACGGCTGAGCGCCGAAACACTGCCCATTACGTAGTTATAGCTGGCGTTGTCGGGCTGAAGCGCGACTGCTTTTTCAAACGAGTTTCTCGCTTCCGCTATCAACTCCAGGTCTAGGCAAACAATTCCAAAGGAGTAATGGATGCCGGCATCTTTCGGATCAAGGTCCCGCGCGTGGGCCAAATATCCCAGAGAGCCGCGGTAGTCCTTTTCTTTGTAAGCCACGCGCGCCAACTCCAGCAACACAGGCACGCTGAGATTCCCGTATGTGACATAACGCTCCAGTGTGGAGCGTGCTTCGCTCAGTTTTCCTGAGGCCTCATACGCCAGTCCGAGACGGTGCTGCATCGACGGCGAAAGAGGTTGGCGTTGCTGCAGCGTTTCCAGCAGGGTCACGGTGATGTCCTCGCGACCGACACTGTGCAGGATGGGAAGAATAATTGACACATCAGATTCCGAGAGATCTGAAGCTTGTCTCATTCGAGATGCGAGCAGATCGGCATGCTGGCGGTCTGCCAAGGCAACATAATCAGCGTATTCGATGGAAAGCACTTGAGGACTCCGACGCTTTTCAGCCGGTAATCGTGACAAACGTGATAACGATTGCTGGTAGTTTCCTTTCCGCAGAAAAAGAATCGCGCTTTGATAATTCGCCTCGCGATTCTCAGAATCGTAACTGAGAAGATGCTCATAGACCTTCGAGGCTTTGTCGATCGCCGTGGAGTCCTGGGTCTGGTTTTCCTGATAAAGCCGTCCCAGGTTTAAGTAGGCACCGGTTAATTTGGGATCATGTTGAATGGCTGCTTCGAAAGCTTTCTCGGCAGCTGCATAGTGGTTTTCTTGGGCTTCAATAACTCCCAACAAATTCTCGAAGCCGCCATCATTTGGAAAATTCTTAATTGATTCGGCAACTAAGCGCCGCGCGCCAGTTAGGTCTTTGTTCTCGATCAGTTGTTGAATTCGGAGAATTGATTGCTCTCTCCCGCTGCTAACAGTCGCAGCGAGTCGACGGGCGCTCACAATAACAGTCAAGCAAACGGCGCTAAGAAGAAAAGCCAGAGAACGCCTTGGCATTCGCAGAACCCTTGAGCGTGGCGGCTTCGGGAGAGCACGGACGTGCAAGCGAATTGTAAACCCGCAACGCAGCAGTAGCAAATCAAAAATCATCTGTCCTATACTGTCGGTGTTATCCCGCCCCATTATGCGATTGTGCAATTCAAGGCTTACTTCATGCGTCGCCCGCCTGTTTCGGGCAGGGGTGCTGTCCGGTGTTCTCGGTTGCGCTCTTGTGGCCCAGGAAGCGCCTTCACTTGAGATTCAAAGCAAGATCGCCTCGGGTATCGAACTACTGAAATCGGGAGATCTGGATAATGCCGAGCGGGTCTTTAATTCATTACTGACACAGGGGGTAAAAAGCGCTCTGGTGTTCCACAATCTCGGGGTGATAGCCCAGGAGCGCGGCCAACATCGGGAGGCCGTGATGAGGTTTCGAGAGGCTCTGAGGCTCCAGCCAAGCTACGGCCCCTCCCGCTTGCTTCGTGGTTCAAGCTTGCTGTCACTAGGCGAAACCGCTGAAGCAATTGCTGAGCTCAAGCGCGCAGCCGTTCTGATGCCCAACGAGCCGGTGGCTCGGCTGGAGCTGGCGAAAGCCTACGAAGCCGACGACAACTGGATCAACGCTGTCGCGCAGCTGCAAAAACTGGTGAATATGGTCCCGGACAATGGTGAGGATTCCTATCAGCTGGGGAAGGCGTTGACCAAATTGTCCGCTTGGTCACTTCGTCAGATTGAATTGCAGAACCCGGATTCCGCGCGACTTCACCAAGCGCTTGGTCAGGAGTACGCCATTCAGGAACGCTACGATGAGGCGTTGACTGAGTATCAGCAAGCTGCGCGGGCGGACCCGAAGCTGCCGGAAATCCATTTGGGTATGGCCTTGATCCTGCTCCAACTGAAGCGATTCGAGGAAGCACTGACCCAAATCGATTCCGAGCTACACCTCGTCCCGGAGAGCAAACCTGCGGCGGATATCAAAGCAAGGATCGAGCAGGAGAAATCGGGAATTTCGCGATGACATCACTGGCCAAGAGAATTGCAGTCGCGTTTACATTCGCGACCGTGGCGCTCCCCGTGCTTGCGCAGGTGCCTGGCGATGTTCCGCAAGACTCCATGCCACAGCGGTTCAACGTGTCAGGATTGGACCTTAATCGCGGCCAGCGGGCGACGCTGCAAGCCGAGCTCGAGAAAAGGGACTACAAGTCTGCGGAGAAACTGCTTGTGGCGGAGATCGAACGTGATCCCAAGTCGCTTCGCACTGCGGGACTACTGGAATTTGTCGGAGGGATTTTTTTTCTCGATGGCGAATATTTGAACGCGGCGATTGCATGGAAAAGGTCAGAAGCGATCGCGCCGCTGGCCGAACCGTCACGCTTTACGCTCGCCATGGCATACGTCAGGCTTCGCCGTCTTGACTGGGCGAGGCCAGAACTGCAGAAACTTGCCGAATCAAACCCACAAAACGCGCTATACGCTTATTGGCTGGCACGTTTCGACTATGACGAGCTGAAATATCAGGAAGCCATTGCGCGACTACAGAAAGTCACTCTTCTCGATCCCAAGATGACGCGGGCTTACGACCTGCTTGGATTATGTTACGACTACATTGGGGACCTGCAGGGTGCGATCTCGAGTTTCAATCGCGCCGTACAGCTAAATCTGTTGGAAGTGAAGCCCTCTCCCTGGCCCAACCTGGATATGGCCATTGCGCTGATGGAAGCAAACGATTTAACGGGAGCTGAGGCCAATCTACACGAGGCAATCCGGCACGACCCTCGCTTGGCTAAGGCGCACTATCAACTGGGAAGAGTACTGGAAAAGCAGGGAAAGTTTACTGAAGCAGTGGACTCGCTCAATACATCAGCCTCGCTGGATCCGGGCTATCCCGATCCGCACTACCTGTTGGGTCGAATTTACAAACGGCTGGGCAAGGATGAGATCGCGAATGCTGAGGTCAAAAGATTTCAGGAGCTCCAGAAACCGTTAGTTGGCCTCGCCGGCCGACGGTGATCTAGCGGTCTAAAGATCAGCAAGTACATAAAAATAAGCACCATCTTCCGGTGTAGGAAGATGGCGCTGTGATCAGGTATTTGAGTGTCTAGAACTCTAGTCTGGCGCCGATCTGAATAGTTCGCGGTGAGCTGACGCCTCCGTCCCAAGCGCCAAAATTCGCTCCACTGACATCGTTATTGAAGGCGAAACTCGAACCCTGGTTGTTAACGTTCGCAGCGTTATAGAAGTAATGCTGATTGAACGCGTTGAAGAACTGGAACCGGAGTTCGAAGTTGACCCTCTCAGTCAGGTGCGTGTCCTTGGTGATGGCGAAGTCGACGTTCTTGGGGTTCGGGCCACGAAGGCCGGAGATGCGAGGGCCGTCACCTGTAAATCCATACACTCCGGCTGCGGTCTGAGTTGTTCCAGCAATCTGAAACGCGGATTGGCTTTCAAAGGCAGATGCGTTGAGCAAAGGTCCTTTGCCGGGATTGAAGTTATTGGGATCTTGCAGGAAGGGATCTCCCCCCGGCACCAGTCCCACCAGGCAATTTTGTCTGAATTGGGCCACGACCTGGCAGTTGCCTGAACGAAACCACATCGGTGTGCCGCGTGACCAGTGGATGATGGGACTCACCTGCCAACCACCCACGAGTCTGCCCCCGGTTCCGTTGCTCAAGAACTTCTTACCCTTGCCAAAAGGCAGTTCGTAAACGAACGCCGCCGAGACGATCTGTGGCACATCATCGGAGGACAACGAGCGGGCGCGGTTTTTCTCGAATGGCGAAATGACACCCTGAGTGGCATTCCACGTTCCGCCAAGCTGTTGTGTATTGTCCGAAGCATCCGAGATCAACTTCGCATTGGTGTACGACACGAGCATATAAAGCCCGTGACGGAAGTTTCTCTCCGCTTTGAACTGGAAAGAGTGGTAGATGGAATCTCCTTTGTTCTCGTTCAATCCTTGAAGTGGGCCGCAGAATTGTGGAAAGGGGAGCAACGCCTGAGCAACCGTTGGAGCGCAGGCACCGCTGTTCAGCTGACTCACCCATCCGTTATACGGCGTTGTGACGCCAAATAACGTTTGGCCGTCGGCCGTGAACTTTGCATTGAGCTCCGGGGTGTAGGTGCAATTTGCGCCAGGAGCGGGAGTGGTGGTAGCGCAACTTGGATCAATTGGAACAATCGGCCCCTCCAACCCTTTGATGCCCGGTGCGAACGGGTCGAGAACGTTCACGGGGAGTAAGCTGGAGGTCAGTCGCGTCCCTTTGTTTCCTACGTAAGCGGCACTGATCGCAATATCGTGAGGAATCTGCCGCTCGATCGTTAGGTTCCATTGCTGGGAGTAAGGCCGGCGATTAGCGTCCACTGGCCGGTACGCAGAACCGTTGCCGTTAGCCTGGCTGGGGTTGGCTCCGTTATCGTAACTGGCGCTGATGAACGGTGGCAGAGCCGCTGGTGCCGGGACCCCATTGTCCAAATAGAATGCAGCCGCGACACTGGCGCCCACAGGTGTAGTCCCAAATGTCTGGTGCAGGTTGTAACCGTCCAGTGACATGCCCCCGCCCCATCCGGGGTAGAAGGCCTGTGCGAAGAACACGCCGTAGCCCGCGCGCACTACAGTCTTTTGATCCACGGCGTATGCCAGGCCCAACCGGGGAGCGAATCCGTTATGCCACGGTTTCTCCGGATACTGCTTCCCATAACAAGCGCTCGCTGCCTGACAAAGTGAATTGTTGCCCGCGAAGGCAAGGCGCCCGGGTAGTCCGCCCGCCCCTGGGTTGGTGCCCACGAGATCGATGAAGGAAAAGTGGTCATATTTTTCCCGCGCAGGCGAATAGTAGTCCCAACGCAGCCCGTAGTTGAGAGTGAGTTTCGGTGTGACCTTCCACGAGTCGTTTCCATGGAGAGCCCACACAACTTGACGGGGATACCACGCCGGAACCGTCCGGCGGTCAACCGAGCCGCCGGTGACAGCTCCAAGCAAGTAGCTAGCTATGGGGCTGCCGCCGTTCCCGGACAGACTGGTTGCCGTACGATCGAAAGCGTACGTGCCGGATTCGTTATTGGATTGATGAATGTTTCCCTGTACTGATCTCCATTCAACGCCAAAAGTGAATGTGTGACGACGGTAAATCTTTGTGGCTACGTCATTCCAAACCCAGGTAGGACGCACGGTAATATTCGTCCCCGGAGGCCCGTTGGAGTTGGAAATCTGGTTATAGTTATCGGAGAAGGTGAACGCCGGGAGCGCCTTGGTGCCTGCTGCATTGGCGATCTGCGGCAGCTTGCCGACGAACGCGAGATTTTCCGAGCCGTAGCCTTCGTTACGGTTCAGATAACCGAATGTCATGTGGTTCAGCAGGTTTGGCGAAAAAGTGTGCTCCCAGTTGAATCGGGCGATAGGAGAATTCTGCGGACGCGTGGGGGACTCCGTCGCGATCGCGGTTGGCAACGCGGTGGCTTTGTTGAACCCTGTGAATTGTCTCCACCAGAAGAAGTAGAAGTGATCCGAATCGCCCCAGTTGTGGTCGAGCCGGAACATGTACACGTTCGAATTACTGGTGAGCGTGTCCGGGACCGGCTTGGATAGTGTGTAATTGTTTGTCGCCTGACCGTTTGTAGGCGTTGGGAGTTGTGCCAGGTATGCTGCCGTGATAGGACTTATGCAGGCGCTGGGAATTACATTTCCCGGGAATTGCTGCCCGCCCGCAAATCCTGCCGGCAATGCATTCTTGCACGCTACCGAGGTGGGCCCGGCCGTTGCTGCTGCATCAGAGCCGAGAACCGCGGCGAAGTTGCCCGGTGCATAGATGTTATTGCCAGTGGCCGCAGCCCAATCACTGAAGTTACCTCCGCGCTCCGCAACTGACGGAATCGAAAGCGTAGGCACCGTCGAGCCGCCTGCCTGATGGTAAGACTCCCAGTCAAAGTAGAAAAACGTCTTATGCTTCCCGCTGTTTACCCATGGCAATTTGACCGGACCGCCGATGTTCGCGCCAAAATCATGTTCGTTATCAGCCGATGCCTTCGAACTACCCCACTGCGCGGCGTTTAACGCTTTGTTACGCCCATACTCAAAGACTGCGCCATGGTAAGCACTGCTGCCTGACTTACTGACCATGGTGATCTGACCCGAGGTCGAAGAGCCATACTGCGCGTCATAACTCGAGGTAATGACTTTCACTTCCTGAATCATGTCCGGCGACATCTGGAAGTCCTGGTGGATCGAAACCATGCCACTTTGGCTCATAAAGCCTTCCTGCATGGTGGCGCCGTCGAGCAGCGCTTCGTCGCCGGATTCCTGACCGCCGTTAATGCGCGCCTGGAATGCCTGATTGGAACTTCCCGTCGAGACGCCAGGTAGAAGGACCGCCAGCGAAGCAGAGGAACGCGGCTTTCCTTCCACTACCAGAGGCAAAGCTTTTACGGTTTCGGGATCCGCTCCGCCTTGGACAGTTCCGTTGTCGAAATTGACGGACGAATTCTGCGCCTCGACGGAAACGGTTTCAGTTTGCGCACCAATTTTGAGCGGGACGTCCACGCGCGCAGACTGATTGATTGTGATGACGATGTTTTTCTGAGCGGCAACTTCAAATCCAGTTTTCCTGACCTCTAAATCGTACGTTCCTGGGGTCAGATTGCGAAAGCTGTATTCTCCCCGGTCATCCGAGGCGAACTTGGCCTTAAACCCAGTGGCCGCGTTTGTGAGAGTCAGATCGGCGCCAGCAACTGCCGCTCCAGACTGATCGATGACGGTTCCACCCAAACTGGCGTTGCCGATTTGAGCGTTTGCCCGGCCGAGTAGTGCAAACATCAAGAGAAGCAGGAACCAGCCCCAATAAAGGTCTTTTCGCGGGAGTTTCTTTTTAGACATCGTCGTCACCTCGCCTTTAGCGTCGTAGCGGATGCAGTTTCCGTTTGCAGGTCAGATAGATACACAGCGCCCAACTGTGGATAAACGGTACAGCTAATGCAAAACCATTATTCGGCTCGGAATATTTGCGCCGCTCTTTCTTGACTGTCAAGGCAAAATGTTCTAAATCTTTTTTTTAGAAAAATTAAACGATGAGGTCTTGCTTAGAGATAGAAATAAACGTGGCGCTAGTCGCGCGGATGCCCCGTCTAAAACCTTTCAGGTGAAAAATGCATTTGGTGCCGGTTTCAAAGCGCCTTGTGGTCGGCATGTGCAAGGTAGGTGTCGGGTAAGGTTCCACTCTGCCAAATCCTGAAACCTTTCACATTGCGCAGCGCGAATGAAGGCGAGCCTGGCGGTGCTTTCACGTGAATAAACTCGGCGGAGTCCACGTCATCCAAAACAAATGCGGGACGTGAGTCCTCTCGCAACGACCTGATCTCAACATCGCGCATTGCAATTCCCTTAACGTGACGAATAAAAAAACCCTGTGCCGGCATTGGGCCGAAACGATTCGGGTCCGGGTAGCCGCTTTCGTTCTCGGGCGGGTCAATCGAGGCAGCATCCTTCGTACCTCCGCCCTGATGCTCAATGTAAACGTTGCTGAACTTTACATCTTCGATGCTGTGGCCGGGTATGCCTGTGATCAGTGCGGCTTGGCGCGAGTCGGCGTTCGACACGACCACGTTGCTGATCAGCACGCGCCGCAAGTGCCCCGGAGGTGTACCCTCTGGTCCGCGCATCCTGCTCCCCAACCTCACGAAAAACGGCACGTCCGTAGGGTTGCGCATTGTGATGTTGCTGATTGATACGTCTTCGAGCAACCCACCATCAACGGTTTCAAGGGCGATGCCGCGGCAATCTTCCATGACGCAGTTGCTGATGGCGATGTTCCGAAAACCACCGTTGCTCTCGGTCCCTAATTTAATTCGCCCGTTGCGGGGAGCTTTGTAATCAGGTCCAATGCGCTTGTAGGTGGCGTCGAGGAGCGTTCCTTCCTGATATCCGCCAGTGACGTAGCAGTTGGTGATCGTTACCTGATCAGTAGGCCGTGGGTAGCCGAGTGCGTAAGAACTCTTGGGACAAATCCCATCATCCCAGGGCGAGTTCACACTGCAGTTGGAGATGCGCACGTTTCGGCAGCAATCTATGTCAATGCCGTCGCGATTAGTATCGATCAGCAAATTGTCGATAGTGAGATTGTCGACGCCGGTCGCAAGGATCGCGAAGTGTCCTCCGTGCAAAATTGAAATATCACGCAATGTAACATTGTGACAATTTTTCAAGCTGATGGATTTATTGCCGACGCCGGGCGCCAGTACTTTATCGCCTTCGCCGCGACTCAACCCGCGGCCCCAGATACGACCAGGGCCGCAAATGGAAACATTAAAAATCTCCTCGCCCCAGATCAGACTGTTGTGCCAGTGGCTGTGGCCGAAGTCTTGATATTTGTCCCATTGGTTCGGTTCGGGCGGATCGTAACCGCTACCGCCAGCAGTTACGGTATCTGCGCCTATGATGGTTGCGCCGGGTCCGAGATATAGGCAAACGTTGCTCTTTAGCCGGACGGAATAACACAAATACGATCCGGGTGTGAACAACACGGTGCCGCCACCTGCGCTCGCGGCGGCTTCGATGGCTTTGTTGACGGCATGGGTGTCAAGGGTGTTTCCGCCGCCAGTTGCGCCAAACGCGCGCACATTGTAGATCGCAGCTCCTGCATTCACCTGCTTCTCATCGCCATAAATGGCTGACGCCGTTCCCAGCGCACCAACTCCGCTCAACTTTAGAAAATCTCGCCGTAGAGTACCGATTTTCAACATGTCCTGTTTCCCTGACCCGGACCGAGGCGTTCAGATGGTCTGAAGCCGCAGGCCTCCAATGATTATTATTCGACAGTTTTATAGTCTGCGGTGAATTGCGCGAACGCTTAATGTTGTGAGACCTTCAGCATGACGGTACCGTGCTTCGGCACGGTAGCAGTGTACGAATTCTCCTGTGGCGCGAGATCCTGATGAGTCCAGAGGTCTCGCAAGCGGCCAGTTCCCGAAAAGCCCAGCATTTGAAACCTAACCGTGATCGGCAGTTGCGATTCTCCGCGATTGAACAATCCGACCGCATACGAGCCATCCGCGAGGGGCCTCGCCCAAACTTCAAGTGGCCCTTCATCCCACACACGGTGCCCCTGTACGCCTTTGGGATCTTGATCTACAGCGATGACTTCAGAATTGGTGAGAATCGCTTTGGTTTCCGAGTCCATGGTGCGGACATCGTTGCCAGCAAGCAGCGGGGCTGCAAGCAGCGCCCATAGGGACATGTGGGTAAGATACTCGTCGTGCTTCATTCGCCCGTTCCCAACTTCCAGCATGTCCGGATCATTCCAATGTCCGGGGCCGGCAAATTTCTCCAGCCCGTTCTGGCTAAAACCGATTACCGACATACGGTCGTAGGTGTCGTTGATGTCTCCAGTCGTACGCCACAAGTTGCCATTGCGTGGTGCCCACTGCCATGGCGCCTTTACCCCCCAGTTGCAGATGCTGAGGACAATCGGGCGGCCCGAGTGCGCCAGAGCATCTCGAAATTTCGCATACTGAACTTCCGGGTCAAGTCCTTCTGCGTAACACCAATCGATCTTCACATAGTCCACACCCCAGGCGGCGTATGTCTGTGCATCTTGAACTTCATGCTCAAAACTCCCCGGACGCTTCTGGCATGTCATCCTTCCTGCATCTGTATAGAGGCCAAATTTTAGGCTTTTGCTGTGAACGTAATCGGCTAATGCCTTCATGCCGGATGGGAAGCGCTTTGGGTCGGCGACAATGCTTCCATCGGCATTGCGGCTCACCTGCCAGCAATCATCGACGTTTACATATTGATAGCCCGCCGCCTTCATCCCGCTGCTCACGATTGCGTCGGCGGTTTCCCGGATGAGTTGTTCGCTCACATTGCAAGCGAACTTGTTCCAACTGTTCCAGCCCATGGGTGGTGTCGCGGCCAGTTGGACCTGAGATGGCGCATGCGCATCGGCCTGAGCCTTTGCGGCATGGTCAGTTACAAAGACAGTTAACACCGCACCGGCGACCGTTAGAGCACCCAAAAGGTTCTTCATTGCAATTGGCCCCCTCGTGTCGATCTTGAGCGGTGGGCATTATAAGGCCGAAGGAGACATTTGCGCATTGAATCTTTCTAAAATTCATGTTTCCGAGACCTGATGGGTACGATTTCACTGAAATTACTGGAATAGAGTATGTCAGGTGATGACGGCAACGAGTGTCGTTTAACCGCACTCAAATGTGACCTCAGTTTTTCTCTTTTGACTTGGGAGGCGGCCAGACCTAAAGTCTTGCGAATCGAAGCTGATTCCTCGGTGAAAAGACCGCCAAGGTATAAACGTGGAAGCAACTCCTCTTGGACAGATCGATGCGACACATGAGCGCGCTGCGTCGGAGGGCAGTATCCCGGGACCAAGTTGGACTTACGATTTAAGAAGGCACTGCACTCAACGCGATGCATCGATATTCATACACATTTGTATCCTGCTGCATTCGGCAAATTAGGCTTACGGGGAATTGACGAACTGCTCACCTACCACTACTTGGAGGCCGAATTCTTCCGATCATCGCCGATGTCTTATGAGGAGTATTGGTCGCTGTCAAAGGAAAAGCGCGCGGATGCAATTTGGAAGGCACTCTTCGTCGAAAACACGCCGCTTTCTGAGGCGACGCGAGGTGTCGTTTTCGTACTCAACGCCTTCAAACTCCCTACCGATAGCACGGACCTGACGGTATCCCGCGCCTTTTTCCGCGAGCAGAAAATTGACGGCCACATCAAAGAAGTGCTGCGCATGTCAGGCGTGACCAGGGTGGTAATGACGAATGATCCTCTTGACCTTGAAGAAGCGCCGGTCTGGATGAATGGCGCACCAGTCCGAGGGTAGGTCGCGTGGACGCTGCTTGACGGTAAGGTAATAATGCCTTACACTGTTCTTGATTCAGGGGAGGCAGAATGACCGTTCTGACGATTACCGCGAAAGGGCAGGTCACATTGAAACAGGATCTTCTCAAACACCTTGGTGTCAGTCCCGGGGAGAAGATTGAGGCTGACAAGTTGCCTGATGGCCGGATCGTTGTGAGAGCGATGGCACAGGATGGCGTAATCACGGACTTTGTTGGTTGCCTAGCACATCGGCGAGGCCCGAAATTCACGATCGATGAAATAAACGAGATTGCGATACAGGGATGGGCGAAGGCCAAATGAAAGTTACCGCCGATACCAACGTGCTCATTCGCGCCGCTGTTCAAGACGATCTTCACCAATCCCGGCGAGCGGCAAAGATCTTAACGGAAGCGGATCTCATTGCTGTGCCAGTCCCGGTTCTTTGTGAATTTGTGTGGGTGCTTCGCAGAGGCTACAAGAAATCAGCACCCGATGTCTCCCACGCGATTCGTCGCCTCATGAGGAGCGCCAATGTGACAATGAATCGACCAGCGGTGGAGGCCGGGTTGTCCGCGCTCGATGCCGGCGGGGATTTTGCGGATGGTGCGATTTCCTACGAGGGGGAGTGGATGGGCGCTGAGGAGTTTGTCTCGTTTGACTCGAAGGCGGTTTCTTTACTCCAAGCACAGGGTAGCCGTGCCCGTTTGCTCTCCTAGCACCGACCTTCCGCTTTCTCACCAAGATCGCTCATCGAACTGTTTCGGATATCGGAGAGCCGTATCAACTTCTGCTGCACCATGCTGTGATGGGTGGCGTCGACCATACGTGCTGCTTGGTGAAGAAAAGGCTACAACCTATGCCACAAATATCAGACCGCCGATCACGACTCCACGGAATCCGGCAAATGAATGGAACAGGCATCGCATTGTTGGCCGCCACGATCCGTCGAAAACCAAAAAGATTGGTTAAAACCTGTTGAGGATACTTACCGCAAGCAATACACGCTTGCACGTTGCTCCACCAGTTGAGATGGCTGCCGGCCACAGCATAGTATCCGTCGCCTGGCATCTTCGTCTGAGCGTCTTGATGTAGCTCCTCTGCGTGGTCCTGACGTCTTCATGACGCAGAATAGCTTGGATCACCTTGTCCGGAATCCCGAGTTCGCACCAGTTTGTGGTGAAACCACGGCGGTATGCATGCCAGCCTTTCCGCAACAATTCTGGTTATTTGTGCTCACGAAAATGCTTGGGGGATCGTTGAAGCCGCGAACATTTACAATGGGTCAGGGCCGGGTTCCCATTCCCAAATGGACGGTCGGCGATTCGAAAACGGACGCCATGGCATTCCCAATTAGACGTTTGACGCGTTCCCAAGCTAGGACCGCCGAACCGCCAAACCTCAGGTTCAGGCACTACACGCTTGTCGGTTTCCCAGACACTGGCCGACAATACGGGCAAAGTCCGCAATTGCGATCTCGGGTACTTCCAATTCCGGATGCCACAATTTTTCCCACTCGAAACAGTAGAAGCCTTTATATCCGATGGAACGCAAG
>Ga0126373_10002041_pt1 | contig 14732 bp, 9 predicted proteins | sample PanSoiMetPlot_11_FD_92545 | JGI IMG/M metagenome (GOLD analysis project Ga0126373, IMG submission 92545) | Tropical forest soil microbial communities from Panama - MetaG Plot_11 | ecosystem: Environmental > Terrestrial > Soil > Tropical forest > Bulk soil | place: Panama | collected 2016-02-17 | reverse complement strand
TTGAAACAAATCGACGAGCTATCCACCGACATCCACGACTTGGCGTACGCCCTGCACTCTCCAAGAATAGAACAGCTCGGCCTGGTCAAGACCATGAGGGGCTGAAAGGGGAGTTGTCAATCGACTCGCAACTCAATCGCGGCACCACGATACATGCGAGAGTGCCACTCCTCTCAGGAAATCATTCCGCACGCGCAGGCGCGTAATCGAACGCCTATTTGGCCTAACTAAGAAAATATGGGTATCCCCGCCGGGTACAGCCGCGGTTTACTTTTTCTCTGGCTTGTGCCCAGGAAGGAGCGATTTGTCGTACAACGAACCGTAGGCCAGATACTGCTCCACTGCGTCTGACGGGTAGCTGATCTCGACGTCCTGCACGTGCCCCTCCGCGGTAATCCGTGCGGTCAGTTTCGAATTGATGCCTGCCCAGTACGTTGGAACATTCAACTTCATATATCGCGCCACAACCTGGTCGCGCAGCTTGGGATCGAAGTGCACGGCGTATTCGTCGACCAACGCCTTGATGGCGTCATAATCGCCCTCGGCTTTGATGCGCATTAATTCCATTAGTAGCATTCCCACGCCCTGGCGCATTTTCGCGTAATCCTGAACGCGTATATACTTTTTGCCGTCGCGGTCCAATTGTTCGATGGCTCCGGGGACGCGCGCACGGATGTAGTTCACGATCAACTGCCGGTCGCGTTGGTGATCTTCTTCGATGGTGTCGCCGTTCGGTATGCGGCGCAATTGCGTCAACGCCACCGTCGCGGCGCTGTCGTACATGGCCTTGGCGACCTCTTCCTGATCGCTGACCAACCCCAGGTCTTTCAGCTTCGGATCCCACACATTCCATAGTGCGCTAAGGTCTGCGCGCCCCTCTTCCAGCGTTGAGAAATAGCCCTTCAGATACGGCTCGGCTCCGCCCTTTAAGCGTTCGCTCAGCTTTCCGGAACCGTGCCCGATTACTTCGTGAAGAGCGGTCATCAGGTCTCCGGCTTCATTTCCGTACTTGGCGCTCCGTTCGGCAATCTCCTCGCTCGGCGAAAACTCTTTGGTCATCACGTCTCCCGTGGCGTTATTGAGCGCCCGAGTGCTGCTGGTGAACAGAAAATTCTTTGTGCCGTACTTCTCATGAATCTCGTTTTCATTCGGTAAGTTATCGCCAATCACTGACACGCTGAAATCGCCCGCCTCGACGAGCGTTTCGACGGCTTTGACCACCGGTGGCTGAAACGTCTGCTTCCTGTACTTGGCATCCCAGGGTGCTTTTTCCTCGAAATAATTGGCGTTTTGACCCAGGCGGATCATCGTTTCCGTGACTGGTTTGTCGGTGATGCTCACGAAGGTTTGCGAGCTGGCCTTCGCTCCTCTGGCGTCTCGGTAGATTTCAATGAATCCGTTGACAAAATCGACGATCGCGTCGTTTTGGACCCAATCGGCTCCAAATTGCAGCCAGTCGCCAGGATCGCCTGTCTGGTAGTAGCGCACCAGGTCGCTGATCACTTTGGCTTGGCTGGGTTCCGCCACTTGCTGGGCCTTCGCTAGGTATCCATTTGCGCGCTTCAAATATGTCGCGTAGAGCCCGGGAGCAACTTTCCCATCTGGCGTCCCCGCGCGATAGACCTCTTCCTCCACCTTGCCATTCCTGCCTCGCGCCACTCGCGAGTTCAGCGGATGGGTATCGTGAAAATCCTTCAGATCTGCCATCGTTACGCCAACATAGAACGTATTCGAACTCGCCTGGAGGGCGTCCAGCCCACCGCTCGGATTCTTTGCCGTGAGCATTGGCTCGAAATTGGCCTCAAAGAACGAATCGCGCAGATTTTCCAGTTCCGCGTTCAACTCCGCAGGTGTTGTAATCGGCGGAAGATCGCCGCTGTTAGTCGAGAACGCTCCACTTTTCCGCGCAATCAGTGCAGCCTGCCTCAGTTCCTCGAACGTGAAGCCCGGCAGGAATTTCAGCGAGGTCAGTTCGTTGTGATTGCCTTTATTGGCCCAGAAGCGCTTCGCGAAATCCGTGATCTTGGTGCGCACACCGGCGTCGATCCCTTCTGGATGGGCAACGATGCCCTCAAGCAATCGTTTTTGTCGCAAACCGAATCTTGAGAATTGATCGTAAACGATAGGATCGATGGCAATCGAGGCTTGTGTCAGCCAGTACGCTAACTCCTGCTGCTTCGCATCTAATGAATGGAAGCTTTCGGCTTCCACGCGCACAAATCCGGTGGCTCCAACTCGCTCCACGAGTGAATTATGCTGGGCGGTCTGGCCCATTGCGGCCGTGGCGCCGGACAGAACTAATAGGAACAGTTCAACGATTCGCTTGCTCAATGATTCCTCCTTAGCCGCAAGGTCACGGGTTCAACCCCGCTGACGAGCATCAAACCGCTCTAACTGCAACCACAACGGGCTATGCAGATTCCCTTCGTTGGCAGAGGGTTCATTGTATTCGCAAGACGTCTCGAATGTCTGCAGGGTTGATCCTCGGAAGGACCCACTGCCGTTCACTTTCGGCGGAACACCACTTCGCAGCCGACACCTGCTTGCCGTCTTCGGGGTATGCTGTCTCCGTATGGCATGGATACAGCTTAGAATCGTTCATGTGTTCAACCTTGCCTGCTAACTGAGTCGAATTCATGGATATCTATCTCATTGACGGGACCTACGAACTGTTCCGCTACTTCTACGCCGTGCCGTCCGCCAAAGACACCCGTGGTCAGGAGATTGGTGCGGTTCGCGGAGTGCTTGGGTCGGTTCTCTCAATGATTGAGGGAGGAGCAACTCACGTTGGAGTTGCGACCGACCATGTGATTGAGTCCTTTCGCAACGATCTTTACTTGGGCTATAAGACAAGCGAAGGCGTGGATCCGGCACTGCTGTCGCAATTCCCAATTCTCGAAGAAGCGCTGCAATCCATGGGAGTGTTGGTGTGGCCGATGATCAAATTCGAAGCCGATGATGCACTCGCTTCGGCGGCAGCGAAAGCAGCTCAGGATGATCGCGCTCGGCGGATTATTATCTGCACTCCCGACAAAGACCTCAGCCAATGCGTGGTGGGTTCGCGAGTCGTACAATTGGACCGCCGGCGCGAGACTCTCCGCGACGAGGCCGGCGTGATCGCAAAGTTCGGAATAAAACCGTCGTCAATTCCTGACTATCTGGCTGTGGTTGGCGACAGTGCAGACGGCTACCCCGGCGTCGCCGGATGGGGATCCAAGACCGCAGCGGCGGTTTTCTCGCAATATCCTCACCTGGAAGACATTCCGAAAGATTGGCGTCGCTGGAATCCGCTGGTACGGAGAGCGCGTCCCCTTGCCGAGTCACTTTTCGCTGCGTGGGAAGATGCGCTGCTGTTTCGCACCCTCGCGACACTTCGCGTCGATGTTCCCGTGTTGACCTCCATTGACGATTTGCTCTGGAGAGGCCCTGCTGAGGATTTCAAACGGACCTGTGAGCGCATGAAGGCGCCTGACCTGTGCCGGCGCGCCTTGGCAAGGAACGCTAGCTAAACGTTGCTGTAATCACCCTCTACGGGTCAGCCTGCGGTGACCTCACAAAGGCGGAAGAGTCGCTCCCGGTACCCTGGCCCGAGATCAAAACCCATCAGGTATTCTTCGCCTTAGAGATACTCTTGATAGAACGAGCAAACCGGACATGTGAATTTCAGGTGTCCGATAAGCCAACCACCAGCAGTTGGTTCTGATTCAGCGTCGGTTGGCTTCGGTTAGGGCGAGGACGGCGTAAGCCGTCGCCGCGTCGTTCATGAAGCGCGTGGTATCCGGACTTAGATGATGCTCTTCGTTCTTGTTTAAAGAGTAGGCGGGCCAGTAGCCTTCCGCCTTGTTCTGATTAGCCGCCAGCCACGCGATCCCCAGCTTCTGTTGCGCATTCTCCGGTAAAATCCCGGCTTGTTGCAGTGTGAAAGTGATCAGGCCGGTGGCGTACCCGTCGCTCTTTCCTTCTTGCGGTGTTCCATCGTGCCGCTTCCAGGCCTCAGCCAGCGACGACAGGCTCCAGCCTCCATCGGCGCGCTGCTTAGCCAAGACATCATTGATGATCGCCCGTTGTTGTTCCGGCGTGAGAAGTCCGGGCAATCTTGCCGAAGCCCACAAAAGAACAACGCGATTGAAGGTGGGCTGCGCCGTACTTTCGCGGTTCAAGTATTCGCGCAGCATCTTGAGGTTATTCTGGATTTCGGGTCTGGCGCGGTAATTCCCGGGGGCGGTGCCCGCCGCAATGGCCGCTAGAGCGGCTCCATAAAAGTCTGAATCGTCCGCCTCCCACGGCTCATTAGCGAACCGCAGCCACAACCACGCACCTTTTTTGCTTCCTTCGACTTGCTGCTCCGCCCACATATTATCCAACGCCGCGTGCGCGTCGTTGCTGAGTTCCCGGCTCTGTGCCTCATTGCTGGCAAGAATCAGCGCGTTGAGAACAGATTCCGTTCCGCGAGACTCGGCCGTCTTGTACGCGCCGCGCTCCGCGTCGCTGTAGAACGGCGCGATTTCCTTCCAAAGCCTTACCCGCTTCGTGACATTGTCCAGGAGTCGGCGTTCGTTCATGGACGGAGCTTGTTCTGCAAGTGCCTTTCGAAGGGCAGGCCGCGAGAGCGCGTAAGGCACTGCCGTATGACACGACACGCAGAAGGTTTCGTGATCGCGGGCGGCCTTTGGCCATTCCATCCACCAGCTTTGCCTTTGATCGAGGTAAGCGGCTGCCGCCTTTTGATCCCAGGAGCTGACGATTTTCGTTTCAGTCTGATCGACGCAAGTCGCCACGGCCTTCGGATCTCGGAGGCCAGCGGCTGTAGTTTCGGTGTGCCAACCGACCACAATGGTTCCGGCTACCAGGAACGCCGCTAGGGAGCCTATTCGCTGCATGCTCGAATCCATTAGGGATCGCCTCCGTTTACTTATAGCTCGAAAACAGATCTCGGTCTGCGACCGAGGAAGCAGAGAAACATCTATCGAACGCAAACAGGTTATCATGATAAAGGTCAAGCTCATTAAAGCGCCTGATGAACATAACCGGTAAAGTGCGTGCCCCGTTTTTGCGGGCAATCCCGTTGAGCAGGAGCGATTACGAACTCGATGCTTATCATTACCGGTGCGATGGGAGCAGGCAAGACGAGCGTTCTGGCCGAGGCCTCAGACATGCTGGCGCTGCGTCACATCGCGCATGCTGCCATCGACGTAGACGCACTGGGGCTTGCTTATGTGCCCACTGCAGCCCGGAACGATGAGGTGATGTACCGCAATCTTCGGTCTGTCTGCAACAATTATGCCGCCCTCGGCGTGATGCGGTTTTTGCTGGCGCGTGCACTGGAAAACCGCGTGGAGCTCGACTTCTGTCGCGGCATTGTTTCAGCCGCCGACACGACCGTGTGCCGCCTTACCGCCAGCATCGAAACGATGGAGCAGCGCGTCAAGACACGCGAGCCCGGCGTTTCACACCCGGAATATGTCTGCCGCGTCGCAGCGTTGAGCGCCATCCTTGACCGCGTGCAATTGGAGCATTTCTCGGTCCTTAATGAAAATCGCTCGCTGCCTGAGGTCGCCCACGAAATGCTTGTCAGAGCCAGCTGGCTTCCGAACGGATGCCTAACCATTGCTTGAAGGGACAGCCTGAGTTGATTTGGGCGCAGAGGGCTTTACCGGTTTGCCGACGCAGAATAATTGCGCTTTGCTGCGCCCGATCATCCTGCTATGCGAAACTTCACCTGAATTCTTCACCTGCAAATTGGCGTTTGGGGCGCAGGTCGGGCTCAGTCTGATTTCGTTGACTTGCCCTAATTCGCAACCTAATATTGCGCACCATGGCGGGGGTCCAAGACGCATGCACTCCTTACAGGTTTGCTGTGAAGTTTGTGTTGGGACTGCCCTTTCTTCTTTCCCCTGTCATGGCTACGTTCTCGGCGCAACCGCCCGAGGAGTGCAAGTCTCCCGCGAGCCTCGAGCAAGCCATCCGCGGTAAGCCTTTCGCCAAAGTGTTTGGTGAGACCGGCACCTGGTTCGAACAGCACGGTAATCAAAGCTGCTCGCTGGCCGCTTTGCAAAGGGCTGTGCAACTCGAACCGCAGTCCGGCCAGGCTCATTACACGTTGGGTGCTTCACGCGTTCGTGCGCAACAATTGTCAACCGCGGCAGCCGAATTCCGGCTTGCATTGAAGTACCAACCTGGCCTGGCGATCGCCCACAGTTCCTTGGGCTCCGTGTTGATGGATCCGGGGAAGTCCACGGAAGCGGAAGCCGAATTTCGCGAGGGCCTTCGGTTGGACCCCCAACTTCAGCCAGCGCTCGTTGGCCTCGGCATGGTTCGAGCCAATCAGGGCGACGATCACAAGCGGCTTATCAAATTCCGAGCTGTTGCCCACTATGACCACCGGAAACTGCTCCTTGAGCCGACTGTCATTATTGACAGTCCTGGCGTCGAATCGAGACCTTGTAGACTCTCTTTTTCCTACGAATTGATCAGATTGAGATCAGCCTAGCATCATGCGTTTCGTCTGGATGGGTTTAAAGTGATGATGCAGAATCGTGAGCCAGAAAAAGAAATCCTGAGCGAGATTTTTAGGCTCATCGAGGAGCAGACACGGGCGCTCGAATCGCGGCTGAGCGCCGAGGTAGCTGCCCAATGCGAAGAGCGTTCGTACCGAATTCAAAATCTCCTTCAGCAGGTCAGGGATATCCGCGTTCTCAAGAACGGAGCGTTGCGGCGCGTCTCGTAAGTTCCTCGTCGAATCGGAACCTCGCATATCCACGCACTCGGCGCGTAGTCGCCAAATAAGAACGATCCTGTCTGACTCGGTGGCCCCACCATAACCAAGTTGATTTGAGCGCTAGGAATTTTACCGGTTTCGGACTAGTTCGTTGGCGGACGCTGTAGGAGTGGCGGGTTGGCATCGGGATGATCGCGCACATATTGCTCCAAGGGCTCGTCGCGCATTACGACGCGAAATCCTCGGCGCGTGTTCACATCGATGGTTTTCTGCAAATCCAGCTCGTCCAAGGCAACTACCTTCTCGGTGGATTGCGCTCCACGCTCCTCAATGGCAATGAAATGTACCTGGCTGTTCACGAACCAATAGTCGGCCACGCCATATGTCGTGCCGTCTTTCAGATAGAGCCACACCAGGTCGCGATCCTCCGGGACGTAGATGTACGCTGGATATTCATAGGTGGGCGCGATTACGTAATTTTGAGAAACATTTTCATAGGCAGAGAAAGGCACACCGCAACAGTCAAATCCCCAACTCCAATAAGGACAGTAGTTCGGCCAACGTCCGTAATTGAACCACCACCAGCCGGGCCCGAACAGGAAAAACCGTGGGCCGAAGAACACGCGGTGACGAAAACTGTTAACGGGGCCCTGGTGAAAGTGGAAAGTATGCAGCTCGGCTCTCGCTGGAGGCTGACCCGTAAAAACGGGGGGCCGCGAAATCGTTGTATGTGCAGCTGACGGTGGAACCGGTGGTCGAGGCAGGGCCACGCGCCCGCTGGCTGCGGGGTGGGCGACACCCCGTTGTGCCCGCGCCACAGTAGGATGAAGGAAGGCGCAAGCCAGCACACAGGTAACAACAAGCAAAAAGTTGCTAGGGATCGAACGGCGATGGGCGAAGCGCGCCATAGCGTTACCCTCCTTGCAACCTCCTGGGTCGAGGCTGCGAGGACCGCGCTGACTTAACACAGATATGATCTTAATACCTTTAGGTGGCCTTTGCATCAAGAGCTTGCATCAGGCCAAATCGCCGTGGCTGAAGTTGCCTGATACCTACCGGTCAGGCTAGCCTTTCGTTTGACTGATTTAATCGGTGTGCCTAACTCGATGAGCGGCCTGGGTTATGCGGGTCATCGGTTACGCGCTTTTCAGGGCGCTGCCATAAGATGTGGCGCCTGGGCGAGGAGGTGAGAGAAATGTTGCGATTCGTGGCGGGACTTTTTGCACTGATATTGGTGAATGTTTGCCTGGCGGAAGAGAATCCGCCCCTACTATTGCGGCATCCCACTGTGAGCGCGACGCAGATCGTCTTTGTGTATGGCGGCGATTTGTGGAGCGTTGCGAAGGAGGGAGGAACCGCGCAACGGCTTACGGCCACCAATGGAGTGGCGTCCCGACCGGTGTTTTCGCCGGACGGAAGTGAGATCGCCTTCACAGGCACGTACGACGGGAACGCCGACGTTTATGTGATTCCGGCCGGCGGAGGCACGCCTCGGAGGCTAACTTATCATCCATCGCCCGATCTCGTTATGGGTTGGACGCGCGACGGAAGGCAGGTATTGTTTGCGTCCACGCGCAGCAGCAGCATCTCTCGACACAACAAGCTTTTCACAATATCGCGCGAAGGAGGATTCCCTTCCGAATTGCCGCTGCCCATTGCCGCGGAAGGTTCGTATTCGCCCGACGGTCAGGAACTTGCCTACGTTCCGTTGGATCATGCCTTCGAGATTTGGAAGCGCTACCGCGGCGGGAGGACTTCGCCGATTTGGATAGCCAAGCTTTCCGATTCCAGCGTGACCCCCATTCCGCGCGACAATTCTAACGACTTTAATCCAATGTGGGTTGGCGATCGCGTGTTCTTCCTTTCCGATCGCAACGGACCGATGTCCCTGCTGAGCTATGACACGAAAACCAAGGGCGTCAGCGTGGCGCTGAAGAATGATGGACTGGACTTCAAGTCGGCGACCGCCGGACCGGGCGCGATTGTGATTGAGCAATTTGGGGCTATCTGGCTTTACGACTTGAAGGGCGGGACGGCCCGTAAAGTCGATATCCGTATCCCCGCTGATTTGCCGCAGTTGCGTCCACGGTTCGCCAACGTCGCGAACAGAATCGCCAATGCCGATATTTCTCCGACAGGGTTGCGCGCGGTGTTCGAAGCGCGCGGCGAAATCCTGTCTGTCCCCGCAGAAAAAGGCGACATTCGTAACCTGACGAACACGCCGGGTGCGGACGACAGATATCCCTCGTGGTCTCCCGATGGGACGAGGATCGCGTACTTTTCCGATCCGTCAGGAGAGGTCGCCCTCTATATCAAGAACCAAAATGGGCAAGGAGAAGCACAGAAGATCGACCTGGGCACGCCGCCCTCCTATTTTTACTTCCCGACCTGGTCTCCAGACAGCAGGAAAATTGCCTACGCGGACAAGCGGCTGAACTTGTGGTACGTGAGCCTTGAAAGCAAAACGCCGGTCAAGGTGTTTCACGACCGGTTCACAGGCGACCAACAGATCTACCGGGCTGCCTGGTCCCCAGACAGCAAATGGCTGGCTTACACGCAACAAGAGTTAAGCCACATGCGCTCCGTGTTTTTGTATTCACTGGAGACAGGGCGCAGCCAGCGCGTTACGGACGGAATGAGCGATTCCTTTTCCCCCGTGTTTGACCGGAGTGGTAAGTATCTTTATCTATTGTCGAGCACGGATGCAGGCCCGACCATGGACAGTTCGATGGATAGTTTTAACCGTCCGGTAACCAGCAACATTTACGTCGTTGTGTTGCGCAAGGACGTTCCTTCGCCGCTCGCACCTGAAAGTGACGAGGAAGGCCAGGGCAAAATGGAAATGGGAAAGACAGAAGCATCAAAGACAGACACCGCCAAGGCCGAAACGGCAAAAACAGACGGCCAGGAGAAGGAAAAACCGAAACCGCCGGAGCCTCTAAAAGTGGATTTCGAAAAGATTAGCCAGCGTATCCTTGCGCTGCCGATTCCGGCAAGGAATTATTCCGAGATTATTCCCGCCAAGGAAGGCGTGCTTTTTCTTTTGGAGGGTCCGCCCGTCGAGCCGCTCAACGGGCCCAACACGTTGACGGCAAGCCGATTTGATCTGAAATCGCGTAAGACCGACAAGCTGTTGGAGAACATCCTTTCGCTCCACGTGTCGTCGAACGGAGAGAAATTGCTTTACCGGCAAGCTGGTGGTCCGCCGCCGGCAGGAAATACAGCCCCGCCGCAGACTTGGGTGATCGCGTCGGTGCCGCCAGTTCCGTCTTCAAGCGGGCCTGGAGCAACTGGCCCGGTTGGAGGAGGTGGCGGGCTTCCTGGAGCGAAAACGCTGAATCTGAGTTCGATGGAGGTTCGTGTCGAGCCCATGACGGATTGGAAGGAGATCTATCACGAGGCCTTCCGGATCGAGCGCGATTTCTTCTATGACCCAGGATTCCACGGCCTCGATTTGACGGCGACGGAAAAGAAATACGCGGCATATTTGCCGGGCTTAGCCTCGCGTGAGGATTTGAACTACATCTTCGCCGAAGCCATGGGCGACCTCACCGTGGGGCATTTGTTCGTTTCCGGCGGGGACGGTCCGGAAGTGAGACGCGTTCCAGTGGGACTTCTCGGGGCGGATTATAGAATCGAGAATGGACGTTACCGTTTCGCGAAGATCTACGACGGCGAAAATTGGAATCCGCAGTTAAGCGCGCCTCTGACGCAACCCGGCGTAAATGTTGTTGAGGGTGAGTATTTACTCGCGGTCAACGGGCGCGAAGTGCGCGGCAGCGACAACATCTATAGCTTTTTTGAAGGTACCGCCGGGAAATCTGTGCTGCTCCGCGTGGGGCCGAATCCGGACGGCACAGGCGCGCGCGAGGTAGCCGTTATCCCGGTTGAGAGCGAGTCCGGCCTTCGAGAATTAGCGTGGGTGGAAGGCAACCGCCGAAAAGTCGACCAGTTGAGTCATGGCAAGCTTGCGTACATCTATCTCCCCGACACGGCATCCGCGGGCTACACGTTCTTTAACCGCTATTTCTTTGCGCAAGCCGGCAAGCAAGGAGCGGTCGTGGATGAGCGGTTTAACGGTGGCGGAGCAAACACGGACTACATTTTGGATTACTTGCGGCGCACCTTGATGAACTACCGGACCACGCGCGATGGTGAAGACATGACCACGCCTGTGAGCCTGATTCTCGGCCCCAAGGCAATGATCATCAATGAATATGCGGGATCTGGAGGGGATGCGATGCCTTGGCATTTCCGGCAATCCAAAATCGGTACGCTAGTGGGTAAGCGCACCTGGGGCGGACTGGTGGGCTTCCACGGGCCATTCGAAATTTTGATGGATGGGGGAGTTGTAACCACGCCGAGCCGCGGGTTTTGGACCCCAAACAATCAGTGGGAAGTGGAGAACCAGGGAATCGCTCCAGACGTCGAGGTCGAATTGGATCCCAAGTCCGTGCGAGAAGGCCACGACCCCCAATTGGAGCGAACCGTCGAGATCCTTCTTGCAGATTTAGCGAAAAATCCGGCGCCCGTGCACCGGCGGCCGTCCTATCCCAACTACCACAACAATGGGCTTGTTTCAGCACATCCAGACCACTAAGTAAGCAGGCATTGTGGTTGGCGCGCCGTACCAGCTTCCACACGGACGATGAAAAGATTAGAAAACTTATCAGGTACTTGGAGGGAGACCATTCATTTGACTGCCACGAGGGATGGATGCTGACTTGACGCCTGCGACGAATACTGTGGTGGCCGGAATTCAATCGTCACGTCCTGTTGAGCTTGGACCGGCCTTTTGTCCAACAGCGTGGGCCTGTAACGCCACTGGCGAATGGCCCGCTTTGTGGCAGGAAGAAGAGAAACGGAGCCGCTCAAGAACTTTACGTCTAGCACTTGGCCAAGCTGGCCGATCGTGGCGCTGACCCTTATTGTTTCAGCCAATCCATAGCGATCCCCGGACCTTGGATAACGGGGCCAAACGAAGGAGACAAGCTCGCCACCTTCTAATCGAGCGCGTTTATGAGCCGCTGTAGGCCCGGACTCCGGAGAAACGAGAACAAGAAGCCGCGAGGTCATCGCGAAGGAAGACGTGGCGGCGATCGCTTTTATCGGGAAACTCACCCTGAACGGTTGGCTTCCCCGGCCGGGGACAGTGACAAGGATCGTGGAGGGTCTTGGTAGGTGCGGCGCTGCGCCTACCGTAGAGGTTAGCGTATATGGGACGGGACTTCTCGGCACATTGCTTATCGGGCCGACAGCCTTGCGTGAATGTGTGAGCCTGGAACTCGCTCGAGGCGACATGTTTCGTACAACTGGCCCGATCGCGCCACTGTGCTCAGCATTGACTTCAGGCTTAGCAGATGGTTTAGATTCCGTTGGCGGAGCTGAGACGGAATCCGTGGAGCGCATTTCCGCGAAATATTCTGAGCCTCGGGTGCTCTCCTTGGACTCTTCTTCGGAAGGCGTGGCGCCATCCAGGCCATTGGTGGCAGCGGAGTCACGGGAACTTGCCACCGGCGGAGTGGGATGTCGCGAAGTCAATTCGTCCGCCTGATGAGACAGCGTCGGAGACTTGGCATCCATAGCGAGCATTGATTTCGGGGCCTCTCGGAGGCGTCTCCCGAGCGGGCCGCGCCCCACCCTGAGCCCAACGGTGAAAGCGATCACCGAGAATAAAAACAGTGATGCGAGTACCGCGACGTGAAATGCGGATATTTCCAAAGCAGGAAAACGCGAGGACGCCCCCTCGATGTGATTTGCGAACGACTGGCCCGCTCGAACTTGCGCTACAAAACTGGTAAATGCTGGGGAGTGGTGCCCTTCTTCCTCAGGATGTTCAACGAGCGATGGAGACTCCTCATCCACAATCTCAGAGGTCTCGATCTCAAATTGTCGAAACGCAGTGTGCGCCATCCGTTCTGCCGAGCAGGCCTGGTCTTGCTCTGGGAGAACATCCTTAATCGACACGGCCGGGAACTCGTCGGCGTCGGTCGAACGCTCTGCGGCTTCCTGATCCCGAGCAAGCGGGCTGTTAACGACACCTCCGAACTCGCGAGGACTCATTCCCAGGGACTTGTCGTGGTCAATTGCGCGTTCGGTTTCGGCCCCGGCTCCTTCCCCTTGTGCCTGGGGGCCAGTTCCCTGCTTCGCCTTATTTCGCTTCGCGAATTCAATGAGCGCTGAAAACCTGCCGCCCGCAGTCGAAAGAGCGTCAAAAACATACGCAAGGTTCTTCGAGTTGAACTGAAGCTGCCGGGCAGTAAGGGACTGCCGGAGGCTGTCGTCAATTTCGGTTCGTTGGCTCTCCGAGAGATAGTCTCGTAGTTCAAAATAGCGCGCGCCGCTCTCGTAGTTTTCTCTCCAGTCATGAATGGCCTGAAGACGACGATTCGTGTCTTTCTCCAATTCCTGTTCCAGCTCTTCCGCGCCTTCGGTGAAAGTTTCTGCTTCCCCATGCGGCAATGCCATGGTGATTTCTCTCAGTCCACCGCGCAGTTCCTGAACCTTGTTGGACGGCAAAGATGTTCTTCGACACACCCACTCTCCGCGCTTCTTGTCGAAATCAATCGTGGCGCGATACTCTTCTGTTTCATACTTGAATACCGGCAGCGGCTTGAGCGGTGGCCACGTACCGGCCAGGATGGATTTCATCTCGGACTGTTGCCCAGGAGAGGTGAGTCCAGCAATGTTGGCCTTAATCAATCTCATGACTCGGCCCAGAAAGCGCTATCCGTCGCACGACGCTGTCGTGGCGACCAACCTGTACTGTAAACCCCAACACCATCCGAAGAAACTAGTTTCTCATCTCCTTCCAGAAACCGCCTTTGGCCATTCTCGCGGTCTGTTTGCTGTGTCCTGGCCAGCGGATCCGAGTGTGCGTCTTTGCCATTACTCCCCGAGGCTGCAAAGCCTTTCTTGCTCTTGGCTCCCTTCAAACTCTTCCTTTTGAGCTACATACATGCAAGGTGGAATGCGTCTATCGGCAATGAAAGCACAATCCGACATCTTGGTACTAGTATTGTGCCCGGAAAAAGCACTCCGTTCGCCAACCTATTTCTTTTTCTTTCCTCTGTGAGAAGTCGGCAACTATTATGGCCAGCATCTCCACCGCCGACCTTCCCGATAGAGCTTTCGCCAGTAGAACACTTGGTTGGCATTTACATCGTGCCGCCGCGCCACTCTTGCTGCCTAAGCCCCAGGCACCAGTGTTTCCTCCACGAGGTCCCGTCGCTCTTTAATGGTTCGGCACCTTTCCTCGACTTTGCCGTCGCGCCTGGGTCATTTGACTGAGTCTGTCCACGATTCCTCTGTGTGGACACAAACAAATGTGTCCACAAAGGCCATCATCTTCGACTACTCACACTCTGTACAGACGGTTGGAATTGGACGCTTACCCAGCATCTAGGATAAGCACATCCTGGGTGCGACTGGCTTCAGCACGATTACGTTATGAATGAAGGCCTCGCGCCTAGATACCGCCCGCAGCGACGAGGGTTTTCGCTTGGGCTAGCTCGGGGCGATCGGAGTGAATGCCTTCGCAATTCTTCAGCAACCGGGTGTAGTAGATGCCCGCTTTCTCTTTTTGCTGGACCTGCGTGGCGGCCTGCGCTGCGCCGTAGAGGGCGTTGAAGCGATTGGGGTCGGTGCGCAGCGAAATTTCGTATTCGGTCAGCGCTTCTTGCGGACGCTGCAGGTCGAGTAAGATGTCAGCAAGCATTTCGCGGGCGGGCAGTTCGGTTTCGGCTTTGCCCACTTTGTCCTGATTGTCGGCAACGACGTGCAGCAGGCGAACCGCATCGTCGGAGTTGCCCGCGGCATAAGCGGCCCAAGCTTGCACCAGTTGGTGCTCGTTCTTCAGGCCGTCGACGATGTAGGGCCGAGGACCTTTGCGCGCGGCTTCGAGCAGTTCGTCATAATGCTTCAGGGCGTCTTGCGCGGCGACTGCGTCGTGAAGATGGCCAGCGGCAACGGCGCGCCCCCAGTAGGTGACCAACTGAACGTCAGGCGGCGCGCC
>Ga0126373_10002040_pt1 | contig 14737 bp, 9 predicted proteins | sample PanSoiMetPlot_11_FD_92545 | JGI IMG/M metagenome (GOLD analysis project Ga0126373, IMG submission 92545) | Tropical forest soil microbial communities from Panama - MetaG Plot_11 | ecosystem: Environmental > Terrestrial > Soil > Tropical forest > Bulk soil | place: Panama | collected 2016-02-17 | reverse complement strand
CGACCGCGCCGTTTTGAAGATCCTTATGTATCCAGAAAACTAGGTCTTCCTACTCCTGCTGGACCTCAGCAAACCCAACTCAGGGATATAGCGCACAACCCGAATGTGCTTGAGGCTTGAGGTTGGGTAATACTCCCAACCTCTTGCTTTTTACTCGTCGAAAAATCCTCTCCAACCCATCATCCATTAACGATCAATCAATCATTGCAACTAATCTGGAAGCAAAAAGCGGTCGGCTCCTCACTCGACAGATCGCTGCACAGTTGAGGAGCAGCAGGGCCACCGATGAGCGTCCGAAAACGTCACCTCTAAAATTGCTGCACAAACTGCTGCACAATGCCTTGCCGAAACAACCCAAAACGCACCGAAACCCCTGCATACCGCCCTATATTTCACAACAACATTCGCAAGGTTAGGTCTTTTCGTAATCGGCAGGTCATCGGTTCAAGTCCGATCGTCGGCTCCATCCTCAGCCGCTCCACTGCGGCAGCAAAAATCCGGGTTGCGAGAGCGGTGCCATCCGATGCGTTCGGATTTCGTTACAACAAGCAAAATCGCGCTCGCGTTTGCAAACGATAGAGTAATCATTACGACTCCTTTTGGATGCGCTTGGAGCGACGTCCTCAGAATTACTTGCGCTCCCAGCGCGCATTCTTTCTCCCTTTCCGTTGCGATGAAACGTTACAGGCGGTTTATTCACCATCAGTACGGATCGATTCGTAGGCCTTGGGATTTGCGATCAGCCTGCGAATCACCAAGTGTGTGTTCTGAGACTGCGCGCTTGTGATTTAATTCGCGTCTACGAACATTTTCCGTGCCTGCAGGAGAGTTGATGGGCCAATCGAGCCAGTTCTCCTGCTGAAGTAATAGCTCTACCGAAAGGTGGAGGTGTCGTGTGCGACGACTCGGCCAGAAGTGTTTTGAGGCGGTGTTGTGTACGAGCTAAGGGCGGCGTGATGCTTCATGAGCTGTCTGAAAACGAGCCCTGGGTTGCGAGGCGGAAAAAGCTCTCTGCGCGTTTTTTATATGCCTGCATAGTGGCATTGTCAGCATACGGATGGACACAGAAAGCAGCTGTTTCTCCGACGCTCTGCCCTGCAGACGCGGACGGCTCATTGCCTGATCTCGTTCATACACTGGAAGACAAGAACAAAAGTGCGTCAATGCGACGAGATGCAGTTGGTAAGCTCACATCGTTTGGTCAGATGACGAGCTGCACTAGCGAGGTGGTCTCGATCTTAATAAATTCTCTTGGCAGGTCCACTGCCAGATCAGAGCGAGATGTTCGAGCCGCTGATTCGCGAGCTATTGGCGTTATCTTTCAAAGCCTGAGGGAAGCCCCTGACAGCGCAGCTCAGCTGGCAGCTCCTGCTTTGGTGAGAGTACTCGCAAAGCCAGATCCAGATCCCATCGTGCGCGCGAATGCGGCGTGGGCCTTAGGACAGCTTCCCGAACGTACTGCGACAAAAGCTACCGCCTTAGCGCTAATTAACACCGTCAAGGAAACTCACGTTAATGTCGGTGAAGCTGCCGCGTTGTCGCTCATTGGTATGTCCAGCACAGCAATTCCGGAGCTCAAAGCTGCATTGGGCGATCCTGATGCCAACTTTCGATGGAAAGTCGCGTGGATCTTGGGGCAAATGGGCGAGCAAGCCAGAGACGCGGTTCCAAAACTTGCCAGCGTTTTGAATAACCCTCAGGAGGATCCAAATGTAAGGGGAGCGGCTGCCTGGGCCATTGGGAGCATTGGTAGGGCGGCCAACGCCCAAGAAATCTCGAACTTCCAAAATATGATTTCTTCTCTGACCCAGGTGCTGAAGAACAGCAACAACGATGCAAACATACGCTCAAATGCAGCCTGGGCTTTGGGTCGCCTCGGTCCACAAGTAAAGACCGACAACAGCCGATTTCCCGCCAGCGTCACTGAAGCTCTCGAAGCCGGGCTCGCCGATTCTGATTCCGACATTAGGCGCAATGCGGCTTGGGCTTTAGGGCAAATAAACCCGAATCCGCGAGTGGCGGTTCCCGCGCTTGCGGCTGTCCTTGAACGCGACGCGGACCAAAGAGTGCGTGTGGAATCTGCCGCAGCAAATGGCCAAATTGGCGCACTCGGTTCCAACGCCAAGGACGCCGTGAACGCTCTTTCCAAAAGACTTAATGACCCCGCTCCGCTTGTGCAGGCAGCTGCTGCCGTGAGCCTTGGCGAACTCGGCGTTGATGCCCAAGCCGCCGTTGGCCTCCTCGCGGCAAACACTCGCAAATGGCCGAACTCCAATGATGAGGAACGGTACGCCAAATTTACAGCCGCAGAAGCTGTAGTCAAAATTGCGTACGCCCTGAATGTGGCACGAAGGACAGAAGCCGCAGCCGCGCTGAAGAGGGCAGCAGATGAACTGGAGCTTGCAGACGATCGCGACCGTGCATCTAAGGTTTCAAAGGCCGCCTATGACCTCAGCAGCCTGCGTGTGTTCAACCAGTTCAGTGGCACTCTCTATTGGATGCAGAGGTATCGAGCGCCCCTACTTGCGGTCTGTGTATACATTCTCTTCTGGTTTCTGCTGTACTGGCGCAATCCTTTTCTTCTTTTCGAGATTAACGAAGCCATGAAGCCATACCTGGGTTACAGACTACCCAAGTTCCTTAGCGGAATCCCGGTGTCCTATCTGGTCTTGGGGGAGTTCTTCCACTATAGGCCGCGCGTGCTTGATGCCTGGGTCACTCACAACTTGGGACGGGCCCAGCGCAATTTCATTAGGAAGGCGACCGTTGAGCAGCGCTCTGTCCATGTGGATCTTCCGGTTTACGTCGACAAAAAACCGCTTTCCAATCTGACCGTAACCGATCTCAGGCCTTCATTTCAGAAAAAGCGCACTTGCATTTTGATTTGCGGAGAAGGAGGAGCAGGCAAAACGAGCCTTGCATGCGCTATTTGTAATTGGACCATGACTGGCTCCGGGCAACAACTGATGGGCCACCCTGTACTTGGTGTCTTGGTCGAGCAAGAAGATCTGGAGTCCTCCCGTGGAGATTCAATTCTCACGGAAGCTGTTTGCAGCCAATTATGGTACCTGCTGGGTTCCACGGCGGCCCCTTCCCGTGAGCTTGTGCAGCACCTTCTTCGAAATCGGCGCATACTTGTCGTGGTCGACGGTCTCTCGGAAATGAGTGAAGTTATACGAAAAGAGATTGAGCCGGGTCGTCCACAGTTTCCGGCACCAGCCTTGGTCATTACCTCTCGATTAGAGGAAACACCGCCGGCTGTAGACCCAACGATCATCCGCCCCATGCGCGTAAGCCGTGATCACTTGTCAACTTTCATGGATGCGTACTTGGTCCAACGTGCCAAGAAGGCCCTATTTAGCGATACAGAATACTTTGACCACTTGAGTAAGCTGTCGAGTATGGCCCGGGAAAGAGAAATTACCGTACTCCTTGCCAAACTGTATGCGGAACAAATGATAGCTGTGAAGGAAACTCCCACTGACGCAAAATTGCCGGATAATGTCCCTGAGCTCATGCTGCAGTATATTAACGAGCTGAATCGAAAGGTCAAGAACAACAAGGTTGAAGACAGGCTGGTGCACGAAGTCGCCAAAATGATTGCTTGGGAGTGCCTAGAGCAGACCCTGCGCGCAATGCCTGCGCGAGTCGGACGGGTGATCGAAAAGCTTGGACCGCGAGAAAATATAATTGCTTACTTGCATGATAGTCTAAGAATCGTGCAAGTCGTCGGAGCTGGACGCGACCGAATTCGCTTTACTCTTGATCCCTTAGCCGAGTATCTCGCAGCCCTGTACAAGATGGAACAGTTGGCAGCCGATGAAAACGGCTGGCGCGAATTTGTAGCTCGCATAGACAGCTTTTCTGGCCAAAGCGAGGCGATTAGAGGCTTCCTGCTAGCCCTTCTCGATTGTTCTGTAACTCGGGGTAAAGACGTGGGGGTGCCAGGATGGGTCATAACACAGATAACCAATCGTGTTGAGGAGAAGACCAGGATCCATCCTGCGGGAGGCGAACACGAGCTGGGAGCAGTAACGGCAGCGTAAGTGCGGACAAAGACGCAAAACCCAACGATTATGGAAGATGAAATAGTGAAGACTGGCTCACTGATGCCAGCCCAAAGGTGCCGATTCTAATAGAGACGGGAGGCGTGTGCGCAACTGCCGTTCGCGCGGAGAATGGATCTGATCCCACCCCAACATTTCGGTTGCTCGAGCAATCCAAGCTGGATACAGCCTCGTTCGCTGTAATTTCCCGCAGGCAAACTTCGAACTGTTAAGGTCACACCCTGTTCCGTTCAGCTGCGTGCGGATTTGTCGAGTGGTCAACCACTTTCGTTTCTCGGGTCGTGAACCGTCACTCATCCCTTACGATCCTGCGGAATAGGCGAGCTATGAGAGCTTGCGTGGTGTGCGGTCAACGGTTTTGCGAGCGCGACAGGAGAATATCGGTGCACGGATTCCGTGCGAATCGCCGCGCGCGCAGCGTTCATCTTTGGGGGAGCGCGCGCGCTATTCCGCCCTTTGTGCCAGCGTCGGCATGATCGAATGAGAGTACTAAGTCCTTCACGACTTTGGCCTTCTGTACAGTAACTGCGGGTGGTGACTGGAGTAAATTGCATCCATGCACCGCCAGATCTAGTCTCTTCAAATCGTCTCGTTTTCAGTCGTAAGATCGGATGGTGTTGAAACTGCCTCATGAACCCGAGTCCCATTCCGGTTAACGGTGGCCAGCGCAGAAGTCCTCGAATCGATCTTCTAATGCCGATCAGCGTAGCCGGGCAGGATCTGCAGAAGCGTGCTTTCTCGGAAGCCGCAACGGCGACAGCCCTGAATCTGCACGGAGCAGCCATTCACCTAAATCGTCAACTGACCATTGGCTCCATCATCACGGTCAGGAATCGCATCGGCATCGAGGCTCGGGCGCGAATCGTCGCACAGGTTGGAGTCGCGGAAGGCACATTCATTTACGGCATCGAATTTGTTCAGGGACGCCAACCTAACTTCTTGGGCGTCAGTTTCTATGCATCGACGTGTCACTGCAATGCCGCGACAACATCTAACCAATCGTCTGCTCAATAGCTTCGACGGAAACAATTCCCACCTGGAGTCCCGCGGAAATCCAATGGTTTGGATGGTGGCAGACCTCGGAAGACCCATCCAGCCAAACGCGCCCACGCTACGCGAAACCCAGTCCCACGCGCTTAGCGCTAACGTCCCAGGATCAGCAACGTGCGCGGATTCCTCGGGCGCTGGCTCGGAAGGTTTGAGGCCGCTGGATTCGCGCGAAGAAAAAGACCCAGGCGGAAGACCCAAGTGGGACCCGATTAGTGGGGAGCAAAACGGGGAGCATTTTGGCAGTTTTCTGCGGAATTTAGACGTATTGAACGGGATCGAACCGGAGCTAAAGTATTGAAACGGAACGAAGCGGGTCTTCTACATGTGAATTCGTATCGGCAGGTCATCGGTTCAAGTCCGATCGTCGGCTCCAGCTTATCCCCTTCAAACGCAATCAGTTAACGAACCTGGTCGTCGGACGAGGCTTCGACGACGGTGGCCTGACGGTGGCCTGAAGCTCAGCGCGGAGACGAGCCACCTCTTCTTCGAGCTTCTTCATAGCCGTGGCCGTGTCCTTGTCGTTCGCCTTGATGTAATACGTCTGCGTCGGGGCGACGTCGGAATGGCGGAGGATCTTCTGAATGATCTTGTCCGGAACTCCGAGCCGGTACAGGTTCGATCCGAGGCCTCGACGTCCCTTGGAAGCCGTGCCACTCAGGTCGGCGCTGGTCGCGCTCGTACTTGGAGGACTTCTTCTCGCCGGAGACGTGCGCTTCCTCGATCCGACCGCAGTGTCGGCAAAAGTCGAGCCTCGGAAGGATGATCCGGTTCACGACGTTGTGCAAGCTGAGCGGAGTGTTCTCCGACGTCGGAAAGATCCAGCCTTCGGTCGGATCGCCTTCTCGCTCACGGTGAAGCTCCAGCCGGTCGGCGAGGATAGGAATGATCGGAACGGACGCTCGCGAGGACTTCGACTTCGGCGTTCCGACCTTACCTTCCTATACGACTGCTCGACGTGGAGGTTGCCGTCGCGGTAGTTCTCCCACCTTAGAGCCTCGATCTCGCCTCGGCGGAGTCCGGCGTAAGCCGCGATCGCGAAGATCGTCGAGGCCGGATCCGGTAGCAGAGCCAGTATGGCCTCGATCTCTTCGAGCGAGTAGGCGTAGGTGTCGGCTGCGCCACGAGAGGCCGGATCGACGAGAGCGTCGACGACCGGATTGACGTCGGAGTATCCGAGGCGCTTCGCCTCTTTGAACATCGAGGACGCGAAGGCCTTGAAGCCTTTCAAGGTCGACTTCGAGAGCGATCCGTCTTTCGCGACGGCATCCATCCATTGCTGCGCGTGGCGAGTCCGGTAATCCTTAACCGCCAGCTTGTCGTTCTTGACGAGAGGCTTCAGCCTGAGCTTCCAATCGTTCCGGTAGTTCTTGACCGTGCTCTTCTTGAGGCGGCGGCGTTACGCCGTCGCGCAGCTTCGGCGTCAATCTTTCGACGTAGCTGTAGAGCGATCAGGCGATCGACCAGACTCGAAGAATAACCAACCAATTCGTGGTCTCCGATGCTTTGGAAAGTATCCAGCCAAAATAGGCCATTCTTCCCATCTCTCGACAAAAATTTATCGACCTCAATTTCGCCGAGATTCGGGTGTAATCTTACGAGATTAAATTGTTCAGCTCAGGTTCCCTATCAATGTCCTGGCTAACCGACAGTTCCAGAAGTCGCAGAAGTTCTTGGAATGAACTCCAGAAACTCAGCGACGACGAACTTTTTCGCGAGTTGAGTTCGGGCAGGGACGATGCTTTTGCCGTAATTGTGGACCGCTATCAACGCCTCGTGTTCAGTGTCGCGCTCCGAATCGTAAAGGATGAAGGCGAGGCAGAGGACCTGGTGCAAATTGTATTTGCAGATATTTTCAAGAAGATGGAACAATTCGATCCCGCGCGCGGCACACTGAAAGTGTGGCTCTTGCAGTACGCATACAGCCGGAGCATCAATCGCCGACACTATTTGGAGCAACGGCAGTTCTACTCTCGAGCAGAGGTCGATGAAGTCATTGCGCTCGGCTACACGATGGGTGCGACTCGCAGCGCTGGATTATCCACAGCAGAAGTGAGCCGCTTGGTCTCTCAAGCGCTGGGTTCATTGAGCCAAAAGCAGCAGAGAGCAATCACTTTGGTTTATTTTCAGGGGCTCACGCTCGACGAAGCGGCAGAGCGAACTGGCGAGACACTGCCCACAATTCGTCATCAGTACTATCGCGGCCTGATGAAATTGCGCGACTTCATCAGTTCCGGCAAGTCTCTGAAGCGATCCGAGACGTCGGACTCGGAGGAAGCACGCCCGTTGGAGGTGGGAGATCTTAAACCACGAGCAATTTGAAGAGCTAACGGCCCTGGCCGCTGTCGGCGAAATCGGACACGAGGATTGGCAGGCACTAAGAACTCATTTGGACGAGTGTGCGTCGTGCCGTGCTGTTTTTGCCGATGTGGGGCAGATTCAATCGGAGTGGCTGCCCGAACACCCGGACTTTGAGATAGAGCGGGACCAGAACGCAGACCTGCGGCTACGCAGGGCCATCCTTAAGCGAGTAACCAAGTCGGGTGCTAGCTTCTCTAAGCCGGCCCTTTCGCGATCGGAGTCGTCGGAGTTCAGAATCCCTCTACGGCCGGCCGCCGGCCGCCGGTGGTTTGCGCTCACGGCGGTCCTGGCTCTTCTCATGCTGACCGCGGGACTACTACTCCGAACATCCGCGCCTAACTCAATTTTTCAATGGAACTCAGCAGCAAGTGTAGCGCCTGTTTCGAAAGAACAGGCCGAAACCCTAAACCCAAACGTTGAGGAGTCAACGAAACAAACTGAGGCGGCGCTGCGACAGGCCCTCAAGACGTCTGCAGATCAGCAAGAGCGTCTGCGCGTGCAGATGGAAATGGCTCAGAAGCGGGCCGACGCCCTAGGCCGAAGTAATGATGAAGCCAATCGATTTGTCTCCGATTTGAGGCAGCAACTCGACAACGCTCGTGCTACACAAGCGGAGTCGGAGGCAGAACTTGTAAACCTCCGGTCGGAGAGGAGCACAAGCGAAGCAGTGGCATTACTTCAGGAGCGGGAAATCCAAACGCTCAACCAAAAAATAACGGAGCAGTCTTCGAGAGTTGATCGGGAGCATGAACTTCTTTCAGCGGGTAGAGAGATTCGCGATCTGATCGCTGCCCGAAATCTGCACATCATCGACGTTTACGATACGGACAGTCATGGGAAGACCAGGAAGGCATTCGGTCGAGTTTTCTACACCGAAGGCAAGTCGCTCGTTTTCTACGCCTACGATCTATCAGACCAACACCCAGAGAATAACAAGTTCGCCTTTTATGTGTGGGGTAACAGAGACAGCGTACCTCAACTGGCCAAGAATCTCGGCGAGATGGCGAAAGACGATCCAGCGCAGAAGCGCTGGGTGCTGACAGTAACCGATCCAAACGTTTTGGCCGAGATTGACTCCGTTTTTGTCACTCTCGAACCCAGTGGCCAAGCGGGCGAACGCCCAAGTGGAAAGCGGCTGCTCACGGCATTTCTCGGAACTGCTCCCAACCATCCGTAATATTCTTATCGCGCAATAACGATTAGCTTGCGTCGGTGCGGAGTTGTTCAACTTTTTCTCCTGGCGGCGGGAATAAATCCCCGTTACGAATGAATACTGGTGCAAGGAGAATGCCGATGACCGAGTCCTCGCACTGTCCCGATTTTGGCCGAAGGTTCGTGCGCGTTGTCCGCTCCTGCTCGATATTGCTGTGCTGGATTGCAGTCAGCACGTTAAGTTTCGCGCAAATGGAAACGGCTACGCTTTCGGGCACGGTCATGGATCTTTCTGGGGCAGTTGTGTCCGACGCCCAGGTGCAGCTCACTAATTCCGATACGAACGTAACGGTGAGTACCAGCACGAACAGGTCCGGTGTTTATGTGATTCCGTCGTTGAAGCCGGGCCGGTACCGAATCACGGTAACAAAAGTTGGGTTCAAGCAGGTGGTTGTCACGGATGTGATCTTGAACATTCAAGACGTCGTCAGTCGAAATTTCAACCTGGAAGTCGGCGCGGTATCTGAATCCATTTCCGTAACGGCAGATCAGTTAAACATCGACTCGACAGATGCTGCCGTAAGCACTGTGGTGGACCGCAATTTCGCAGACAATCTGCCGTTGAATGGCCGAAGCTTTCAAACTCTCATTCAGCTCACCCCCGGAGTAGTGCTGACTCCTTACAGCAACTATGACAATGGTCAGTTCAGTGTTAATGGCCAGCGAGCCGATTCGAATTACTGGATGCTAGACGGTGTCAGCGCAAATGTAGGAATCGGGACTTCGTTGTACTCGCTTGGTAACGGTCTGTCTGGAGCCAACGCGGCGACTAGCGTGCTGGGATCAACCAATAGCCTAGTGTCGGTCGAGGCACTTCAGGAATTCCGGATCATGACATCAACCTTTGCCCCGGAATTCGGAAGAACGCCGGGCGGGCAGGTTTCGATTGTTACGCGCGCCGGCACCAACCAGTTTCACGGAGCCTTATTTGAGTACCTGCGGAACGATCTACTGGATGCCAACGATTGGTTCGCCGATCACGACAGCCTGCCCAAACCTGAGGAACGACAAAACGACTTCGGAGGGACATTCAGCGGCCCCATCCTGAAAGATCGCACTTTCTTTTTCTTTTCCTATGAGGGATTTCGGCTACGTCTGCCGAAGGTCGCGCAGTCGTCAGTGCCCGACTTGAGCTCCAGGCAAAATGCCGATTCCGCAATGACGCCTTATCTCAATTCGTTCCCGCTGCCGAGTCCGGGAACCGCGGATGACGTGGCCGATGGCCTTGGTATCTTCAATGCCTCATACTCCGATAAGGCCACATTAAACGCCACCAGCCTGCGCATAGACCACAGGATCAGCTCGGCCATCAACATCTTTGGCAGGTACGACTACTCGCCATCTTCAATAATCGAGAGAGGAGCATCGCTGACTTCATTAAACACTTTGACCGATTCGGCGATCACACTTCAGACCGCTACCGTGGGTCTGGGTTGGACTGTCAGGCCTTTCGTCGTAAACGACCTGCGACTCAACTACAGCCACACGAGCGCCAGGAGCACGAGTGGGACGGATGGCTTTGGAGGCGCCACGCCACTTACCTCGTTGCCCTTTCCAGCTGGTTACAATTCGACGAACGCATTGCTCATCCTCGGTTGGGATTCATTGGGCCCGTACTACGGCCCCACCGTCGGATTGCAGGGAAACAATGTCCAGCGTCAGATCAATCTTGTGGACGACGTCAGCATACAAAGGATGCGACATAGCCTTAAGTTTGGGGCTGATTGGCGACATCTTTCACCAACTTTTCATAACGCCCAATATAACTTGGAGCCGGAATTTGCAGACGTCCCCTCATCAGAGACTGGCTCGCTTGAATTTGCTGCTGTCGGCGCAGGCAAGGGCGGGAATTTCTCATTCAACAATTTGGGATTGTTCGGGCAGGATACATGGCACACAACGGATCGGCTAACGCTCACTTATGGACTCAGGTGGGACGTCGATTTCGCTCCATCGTCGAACCCTCCGCTCCTGGCGGTAACCGGATTCAATCTGAATGACATGTCGCAGCTGGCCTTGGCTCCGGCAGGAACTGCGCCATTTCATACGACCTATTCAAATTTTGCACCGAGACTTGGTGTTGCTTATGGTCTGCGACGAACACCGGACAGCGATACTGTCCTTCGTGGTGGGGTTGGAGTGTTTTACAACTTGGCGACTTCACAGACGGGCAATAGCATTTACCCGAGTTTCTATCCGTTCGGTGCCGTAAATTTCTATCTGGGCCAGATCTTCACAGGACAGCCGTTGCCCTTTCCGCTTGATCAGACCACTGCCACTCCTCCGCCGATCAATGTAAGTAGCCTGCAGTTTCCTGGCGGAGCATGGGGAGTGTTCGATCCACATCTCAAGCTCCCGTACTCAGTTCAATGGAATTTATCCCTCGAACAAGCACTGGGAACATCCCAAAGCATATCTGCTTCTTACGTCGGAGCGGTTGGGCGGCGATTATTGCAGTCCGCAAGAGTCGATAGTCCCAGTCCCCAGTTTGGCTTCGCGGGCGTCATCGCTAATGCCGCAACTTCTGACTACCATTCTCTCCAAGTTCAGTTCAAGCGTCGGTTGAATCGCGGTTTGCAGGCGCTCGCTTCCTATAATTGGTCACACTCGATCGATACCGCGTCTGCTGGGTCCACATTCGGGAACACCGCGAACGTACTCTTGCCAGGCGCAATCAATTCCAATAGGGGTTCTTCGGATTTCGACATTCGAAATGCGTTTAGCCTGGGCGGCACATACGAGGTGCCCACTCCCAAAGCAGGTCCCTGGCTTTCTTCAGTTGTACGAGGATGGTCCTTGCAAAGCGTTTTGCAAGCTCGCTCAGCTCCTCCAGCATCGGTGTCGGTTTCCCCGACCATAACTGTGCTGGGCGCCTTTGAAGCACAACAACGACCCGATCTTGTACCCAATGTTCCGGTGTATCTGTATGGCTCGCAGTATCCGGGAGGAAAGGCATTTAATCCACTGGCCTTTTCGACTCCTCCGTCGGGACAAGAGGGTGATCTTGGCAGAAATGCGCTGCGTGCGTTCGGCGCCTGGCAATGGGATTTCTCTGTCCACCGGGACTTCGCACTCGGCGAGCATCGCACTCTCGAATTCCGTTCAGAGATGTTCAATGTACTGAACCATCCGAACTTTGGGCCGCCGCTTTCTTCCCTTGTTTACGGTCCAGCGTTTGGATTGGCAACGCAGACACTTGGCCAATCCCTATCAGGAAACAATATTGGAAGCGGAGCATTCAACCCTCTCTATCAAATTGGCGGGCCGCGGTCTGTGCAGTTTGGCCTTAAGTTTCTTTTCTGACGTGCGAGGAGGCTCAATCTTCGTGTTTCGGGGGCTGTTGATCCGCATCTTAAACATCGGTCTGCTTTCTGCAGCCATTTCTGCCTGGCCACAAACCGCCGCGAAGCATAAGGTCAGGTTTTCGGACTTGGGCACCTTCAACCAAGTTGATAATATGCAGCTCTCGCCTGACGGGAAAGCCCTCGCCTACGTTGTCAGCGATAACACAACATACCCAGCCACAGATTCTCAACTTTGGGTTGTAGCAACAAAGGAAGGAAGCACACCGAAAGCGATCGCTAAGGGAACGGTTCCCATTTGGTCTCCGGACAGCAGGCGGCTGGCCTACTATTCGGGCGCGCCCGGCGACTTTCAACTCTGGGTTCTCGACGTTGGAACGGGAAAGGCCGAACAGGTAACAAGTCTGTCAGGCGGCATTGATCCTGACCCTTTCACGCGGATAGTCGGCTATCCATATGAGGCACAACTTTTCAGCTGGTCCCCTGACGGCACTAAATTGGTCTTCGCTTCTCAACTAGCCATAGGTTCGAGCGAGAGGCAGACACAAAGAGAAACCTCAAGCGAACAACCGCAGAGTAACACCGAGAAGCCTCTTGTGCTGACTGCTTCCACACCTCCTGAGCTAGCGATCAGCGGCGTGTTTTCCCACGGTTTCAGCGGCGAGGTTTTCTGGGCAAGCTGGGAGAAACCCGAACCGAAGACAAACGCTGATTCACCCCCGGTTCAGCGAATCAACCAGCTTTTCATCGTGGATGTCCGCACGAAAGTGGTTCGGCGTTTGACCAACGATGAAGTTGGGTATTTCAATCCTGATTGGTCACCCGACGGCAAAGAGATAATCGCAGCTTCCACAGCAGCAGCTTCGCCAACCGTGTTCGTCGCGAAGGACTCGCCCATTTATGCGATCGATGTGGCTTCCGGGGCGAAGCGTCCGCTGGTAACGACAGCGAGTGGTGATAAGCGTTTGCCGACGTGGTCGCCCGATGGCCAACATCTCGCTTTTTTGGCTGGCGGATATTCTGGCCGGCAAGCCTTGTATCTAGTACCTCGAGATGGCGGAAACCCTATTCGCATCGCCAGTAAACTCGATCGCGACATCTACACATTCCATTGGCTTCCGGACAGCAAGTCCGTCTCGATCCTGGTGAAGGATGGTCTTTCAGAACCAATCCTATCGTTCGAGGTTGAGACCGGAGAAGCTGGAAAAATCAATGAGACCAAAGAAGCTGGCAGAAATTTCCTTACGGTTTCCCGATCGGGCGATCTCGTGTGGCAGCAGAGCGACATCTTCAACAACAACGTCATTAGGTTCCGACCAGCGCAATCAAAATTCTCTTACGCACTAGTTGACCTGAACCCGCAGGCCAAGGACTGGGATCTGGGAAGCCAAAAGGTAATGCGATGGAAAAACAGCCGCGGCCATGAGATCGAGGGGATGCTGATTCTTCCTCCGGATTATCAGCCAGGCAAAAGGTATCCGCTCATCCTAGACTGCTATCCCGGAATGACCAATTCTTTCAAGGCTTCACCTTATGGCGCGAACTATGCTTGGGCTGCTAGGGGCTATGTCGTTTTCAATCCCAGCGCTCGCGCGCCACACGTTTGGATCGATCCCTTCAAGAGCAAAGAATATGACGAAGCCGCGAAGGGACCCACAGGCTGGGACATCACCTTCGATGACGTGATGTCGGGCGTGGACGAATTAATTCACGAAGGCATTGTCGATCCGGACCGAATGGGCCTTTTCGGATTCAGCAACGGTGGTGCTATTGCCGATTACCTGGTCACAAAGACTGGTCGTTTCAAGTGTGCTGTTGTCGACGCAGCGGTGTGGCCGGACTGGTTTCGGCCGCTTCTACTCGAGGGCTATGCAGGTGTCCCTGAATTCGCTGGAGGCACAACACCCTGGAATGACCCCGAAGGCTACATTCGGTTGTCCTCCGTGTTCCATCTTGACAAGGTAACAACACCGATGCTGTTGGCGGACGGAGATAATGACGGCGATTTTCTCCTTGGAATGATTGAAATTTATAACGGCTTACGATTTCTAAGAAAGGAAGTCACGTTTGTCCGCTACCCCGGCCAAGCGCACGCGCTGACCGGTTGGGCGCTGAAGGACTTTCAACAACGAACGATGGATTTTTTTGATATGCATCTGAAATCTCAGTCGAAGACGCACTGAAGCGTTCAGAAGTTGCGCTTTCGCGAACCTAACTCGATCTCGGTCATTCAGACTGTGCAACGAAGACGAAAGCTGGACAAACAGTGAGGAATGATGGCCGATTGACCGGCCAATGCGCACTCATTTTGAGATGAGGTGATCGAGTTCGTGGTCGATGAGGAGATATCACGCGAGGTGCTGCACAACGCGCTGCATAATTGCTTCCCAAACGCCCCGAAACACCCTAAAACGACTGCGAAACATCTATAATTCACAACAACATACGCAGGACTGAGTCTTTCGTAATCGGCAGGTCATCGGTTCAAGTCCGATCGTGGGCTGCACTGCCGTATCGGTCCGACCCGGACACACGCCTTTGTAATCTGTACACCCGAGCATGTCGGCTAGGACCGCCGTACCGCCAAACCTCAGGTTCAGGCGCTACACGCTTGCCGGTTTCCCAGGCACTGGCCGACAACACGGGCAAAGTCCGCAATTGCGATCTCGGGTACTTCCAATTCCGGATGCCACAATTTTTCCCACTCGAAACAGTAGAAGCCTTTATATCCGATGGAACGCAAGGATT
>Ga0126373_10002039_pt1 | contig 14739 bp, 13 predicted proteins | sample PanSoiMetPlot_11_FD_92545 | JGI IMG/M metagenome (GOLD analysis project Ga0126373, IMG submission 92545) | Tropical forest soil microbial communities from Panama - MetaG Plot_11 | ecosystem: Environmental > Terrestrial > Soil > Tropical forest > Bulk soil | place: Panama | collected 2016-02-17 | reverse complement strand
TCATCAAGGTTGGCGCGGCTACCGAGACCGAGCTGAAGGAGAAGAAGGCCCGCGTCGAGGACGCCATGCACGCCACACGCGCAGCCGTTGAGGAAGGCATCGTTCCCGGCGGCGGCACAGCCCTCATCCGCTGCCTCAACGCAGTTGAGAAGCTCAAGCTCCACGATGACGAAGCCGTTGGCGCGGGCATCGTGAAGCGCGCGCTCGAAGAGCCGGCCCGCCAGATCGCTCACAACGCCGGTTCCGAAGGCGCTGTGGTGATCGGCAAGATCCGCGAATCCCAGCAAGAAAACTTCGGCTTCAATGCGGACACCGGCGAATACGGCGACATGGTGAAGATGGGCGTCATTGACCCGGCTAAGGTCACCCGCCTGGCGCTTCAGAACGCAGCGTCCATCGCAGGCTTGATGCTCACAACCGAAGCGCTCGTTGCCGAACTCAAGGAAGAAGAGAAAAAGGCCGCTGCCGGCGCTCCCGGCGCAGGCGGCATGGGCGGCATGTACTAAGATTCGCAAAAACCTCAATAGAGAACGGCGGTCCTGTTCCTCGGGGCCGCCTTTTTCTTGAGTCCTCCTGGCGTCCCTTACGCGGTAAATTCACGCGAGGTAAGCACCTAGTGTTTGAAATACAACGATTCTGAGCCAGCACCAAAACCACGGGCCTTTCTCTCCGGTTTAATTCGGTTTTTTGCTTGGATAGCTCTCTCTGTCGGGATTCAGTCTTTGGCGCTTCTGCCACTGATTCGACAAGGCATTCGAACAATCATTGCAGCCCTTCAATTGCCTATCAACCAAGACTCGGCTAGACTCCCGCCTTAATTCGGCTCTGTATTGGGAACTTGCATACCTCGCTGAGGAATACATCCATGGCCCAACTCGAAATTAAGAGTGTCGATTCCGAGCCGCAATGGAGCCCGCTCAAGCTCATCTCGTTTCGCTTCTGTCTGGTGTACTTCGGCCTGTACATTGCCGTAACACAAATGCTGTCGACCTTGTTTGTGATACCGAGCATCGATGTTCCGGAGATCGGCTCGCTATGGCCGCTACGCACGCTGGTTTCATGGACCGCCAGGCACATTTTTCATCACCAAGCGGAACTTGTCATTACCGGCAGCGGCAGCGGCGACAAGACCTTCGACTGGGTCGAGGCTTTTTGCCTGCTTTCCATCGCTTTCCTCGTGACGGTGTTGTGGTCATGGTTGGACCGGCAGCGGCCGAACTACGCCGCCCTTCACAAATGGTTCTTTTTGTTTGTCCGTTTCGCGGTTGGCTCAACTATGTTTGCCTATGGCTTTGACAAGGCCATTCCGCTCCAGATGCCATATCCGTTTCTTATCCGGTTGCTGGAGCCCTTCGGCAACTTTTCTCCCATGGGCGTCCTATGGACTTCCGTGGGCGCTTCCCCTGCTTACGAGATTTTCGCGGGTTGTGCCGAAATCCTGGGCGGCCTGCTCATCCTGATCCCCCGCACGGCCACGCTTGGAGCATTGGTGTGCCTCGCGGACATGACACAAGTTTTCATGCTTAACATGACCTACGACGTACCGGTAAAACTGTTCTCCTTCCACGTGATGCTGCTCTGCCTATTCCTGCTTGGTCCCCAAGCGGCCCGCCTCAGCGATTTCTTCTTTAGCGATTCCCCCGTTTCCGCCGCGAAAGCCAATCCGCTCTTCCGAACTCCTCGCGCTAACCGCTTCGCTCTTATCGCGCAGTTCGTTTTCATCGGCTACCTAGTCGTTACCAATCTTTATGGAGCTAGAAAAGGGTGGCAGCAGTATGGCGGTGGCGCTCCCAGGTCCGCGCTCTACGGCATTTGGAATGTGGACGAATTCTCCATCGATGGTCAGATTCACTCACCACTGCTCACCGATACTCTCCGCTGGCGCCGCATGATTTTTCAGATCCCGGAATCCGTTAATTGTCAGATGATGGACGACACCTTTCACCGGTACGTTGTGGTGTTCGACGCAGAGGAAAACTCGCTCTCGCTCAAAGAAGCCAACGCCAAAGAACCCAAGGGCAGATTCAAGTTTCAGCAGCCCGGACCTGACCGACTTCTGCTCGATGGCGCGATGGATGGCCATAGTGTCCAGGTGCGTCTCCAGATCATGGACCGTGAGAAGCTACCGCTCGTTAGCCGTGGTTTTCACTGGATTCAGGAGTATCCCTTTAACCGCTAAGGTCATGGGGACGCAGAGGCACGTTCCTCCATAGTTCCAGTACTTTCCAAGCCGACGTTCCGTTTCGGTCCCCAAAACTCCTTGGCTACGCCCTTTGGTTCCTGCTAAAACTCCGTCGCACGCGAAAAGGAGGTCTTCATGAGCACTGGAACGTTCTCCCCTTCGGCCCAGATAAGCTCTGCATCCCCGGACTTCGCCCTTCTGATCCTGCGCATAGCCTGCTCGCTGCCGGTTCTCTACCACGGCAGCGCCATCCTGTTCGGAGCCTTCGGCGGTCCCGGCCCCAACAACTTCGCCGCGTTTATGCACCAGCCTGCAATCGTCGGGTATCTTGTTGGCTTGGCCCAATTTGCCGGCGGCATTGCGATTCTTCTCGGCGCTCTCCAGCGCATTGGATCCCTCTGCGTCATCGCCGTCATGTGCGGCGCTATTTATTTCGTCCATTGGCCTCATGGCTGGGACATTGGCAAAGGCGGATACGAGTTCGCACTCACCGTCCTGCTCGTTTCATTGGGGCTCTTGATCAGCGGCTCTGGGGCGTATTCGCTAGGCCGCATCCTCCCAGGCCCGCTTAAGAACCTCTAGTCCGCGTGGAGCCGAATTGGTCGAGGCCGAGGGTCGAAGAGGGTTCAGAAGGTTCGAACACCCTCTTCCTTTCTGACCCGAGAGCAATCTTTTTCATCAGAAGCAGTAAAACTCTGCACAGGTGCGAAACTGCACATCGCCATCTCATTTGAAATGAACAACTTGCCAACAGTCTCCCTTGGCAGTGGACATGCGATGCCACAGTCCAGCAGCCCAGCTTCCCTAAAATGAACATCTGAGACATAACGCTTGGCTGGGCACCAGCTTGGGGGACTCTCGGCTCTTATGGTCATCCTGAACAAATCGGAAGCGGAAACTCTCGAGCAACTCTTAAACGGCGAGCGACTCTGGTCCTGGCCCAATGGCCGAGTCCAGCTCGGTCCGTCTTTCCCGAATCTGACGGTCATTAACAGTTTGGTGCGCCAGGGCCTGCTGGACCAGTCTTACGAGCCCACCGAAGCCGGCCGCGCCGCGTTCCAAGTCTGGCAAACCTCAGTCGGTTTGCCCGCAAACACCATTATCCGCTCTTCCGACAATAGCCCCCACCCACGCGTCTCAGGAGACTAATCCCACTTCCGTCCCTCAGAAAAATTGCCCTATTTTTTCGCCGACGGCGGCGGCTCGGTGCTCTTCATGGCCGCCAGATTCCCCGCCGTGATAGCGTTCCGCAGTTGCGCATAGAGATCCGTGACCGCCGACGGGGAATGCGGCAGCAGAATCGTGTTGCTTTGCGCTCCAATGTCCCGCAACGCGTCGAAATACTGGGTCATCATCAGCAGCGCCATCACTTCGTGCGGATCCACGCCCTGGATGCCTTCTTCAAAATTGAGCACCGAATCGCGCAACCCGTCCACAATCGCCTTGCGCTCCCTGGCCACGCCTTGTCCCGCCAGCGCTTTTGCCTCGGCTTCCGCTTCCGCCTGGCGCACCAGCGTAATCTTGTTCGCTTCGGCTCGCGCTTCGGTTGCAACTTTCTCGCGGCGGGCCGCGTTGATGTCGTTCATCGCCTTCACCACCGCGTCGGCCGGAACGATTTTCGTCACCAGCGCGTTTTCAATGGAGTAGCCAAACTTCGCCATTACCGTAGACAGGCTCTCCTTGATCCGCTTCGCGATCTGATCCTCCTGCTGATAAGTGTCGTCCAAATTGATCTTCGGGATGTAGCTCAGAATCACGTTTTCCACGTGCGCCTTGATCTGATCCTCAGGATCGTCCAGTTCGTAGTACGCCTCTTTCACTTTGTCGGGCAGCACGTAATACTGCACGCGCACCGGCACGGTCACCGTGGCGTCATCCTGCGTTTTTGACATCACGGGCACGTCCATCAACTGCATGTTGAGGTCTTCCACATAAACCACTTTTTCGATGAACGGTACTTTGAAATTCAATCCGGGCCCGGCAATGCGCTCGAACTTGCCAAACTTCTCGATTACCGCCGCCTGCTTCGTATGAACCGTAAAAAAGCACTTCGCTAAAATGATGATAAGAACCAATAGCACGAACGCTCCACCAAGCAACCCGAAAGGAAAAATGTCCATTCGTTCCCCCTTTTTCTCGCTCTTCTGTTTATCGCACGAGTGGGTTGCTATCAATGCAGTTTCCTGCAATAGAGGTGAGATTTTTATTACTGATACAACAGCGGAAAAAACTGGCCGCCCATTTTTTCGCCGCGGGGAATTACAGGAACGCCTTCGAGCAGCGGCTCATTCGCGTTGGACATCACGCCATCGAGAAAAACGTTGATCACCGTCGCGCGACGCGGCCGCGGCGTGTCGTTCGCGCCCGAGCCATGCATGGTTCGCGCATGATGAAACGACGCTTCGCCTTTCTTCATTTCCACGGCCACGGGCTTGAATTTTTCTCGGAGTTCTTCGGGTAAGCTGCGTCGGCTCTCTTCGAGCCCGCCTGCCAGAACCGGTTTCGGCAAGTCCGGCCACTTGTGGCTTCCCGGAACGTAATGCAAGCAGCCGTTCTCGCGCGTCGAGTCGTCCAGACCAATCCAGCACGTGAGATGCGCCAGCGGCGTGGTCCGCGTCCAATACGAATAATCCTGATGCCATGCAACCACGCCACCGTGTCGCGCCGGCTTGCAAAAAAGCTGGTCGTGCCAGAAGCGCACCGCTCCACCCAACAATTGCGACGCGGGCACAAAGAAAGCCGGATTCCACAGCAAATCATGAAATCCCGGCGTCACGCGCCACGCTCCCAATGCATGAAACAACACCCGGTTCGGGTCCGTCGATTCGTTCGAGTGATACTCGTGAAACAAGTGCCGACCCGCATGCCCCGGATTCATTAGCTGCTCCAGTTCGCCGCGCAAACTTTCCACCTGCTCGTCGCTAAGCAGCCGAATCCCTTTCAGGTACCCGTTCTCGCGAAAAAACTCGACCTGCTCTTCGCTCAAGCGAAAGCGCTCCCAGTCTTTGTCTCCGGAAGTGCGCCCGAGCAACGTCCCAATCGGCCGATGGTGCTTCGATAGGTCTTCTACCATTGTAAGAGTCTCACGTTCTCCATTCCTGAGCTCCAGAGCCAGCTTTTACTCGAATCGCAGCGCCACCATCGGATCCACTTTGGAAGCATGGCGTGCCGGCACCATGCATGCGATCATCGCCACCAAACCCAAAAGCAATGCTCCCCCGGCCAGAATCAGGGGATCTCGTGCGCTTTCCCCGACCCACCTCTCCAGCATCTTGTTCATGACCAGCGTAAGCGCCAGGCCAGCCGTGATCCCGCTTCCCACGCTTACGACCGTCGATCCAAACACCATGCGCATCACCTGTTTAGGCTGCGCGCCCAGCGCCATCCGAATTCCAAACTCGTTCGTCCGCTGAGCCACCACATACGACACCACGCTGTACAACCCTACCGCGGCCAGTGCCAACGCGAGCCACGCCAGGATTCCAAAGATCCATGCCGCCAGATGCTCCTGCTGCCATTCCGGCAAATCCGTGATCTGCGTCTCTAAGTCCTCGACCCTGCTGTGAATCTGCTGGTCCGGATTTACCGCTACCAACTGTTGCTGCACGGCGTGCACCAGCGTCAGCGGGTGCGCCTCCGATCTCACTAAGATCCGTGTTCCGGTATCCATGGTCACCGTGTAAGGTACATAGACCGCTGGCTTGACGGGGTTTGTCAACCCGTCATTCCGTGAATCCTCCACGATGCCCACAATCTGCAGCCAGGAATCTGCTATATTCGGCGCCGACAGCTCCTCCGGCGGTCGGTCCTCGATCTTTGGCAGCTTCACAGAACTTCCGATCGCATTACCGGCCGGGAAGTACTTTTGCGCCAGCGTCCGATTGACGACCGCGATGTGCGCGCAGTTTTGATTTTCCGTTTCGTTCCAAATCCGCCCTTGGAGGAGTGGAATCCTCAGAATCGCGAAATACCCAGGGCTCACCAAATTGACCGCGGTCATCCGCTCTTCCGCAGAAGGCTTCCCCAGGATCTCGAACGGAATCCTCCCTCCACCCCGCGGTGGCGTAGCGTTGCTCGAAATCGCGGCCATCGTCACTCCGCGCGTCTCGGCTACTTTCGCCCGCATTTGCTCAAAATACGCGCCGCGCGCCGCCCACGTCGTGTACGCGCCGTCGTGAAGCGGTATCGCCACAGCCATTACGTGATGCGGATCGTAGCCCAGCGGCTCGTGCATCAGCCCGACGAACGCCTCCATCGCCGCTCCCGCCGTGGCCAGTAGCAATAACGTCAGCGCAATCTGGCCCGCGATTAGCAAATCGTTCGTTCTTCGCCCCGCGACGCTCCCCGCTACACGCCTCACGCTCGACTGCATCAATTGCCCTGCCTGCGTTCGCGAGAGCTGCCAGGCCGGCCACAATCCAAAGAGAATTCCAGTTGCGACTCCTACGGCAATGCTGAAAAAGAGCACCGGAAGATTGATGCGAATGACCACTTCTGGCGCGAAAGCGTACGGCGGCAATAGCACTCGAATGCCGGCCAAGAGCCCATAAGATGCCAAAACACCAAGTGCTGCGCCAATCGTCGCCAGCAACAATGACTCCGTCAGCAACTGCCTGGCGATGCGCCCGCGGCCCGCTCCGATGGCCGCGCGCACTGCCAATTCGTGCTGCCGCGCCGCGCCCCGCGCCAGCAACAGAATGGACACGTTTGCGCACCCGATCACCAGTAGCAGCCCCACCCCTCCAAACAGCAGATACAGGGTTCCGCTAATGCTCCGGACTACCCATTCGTTTAGCCCCTCTACCCGCACTCGGAAGTGGTTCGGAAACCACTTCGGCATGTCTTTCGCGAATTGCTCCATCAGAGGCTGCAGTGCCGCGTCCGCCGCTTCGTACGTAACCCCCTTACGCAACCGCAGGTTGACGACGAACGCCAGTCCGGGGTCCTGCGTTATCTTCAGGGGCAGATAGACATCCGCCATGTACCAGCGAAACCGTGGCGCTGCCACTCCCACAACCAAATAGTTTTTCCGGTTCAGTTGAATCGTCTTGCCCAATATGTCAGGATCGGAGAGGAAGCGCGTCTGCCAAAACTGGTACGACAGCACGGTCACCGCTTGCGGATCCTGTCCCTCGATGGCGTCCGATGGCAGAAGTCCGCGGCCCAAGAACGGCGGCACCCCCAGGTCGGTGAACCCATTGGCAATCAGGAAGACCGCGTTGACGTTTTCCGGAATCTCACGTCCAGTGAGGATCAAGGCGCGAAAATCCATCGCCAGCAGGCTTTCTACAATCCCGAGCTTCCGCACCTCCCTGATCTGTGGCCCATTCAGATCGATCCAGTCCGCCTGCCCCGCGTTGCTCGTAATCGTGAGGCGCACAATCCGGTCCGCCTCTTTGAACGGATACGGGTTGATCAACGCCGCATAGATCACGCTGAAGACCGCCGTAGTCGCTCCAATGCCCAACGCCAAAGACACCAAGGCGGTCAGAGTGAGCGCTGGCTTCTTGACGAGTTGCCTTACGGAGTATCTGAGATCCTGCAGCGTCCCCATAACCGCTCCCGCGCCTCTCGACGAATCTTAGCCCAATACTTGGTGGCCGCTAGCGGGAAATTAAGGGCGACTCGGGTAAATCTTGGCAGGGTGCTCCCACGCGCCCGCCCTCAGGGAACACGGGTCACGGGACATGGATCACGTCCTCACGGCTTGCTTCTTTCTGTTCTTCCACTTATAACTTAAAACTGAGGCCTAAGTACTTTTCCCTATGACCGAAACAAAGTCACCGTTCGCGACTGTGGAAGAAGCGGTTGAAGAGATTCGCCAGGGCCGCATGATCGTCCTGGTGGACGACGAGGACCGCGAAAACGAAGGCGATCTGACCATGGCCGCCGAGAAAATCACGCCCGAAGCCATTAACTTTATGGCCAAATATGGGCGCGGTCTCATCTGCATGCCACTCACGGAAGATCGCTGCGACGAGCTGCACCTGCCGCTGATGTCGCCCATCAACACTTCGGTGCACGGCACAGCGTTTACCGAGGCCATTGACGCCCGCGTCGGCGTCACCACCGGCATCAGTGCCTCCGACCGCGCTGTCACCATACTTACGGCCATTGACCCAAAGACGAAGCCGCAGGATCTCGCTCGCCCCGGTCACACTTTCCCGCTGCGCGCCCGCAATGGCGGCGTGCTGGTTCGCGCCGGCCAGACGGAAGCCTCTGTTGACCTGGCGCGCGTCGCCGGGCTCTACCCTGCCGGCGTCGTCTGCGAAATCATGAACGAAGACGGCACCATGTCCCGCGTGCCGCAACTCATTGAGTTTTGCAAGGAGCAAAAGCTGAAAATGTTGACGGTGGCGGACTTGATTCGCTACCGCATGCAGCACGAGCGCTACGTCCGACGCGTTGCCGAAGCAACACTCCCCACGCGCTTTGGCGAATTCAGAATGATTGCTTATGCCAGCGATGTGGATCATGACCAGCATATCGCGTTGGTTCGCGGCAGCCTCGAAGGCACGCCGCCGGCGCTGGTGCGCGTTCATTCGCACTGCCTCACCGGCGACGTTTTTGGTTCGACGACCTGTGATTGCCGCGAACTGGTTGCGCTATCGCTCGAAACCATCGCCAAGGAAAATCGTGGAGTTTTCCTCTACCTGCATCATACGGGACGGGGCTTCTCCGTGGATCCCGCCGAGGAACCCGGCGCGCTGCCGCAAATTCATTTTCACAAGCGCGGCCAGCTCGACCGCGAACCCGCTCGCCAGCGCATGGTGCAGCACGAAAGCGGCATCGGCGCGCAAATCCTGATCGACCTCGGCCTCAAGGACATTCGCGTCCTCACCAACCACCCGAAAAAAGTAGTCGCCCTCGAAGGCTACGGCATCACCATCGCGGATCAAGTCCCGTTGCGCGTCGACCAACATAGGCCAACCCATCAGGTCCTCTGAGGGAAAAGAAGCGCAAAATGACAACGAGGTTTATCGAAGGAGACCGCGCCATCATTTCGGAGGAATTCTTCTGGGCAAAGGGTGCCACTGGGACTGTTTCTCGGCCTCCTGAAGAGGTGACGACCATCAGCGGACCTTGGGAGAACGGTTTGACTCGAAAGGAAGTCAGCCGCCCGGAAGAAAGAATCTCCTTTGGCTTGGCTCTCCGGTTCCTTCCCCGTGAATATTTTCCCCTCCGGCAGCGATCCCTTGGATCGCTTCGGAACGACCCTGAATTTCAGTTCGGACCTCCACCAGATTGCCGACCTCCTGACCGTTGGCCAGGTGGCGGTTTATCCGGTGGACATCCGGGGGTTGAGTACCGATCCCGTGCGGGACGTGATTGGAGACCGCCTCGGCTCGCTTGAAATTCCCTTGCCTCTCACACCGGAGAAGGCAAACGCTACACATCCGTAGGATCTCGAGCCACCGCTGTTAGCAGCACGGATCCGGTTTATTGCGCCCATGTTTTTACATCAGCCAAGACGAAATGCTCAGGATTGCAAAACGTTGCCTTGGGTGTCGAAGACCTGGACTTCGCCGAACAGAGCGGCTTGGGATTCAATTTGGGCGCGGTCGCCGGCGAGCACAATTTGCAGGTTGGCGGAGTCGAGATATTTTCGCGCGGTGGCCAACAGCTCTTCGGCGGTGACCGCGCGCACTTTGGCGCGATAGGTTTCGAGATAATCGTCCGGTAATTCGTGCTGCGCGACCGTGGAAAATTGCGCGAGCAAGCCGTCTTGCGTCGCAAGGCCGAGAGAGAAAATGCCGCTTAAATAATTCTGCGCGTCTGATAATTCGGATTCAGGCACGGGAAGCGAGCGTAGCTTATCCAATTCGTAGAAAATTTCCGTAAGCGACGCGGCGACGACTTCGTTGCGCACCGCGGCGGAAATGGAAAAATAGCCGTGCTGGCGCAAGGGGTTCACGGCGCTGCGCGGGCTATAGGTGTAGCCCTTGTCTTCGCGAATGTTCATCACCAGGCGCGAATTGAAAGCGCCTCCGTATAGAGTGTTGGTCAGGCCGAGATTGATCCAGTCCGGATGCTTGCGCGTGATGGCGTGGCATCCAGCAAGAATTTGCGTTTGCACTGCGCCGGGCACGTCCACGAGATAGACACGGCGGCCGCGGGGATTCGCAGGGGCGGCAAACGTTTTTGCGCCGGGCTTGTCCCCGCTCCACGAGCCAAAAACCTTTTCGATGTCCTTCAGCATTCCCTGCGGCTCGAAATCACCGACCAGCAGGAGCAGTGCATTTTGCGGCGTATAGAATTCCCGGTAGACCGATTGCAAATCTTCGCGCCTGTAAGCCGCGATTTGTGCTTCGCTGGGTGAGACCTGCGCGTAAGGGTGAGCGCCAAACAAAACTTTGCGCAAGCGCTCGCCCGCAAGAAACCCAGGTTGCGTGCGATCCAGTTTGACTTCTTCGATTTTCTGGCGGCGCTCTCGTTCAAATTCGCTTTCGGGAAAAGAGGCCCCGCGCGCCAGTTCCTGCACCAGATCCAGCAGGGGCTCGGCAAACTCCGACAGGCCGGTGAAGGAAATGGCGCTCATGTCCGAGCCGGCTTCGGTGGAAAGATCCGCGCCGATGCTGCGCAAATCTTCTTCAATCTGGCGGCTGGCGCGCTTCTGGGTGCCGGTTCGAACAACGGTAGCCGTCATTTCGGCGAGACCCGGCGCTCGGTCGATGGCCGCGGCATTGCCGGAGAGGAAGATCAACTGGCCGTGAAACTTAGGAATGGAGTGGGATTCCGCGAGAATCACCTGCAAACCGTTGGAGAGTTTTTCCTTGGTGCGTTTTGGCCAAATGACTTCGCGCTCGGGAGCTAGCGGAGGAACGCCTTTTGCGACTTCGACTGCGCGGGAGCTCATTACGCGGCCTCCTGGACGCCGGCGCCAGCGGGGAGGCCATTCTTGGTCGGAGTGCGAAAAACAATGGCGCGCTTTTCATTACGCAGATATTTTTTCGCCACGTCGTGAACCTGTTCGGGCGTCACGGCAATAAACCCGTCGAGGATGTTGTTGACAAGCTGCGGTTCGCCGTCGAAGAGCGTGAAACAGGCGAGTAGATGCATCAAGCCGTACTTCGGCATGTAGCCGCCACGGCCGCTTTCCAGAGTGGAATAATAATCGGCGCGCCACTTCACCTTGAGCTGCTGCAATTCGTCGGCGCTGATTCCCTTGTCTTGAGTTTCACGAATCACGGCATCAAAAGCAGCGAGTGCCGCTTCGCTGGAATGTTCCGGCTTATGCAGAATTTTCGTGGTCATTTGCGTTGGTCCGTTGTAACCGAACAGGTCATCGACGCCGCCGTCTGTTTCCACCGCAATTTGTTTTTCAAGGACGAGTTCGCGATGAATTCTGCCGGCTCTGCCACCATGAAGTGCTTGATCAAGCAGCGCCATGGCGCACCAATCCGCGGTGCGGCGTTTGGGCATTAAGTAACCGACAGCAATGGCAGGAAGCGTGCCAAACTTTTCTGCTACGTTTCCGCGCCGCTCCTCGTTTTGCTCCGGCTCGCTCGGATCGGCAAACAGCGGAGCGGCTCCAGCAGGGATATTGCCAAAATGCTTTTCGGCAAGCGCCATACCTTCGCCGGGTTTCACATCGCCCAAGACGAGAAGTACGGCGTTGTTCGGGACGTAATATGTTTTGAAGAAGGCTTGAACGTCACCGAGATGTGCCGCGTCAAGGTCAGCGAAGTCCCCGTAGAAATTGTGAGCGTTGGCCCAGTTGCGGAAGGCCACGGGAGGCATGTCGAGCCAGGGAAATCCGCCGTAGGGTTCGTTCATGACGTTGACGCGAACTTCTTCCTTCACGACGTCGCGCTGATTTTTCAGATTTTCGTCATCCACTTTGAGGGCGCGCATGCGGTCGGCTTCGAGCCACAGCACGCGTTCGAGGGCGTTCGAGGGAACGGCTTGGTAATAATTCGTGACGTCATAGCTGGTCGAGCCGTTCAGCACGCCGCCGCTGGAGTTGATGAGCTTGATGTGCTGCATCTTGGGAGCGTTCGCGGAGCCCTGAAACATCATGTGTTCGAAGAGGTGCGCGAACCCGCTGCGTCCTTGAGGCTCAAGACGGAAACCAATCTTGTAGTACACGCCGACGGTCACGACCGGTGCCGTGGAATCCGGCGCGACAACCACGTGCAGGCCGTTGGATAGTTTTTTGTGCTCAATTGGAATTTGCAGGCGGTTCACCCGTGTCCCCCTCGCGCTTTCACTCTTGGTTTCAATGCAGCACAAATCTCTTCCAGCTCGGCCATGGTTCCTGCAGCGTCCTGAGCAAGCACGCGAGCGGCCAAACGGTTTACAGCTTCGTAGGCAATCGCAATTTCTTCGCGCGAATCTTGGAGCGCGCGCAGATGCGACTCTACAATCCTATAATCTCCTCTCGCGAGGGGTCCTGTCCATGCCGCGCGAGGGCCGACGCGCTGGAAATTATCAAGAACCTGGCGCGTCAGGGGCAGGAGGGCTCGCGTGGCCTCGCTACGCTTGATCCCAAGGGAGATGAGCAACTGAGTGGCAGCTTCTACGAGGGCGAGAACGTGGCCGGCAGCTAGCACTGCGGCGGCGTGATACAAAGCCTTTTTCCCCGCGCCATTTTGTACCGGCGATCCACCGAGAGCTCTTGCGATTTGCCTTGCTACGCGGACCGCGACGACATCTCCCTCCACGGCAAATACTTTTCCTGCCAGGTCCGGCACGCCGACTCCGCTGAAAGTTTGCAAAGGATGCAAGCTTCCGATGGCTGCACCGAATTCCCTCAACGGCGAAAGCGCACTGGAATCCTGCGCCCCGCTCGTATGCAAAACAATCCTGCCGTGCAATTCTTCGCCTCCCATGCGGGCGAGTTCATGCGCAACGGCAGGAATGACATCATCCGGAGTAGCGATCAAGATGAGGTTTGAGAAAAGCACATGGCGAGTCAGGCCGGCATGCGGTTTTCCCGCTCCAATGAATCGGACGGCGCGGCGGGAAGAAGCCTCGCTGGGCGTAACAACGATGCCAATCTTCCAACCCAATTCGTGAAGCCGGCGCCCGAGTGCACGCCCAACGCGGCCAGCGCCGACGATGGCCAGAGTCTTTTCCATCTCGTGTTAGCATAACCTGAGGTGAGGCCCAGACCAATTCGTTGGTGTCATTTGTGACTCCAGATTTGTGACTCGTGGTTCGCGATTGGTGAGAACGGCTTTGAATCCATGCCTCGCATCAAGACAGTCCTTTCTTGGCCTTCGAGGTAACCCATTCTGCCCCTTCTAGAGATCGCTCTCTTCGGACTTATTGCACTATTTTGGCTGGCCTATGGCCTCCGCGTTGCGTACGGAGCCATAAACCTTCCTTGGGTCAAGGATTTTTCACCCGCGCCGGACGAGGAATGCCCTCCAATTTCCATCCTTTTTGCAGCGCGCGATGAAGAAGAGAAGCTGCCGAGCGCCCTTGCGACGCTGATGGAAATTGACTATCCGAGGCTGGAAATTGTCGCGGTTGACGATCGTTCGAAGGACACGACTGGACGAATCCTCGATGAGTTTGCGAAGACGCATTCGCGGCTGCGGGTTGTGCACGTGGATCAACTACCGAAAGGCTGGCTGGGCAAACCACATGGGCTGCAAAAGGCGTACGAGGCTTCGTCGGGCGAATGGCTGTTGTTTACGGACGCGGATGTGCGTTTCAAACCGGACGTACTGCGTCGCGCCATCTCGCTGGTGAAGGCACGTTGTCTCGACCATTTGTCTCTCCTGGGCGATCTGGACATGGTTGGATTCTGGGAGAAAGTGTTGATTACTTTTTTTGGAATCGGCTTTCATCTGGGGGCAAATCCGTCGCAAGCCAGCAATCCGAAGTCTTCACGGTATGTAGGCGTGGGGGCTTTCCAATTGGTTGGGCGTTCGGCATATGAGAAAAGTGGAACGCATCGGCGGCTGGCGATGGAAGTGGTCGAGGACATGAAGCTGGGGAAAATCGTGAAGCAAAGCGGGTTTCGTTCCGAGTGCGCGGTGGCGCAGGACTTCGTGGCGCTACGCTGGCACGCGGGGCTGGGTAACCTGGTGCGAGGCGTGACGAAAAACTTTTTTGCAGGATCGGGATACGACCTGACCATCGTGGCTGGGCAATTGGCGGGATTAGTGATGATGAATATCCTCCCGTTTGCCGGTGTCGTGTTTGGTCATGGGTGGATTCGTGCGCTCAGCGCGATTGCCGTGATGATTGCGCTGAGTTTTCACGTTGGAGTGGCGCGGGTGATGCGTGTTTCGCCACTGTATGCGCTGACCCATCCATTGGGAGCGGCGCTGTTCTTTTATATGTTGCTGCGATCGACGGTGGTAACTCTGAAGCAGGGCGGAATCATATGGCGGGATACGTTTTATCCGCTGGACGAGCTTAAGCGTGGTGTTGTGTAAGGTTGGACAGGGCTTCGACGAGAGCATCTATGTCAGATGGTTGCGAATAGATGTAGCAGGAAGCGCGCGCGGCGGTGGTGACGCCCATGCGTTTGAGCAACGGCAAAGCCGCAAGATCGCCGCCGCGGATGGCGATTCCGCGCTGGTCGAGGGCGTGAACGACAT
>Ga0126373_10002038_pt1 | contig 14742 bp, 10 predicted proteins | sample PanSoiMetPlot_11_FD_92545 | JGI IMG/M metagenome (GOLD analysis project Ga0126373, IMG submission 92545) | Tropical forest soil microbial communities from Panama - MetaG Plot_11 | ecosystem: Environmental > Terrestrial > Soil > Tropical forest > Bulk soil | place: Panama | collected 2016-02-17 | reverse complement strand
CTTTGCCCCATGGCGGCCGCGCCAATCAGTCCATATGCCGCCAGTAAAAAGATCGCCAGGACAGTAGCCCGTTTGTCTCGACAGTAATTGCTCATAAACCCTCCTTCAGATTTCCGTCGATTGGGAGTTCTGGCCTGTACATTCCTAATGGCATCGTTTGACCTGAAGCTCAAGCCAGACACAGAACCCAACTGCTCAACTCAGGCGGTGTAATCCTAGGGCCGCAGTACCTCTGTTGACGATGGCTATTCCAATACGAAGGAACGTCTCATGGAACTGTCACTAGTGACAGCCTTCGCGGCGTTATAGCCGGGCCCCTATCACTTGCTGATGTCTTTTACGCCCACAGCCGTTTTCTCGCCAGCTTTCTCCGTATACTTCACCGCGGTGTGGCCGGACCGCGCATTCTGGCCGTATGACCGGCAATACGGAAATTACACGTTCATATTTAGAGCAGTACGCGCGCGCGAGGAGTGCGAGTCGGTTTTGTATTAGTCAATAAAAAGAGACTGTAGCGGAAAATGTAGCGAGTGCGGGTTTAGAACGGCTTGTATGGACTCGTGTCCTCTGAGGCTAATCCTCTGAAACCACAAGCCCAACGAACCTGGTACAAGTCGAGCAAAATCGTGCTGAGAGGTCTGCAAAACCTTTATGCGTCGGTTCGATCCCGACCCGCGCCTCCAAAATATTCAACAACTTAGCTTCTACTCTCTAATCAACTGGAGCGAAACCGTCGCGTGCTGCGCTTTTGACCTCTGTTTCGGCTAACTGAATCGAGTGTGAAACAAGAAGCCTCTGCTCTGCATGAGCAATTTTCAGTTCGCTCACGAACTGCCCTAGGCGCTGCGTTGCCTGTACCTGACGCGATATAGACGAATTTGAAGAATTTGGAGCCGATCAGTGGCTGAGTAGCCCTGCCTCATGTCTTGCCGTCTCGCTGCGACAACGTCTACACGCGGATCTCACCTGACTTCAGCCACAATTATGGCTTGAAATAGATACTTTGCCTATCAACGCCATGCTTCACAGAAGATGCCGTCGACTTTTGTACTCGGCTTGCTACTGTCTTTTCTTATTGTCAGGGCTGAGCGACGCCCAGGTCCAAATACGTCCGTCATCCATTTCGAGTGCCGTTCAGGACCCAAGCGGTGCCGCCATCGTCGGTGCGTCCGTGAGCCTCCAGCGGCCAAACGGAACCGAGATCGATCACGCCATGACGGATCGGTCTGGATTTTTCGACTTCAAAAATGTTCCGCCCGGATCTTACCAATTGGACGTGAACGAATCGGGCTTTCGCGAGACCAAGGTCTCTGCCGTCATAGGGACTTGCCTCCACCCAAAAATCCGAATTGTGATGCGAGTAGCTGCGGTGTCTGAGGAGATGACGGTGGGTGCTGCCGACGATGGAGCACAAGTGAGCACAGAAATTTCCAAGACGCATGCAGCTTAGTTTGCAAGTCCAATTCTGATCTTCGGCACAACAGAAACTCTTCGGAGCAGAACGCGCGGTTAAATGCGTCTTAGTAAAACATGCAAGACCGGCAGCAGCTTGTTGGGAGTTGCTAGGGTTTCTTGGTTCAGCCCAGGCGGCTAAACGGCCGGGAGCTATTTCAGCGCATGCTTGCTTTCGGGGCTAGATTTCCTATTGTGCTCCTAAGGGTGTACGGATCTGCTTTTCACGGACACCATCGCGGAATTGCCGGATCCAAATTAACTTCCCGACGTCGACGCATCGCGTTCACGCCGGGCATTCGGCATGTCGCTTCGGCTTATGACTTCGGTGGATCGAATTTTCACCATTCCTGCGCGTCTTTTGCGGAGTTGCTGCTGAAGCCCCGGAAGCGTGTAACCAAACGGGCTCACCGTACCTCTCATCTTCCGAAGTGCTTTATGCAACGTCCGAATTGGAATCACCCGCTTGTCCTGATATGGACAATTTTACTCGGTTGAAGAGACTCGATGAGAATGCACTTGACGCTATGAAAACCTTATGGGCTTTTGATTGTGAGGAGTTCAAAGCCGGTGCCATCGATGTCTTCCGCAAGCGGTTGATCGCCGCCTCCATTGCACACTACCCGCACTCACGATTGACAAAGATGCAGTGGCTGGTTTTTTATTGCTTTTGGCAAATTGTTTTATCTGCAAACTTATTATTGAGACAGTCCATTGCTCTCAAAGATTCTGTGGCTCATTAGTCTGTTGGTAGACGAGGTAACCGGATGACAGGTCGCAGCTCGATCGGCTGAAATGCCCTGTCATTTTGGAGGTTATCCCGTGAAACTGATCCCCCGCCGCCCTGTCACTTTGGAGACTATCCCATGAAACTGATCCCCCCCACGATCCAAGCCGTAAATCGGACCCTCTGGAACTTCTCCCTCATCACCCTAAGTCTCCTATGGATGCTTGCTCCGTCAATATTGCCTTGTAATAGCGGCGTAGGCGTGGCGTATGCGCAGAACACCAACGCCACGATTCGCGGACAGGTCCTGGACCCGACCGGCGCATTGGTGCCTGAGGCGCAGGTCGTTATCGTGAATACGAACACCAACGTCACGGTATTCGCCGGAAAGAGCGACTCTGCTGGAGCTTTTGTTGCGCCGCAGGTGATTCCGGGCAGCTACAAAATCACAGTCAGCTCGCCTGGCCTCAAAGACGCTGTGGTGGACCTCGTTGCGACGGTCGCGCAAGTGGCTTCTGTTGACATTCATATGCAGATCGGCTCATCGACCGAGGTCGTCACTGTTGAGTCCAAGGGTGAGGAACTCGATCGAAGCACGTCAAACGTATCGACTTTAATCTCCCCGGAAGATGTGCAGAATCTACCGCTGCAGCAGCGTGCGACTGAAAACTTGCTTGCATTCATCCCTGGGGTAGTTCATGGCGGACCAGGAAACCAACCCTCTACCTCGCAGCTTTCCATCAATGGCAGCCGAACGCTGAATACTGAAGTTCTTTTGAATGGTGTCTCGACCATCGTTGCCTCCACAGGAACGCCCGGCACGCTCCCTTCTCCTGATGGAGTTGACCAGTTCCGCGCGATTACAACGAACGCACCCGCCGAATATGGTCGAACCTCGGGCGCCGTGATTACCGTCAGCACCATCGCTGGCACAAATGCCTACCACGGCAATCTCTACTTCCTATTCCGCAACGAGGCGCTTGACGCGAACCAGTACTTCCATAAGGACACGATCAGTTCGGTAACTGGTCAAGTAATACCTCGTAATCGTGACAGGTTCTTCCAGGTAGGCGGGTCGCTGGGCGGACCGATCCGGATTCCTCACCTGTATAACGGCCGCGACAAGACGTTCTTCTTCGTCAATTACGACCGGACGATTATTCCGAATTCGTCGACGCTCTCGTTGACCGTGCCTACGGCCGCGCAGCGCACAGGTGATCTGTCGAGTTCGCCTCAACCGATCTATCAGCCGACAGGGACATCGGCACCGGCCTTCGCTGGCAAGAAGGTGGGGCCGATCGACCCTGCAGCCGCGAAGATCCTTGCCCTGCTCCCCCTGCCGAATACAGTGGGAACGTATGACCCGGCGAATAACCGCTACACAGGTAACTGGACCTCGCTGCAAAACCTGACTGGGCATGTTCAAAAAATTGCTGTCCGTGTCGATGAGTTGCTCACAGCGAAGGACCGGTTCAGTTTTAACGTCTTCCGCTACACCAATTCGTCCCCCAACGCAGTCTATTGGAACAGTCCGCTGCTGAATTCAACGTGGGACTGCAGCTGTAGTAATGCATGGCTACCTTCGGTCGAATACACGCGAATATGGACTCCCACATTGGTAATGGATTTGAATATGGGCTTCTTCCGTAACGTGGTGCTCCGAAATCCTCCCGGAACCGGCCTGAATGCGTCCCAGCAACTCGGGATCGCGTCGCTTCCCCTCGATCAGACGCCTGAGTTTGTCTTCGGTAGCAGCGCTTCCGCCACGTCTACCAGCGCGACGAATGCGATCAGCGATATCGGCGCGGATACCAATACAAACCAGGTGAACATCACCAACACATTCACGCCGTTCGGGAGCATCACCAAAACGGTGGGGCCGCATACATTCAAAGTAGGCGCGTCACTTCGTAAAAACCAATTCAATTCCTACAACCCAGCCACGAGCCCAGAAGGACAGATCTTGTTCGATGGTTCGATTACCAATCGTGGAGCACCGGGCAATGTGAATACCCAGATCGCAGACTTCCTGCTCGGAAAGATCAAGACCACGAACTATGAACAGCCGCAGCCACCAACCGGCAGGCGTAACTACAACATCGGAATCTTCGCGCAGGATGACTGGAAGGTGTCACCGAGGCTCACGCTGAACCTCGGAATTCGCTACGAATACGAATCACCTCTGACGATTGCAACAAATATCTATAGCCGCATCGACCCTGCCTCGGGACAGTTGTGGGCTGCAGGACTCAACGGCGTCTCACGTTCGTTGAACATCAGTACACCGAAGGGAAACGTCTCGCCGCGAATTGGATTGGCTTACAGCATTGATGACAAGACTGTGGTACGCGCAGCATTCGGCACCTTCTACGGCACGATCTTCCAGAACCTGGGCGGACAACTCGCTTATCCTGGCTTCGACAACACGATCACAACAAACAATCTCGGGACCGGCGTCGCGCAGCCTTTTTCTCTCTCGCAAGGATTGCCAATTGCGCCTCCGCCAGACCTCCACAATCCATTCGCAGCCTTGGCGAATTCTTCGGCCAGCAATCCGTATAGCGTGGGAATCTCGTTCAATGACCAGAGCCACATGCCACTCGTCCAGCAATGGAACCTTGGTATTCAGCGTCAGCTTCCGCTCGATCTGACACTGGAGGTCAACTACATCGGTAATCACGCGCTGCATCTCTCCTACAACGTGAACGAAAATGTGGTGCCTCTCTCTTCGGTGCCGGCCGTTACCCTTGCAAATACCAGCGTTGCGACACAAAATGCATCGCCTTTCCCGAACCTCAAGCAGTTCACCGTAAACAGCAACATCGGGAGCTCAAATTACAATGGGTTGCAAGTAACTGTTCGCCGCCAGTTCAATCGCAGCTTCGCGGTGCTTTCGAACTACACTTATTCCAAGACCATGGACGACGGCAGCACCATCTACAACTTCTCAGCGCCTAACGGCACAGCAAACTCGCAGTATCCGGTAGACGGCCCCAATCGAATCAAAGACGTTGCGGTCAGCAACATCGATGCAACTCACATCGCGAACATCGCGCTGGTGTACACCACTCATGGACCCTGGTGGCTTAAGGACTGGCACATCTCTCCAGTCCTCGTGACACACACTGGACTCCCTGTAAATATCACCCAAACCAACGAAATTCCAGGAGCATCGCAGCGTCCGAATGGAAATCCGCGCCTCCTGAAGCTGGCGAACCCGACCAAAAATGGCGCATCGCTGCAGTACTTTGTTGCCGCCTCCGATCCAAGCCTCCCGCTGACCCCGTCCGGACCTGTCTACAACACAATCAATGGAGTCAGAACGCAGATTGTCTCCACAGGTTTCGGAAATGTCTCCCGTGATTCGAACCGGGCACCCGGCGAACTTGACTTCGATGCCTCAGTTTCTAAGGACTTCCAGATATATGAGAGATTGAAATTTCAGTTCCGCGTGGACGCCTTCAACGTCATCAACCACACGAACTTCCAATCGCCAAGCGGCTCGCTCACCGTCACTGCGGCCACGAATGCGCCAACCACCGCAACTTTTGCTACTTCCTCCGGTTTCGGTAAGATAACTGGCACTCAACCAAATCGCCAGATGCAGATATCCGCGCGGTTCTTCTTCTAGAGCGGATTCTCGATGAGCGGGATGTGCGTGCGGTCACTCGTTATAGGGTTTGACCGCACCACAACCCCCATTGCCCTTTGTGAGAGAAGATCCTGTTAGCCGGAGACAGTGCGGCCTCCGCCAAGCCAACAAGCGAACGTCGTGTCGCTCGATGACGTATTCTCGCAGCGCGGTCGTGACGCTAACCTCTGCAGGGAGTTGGCGCCGTGCCCAGCAGAACTCATGGATCCAAATCGGCCTCACGCCTTCGGAACATGAACGGGCACTCAGGTTATCTTGCTGGGAACCGAGGCTTACTTACTCCATCTCTACATCTCACTTGAGGACTGAGGTTGAGTCAGTTGAGAGCTGAGGTTGAGCGCATTTTGGTAAAAATTCAGAATGATTTACTGATACAGCACTGAATTTCGCCGTAGTGGCCGTAAATTGCATCTCAATTGGGTACAACCGGCTCTCGGACCGTTTTCCTTTCAGAACACATAGTTGGAGAGGATTTTTGGACACTCAAGTAGCAGATTCTCGTGGCGCCGAAAATCGCGTCGACGGTGAAGACCTCAGCTTACGAAGGACGGCTGCAGAGTGCGTGCCGATTTTTCTGGCTGCCTGCTTCTTTCTGTTCCTGGGGATGCCCCTCCGCCCCAACGTCTATGACGAGGGGATTGTGCTCACCAATGCGATGCGTGTCGCAGAAGGCCAGGTTCCCCATCGCGATTTCTATGCAAATTATGGGCCCGCACAGTTTTATATCATTGGCGGACTGTTCAAAGGCTTCGGGGAATCGATTCTCGTTGAACGGCTCTACGATCTCTTTATCAGAGGGCTTCTGGTCGCCCTAATCTACGCTATCGTCTCACGCTACTGCCAACGATGGCTCGCTATTTCCACCGCGATTGGCGCTCTTGTGTGGCTCTACGCTTTGTATGGAACGGCGGGCTTTGCAACCGTCCCGGCCGCGTTGCTCAATCTGATCGCCGCATCGCTGCTTGTGACTGTCTTCGTTCACGATGTCTCATTGTGGCGGATGCTTGCGATAGGCTCCATCGCTGGTGTGGCAACGCTCTTTCGCTATGACACCGGAATCGCGCTGCTAGCAGTCGCGGCTTGTGCGATAGCGATTGCGATAACGATGCGATCCAAAGGGGACCGACTCGCGGCAGCCGCGCGAATGTTCGGATCCTGCCTCCTGGGGTTCGCTCTTGTAGTCCTGCCGGCCACGATCCGTTACCTATTGATCGCTCCCCCTCGTGCCTTTATGCATGACATCATTCTCTACCCTGGCAAATACTACAATCACGCCCGGGGGATTCCGTTTCCAGCAGTCAGTCTGTCTCATCTCGACAATTTGGAGATCTATCTACTTATTGCTGTCATCAGTTTTTCGATCTACGCGTCAATCGTAAGTTATCGGCGAATTCGCAGTCACTGCGATCCATCCCGTCATTCTGATTCCTCCGAACGAGAGTGGTTTGGTTTTTTCGTCACCTTTACTCTTCTCGTCCTCGCTATGTACTGCAAGGCTTTTGTACGGATCACCGTGATCCATCTCTTTCTCGCGATTATTCCGTCATTGCTTCTTCTTTCAGGGCTACTCGAGCGCAGGGAGATTTTTCCTCTTCCAGTCCGAATTGCCATCGCGTTCCTGATTGCCGTATCGCTCTTACCTGCCTCGTCGAGTAGCCTTTCTATGCATTGGGAGAATCCATCTGTGGAGAGCCAGATCGTCGCGTCCATCCATGGAAAGAAGGCGCCTGAGCTAGAGGCGGAATGGTGCAAATCGGCGGGCGCGCTCACGAAGACTCTTTGCTTTTTGCCGGACGATGACCGAATCCGGACCATAGAGTTTATCGATAGCCATACAACCCAGGACCAGAAGGTGTTTTTGGGGGTGCCAAGGCATGACAGAATCTACGCCAATGACAACCTGACGTACTTCGCTGCGCAGCGTCTGCCGGCGACGAAGTGGTCTCACTTTGATCCGGATCTGCAGAACCGCTATGACATTCAGGCTGAGATCATTCGTGAACTGGGAACAACCGCACCGCCATATATCGTGCTCGATTCAGAGTTTGAGACAATTTACGAGCCAAACGATAGTTCCAGGAGTAGTGGAGTCACACTGCTCGACGACTACATCCACAGCAAGTACCAGCACCTTAAGACCTATGGTGCATTGGACATTTGGCAAAGGACATCTACTCCATAGTTGACAACGCTGTTCTGAACGGGGCTCGTTGCGTCCTAGGATTGACATTTTCACGAGTGAGATTATGGCGGGCATGAGGAAAAAAATTGTCATCACAGGGGCGGCAGGACTGGTAGGCCAGAATCTGATTCCGCGCTTGAAGAGCAAGGGTTTGACCGAGGTCGTAGCGATCGATAAGCACGCGGCGAACATGGCGATTCTTGAGCAGCATCATCCTGAGATACGGACTCTGCGCTGCGATTTGGCCGCAAGAGACGGCACCGGCGCCCTTCAGTGGCAGGATGAACTTGCTGGGTGCGATGCGCTGGTGATTGCCCACGCGCAAATTGGCGGGACTGATCCATCGGATTTCGTACGAAATAATATTGAAGCGACAGAGATCCTTCTCGAAACAGCGGCCCGGCATCGCGTGCCTTACGTTGTCAATATCTCGTCGTCAGTCGTAAATTCGAAGGCCATTGACAACTACACCGAGACGAAGAAGAAGCAGGAAGCGCTGGTTCTTGCAAGCGGAATCAAACAGGTCGTCCTGAGGCCAACGCTCATGTTCGGCTGGTTTGATCGCAAGCACATAGGCTGGCTCGCACGATTTATGCAACGTGTGCCAGTCTTTCCTATCCCCGGTTCGGGCAAATTTCTGAGGCAGCCGCTTTTTGCCGGGGACTTCTGCGACGTGATCGTGGAATCGGTCGAACATGAGACAACCGGTACTTACAACATCACCGGCCAGGAGCGAATCGACTACATCGATCTCATAGCAGCGGTGAAGAGAGCGACGGGCGCAACGGCGCACGTTCAGAAGGTGCCTTACAGGCTCTTTTGGGCAATGCTGAAGGTCAATGCAATCTTCGACAAAGACCCAGCCTTTACCGTCAAACAATTGGAAGCGCTCGTAACCCCCGATGTCTTCGAGGTCATCGATTGGCCAGGTATTTTTGGTGTCCGTGCCACACCTTTGCAGCAGGCCTTGGATACAACCTTTCGTGACCCCGTCTATTCCAAGATCGCTCTGCACTTTTAGGCACACATTGTTGCTATCGTGCGTTGCGTTGAATCACTGTCAAACTGACGTCGTCACATAGGGGACTACCGTTCGCAAAGTCCTGTAAGGTGGCGAGCAGCATCATGAGCGTGGACTGAGCGGATGACGATTCGGCGCGTCGTAATGCTGCTATTATCCGATCCAACCCGAACTCTTCCTCCGAAGTGTTGCGGCATTCAAGTACACCGTCGGAGTACGCGACAAGCATGTCTCCGGGATCGAGAGTCACTTCACCCAAGTCAAACGCCGCGCCTTCGATAGCACCCAACAGTGGGCCGCCCTTCTCAAGCAAATCAGTTCGTCCATCCGCGCGAAGCAATATTGGTGGAAAATGGCCGGCATTGCAATAGGTCAGTTCTCCGAGATCGCAATCGATCCGCGCAAGAAATGCGGTCACGAAGGGCGCAACCGGCCGCAGGTGGCAGAGGTGGCGATTCATTTCGAGAGCAGTACTTGCCGGATCAGAATATGGATGGCCGCTGCTTTGCAATAGCGCCGCCAGATTCGTGAACCACATTCCAGCCGCAACTCCCTTACCGGCAATGTCTCCGTGTGCCAAAAGAACCTTCGAATTGCTCTGCAACAATGTAGTGAAGTCCCCGGAGAGAAAGCGCGCCGCAAAGACCTCGCTCGCAAACTGTAAACAGCCTTGGCGCAGCTCACGCGGGCCGCTTAGCTTGCGCTGGATCTGTGCGGCCTCGAACAGTTGTGAATGGAGATCAAGCTTCTCCCGCACGAGTGAATCCATCTCGTCCTGCTGTAGCACACTCGGTAGCGGTGGTGGTATCGACGCCACCATCGAGGATTGGAGGATGCTGTAGTCTCGGTGTTCGCGGTTGGTCCGCATTCTGCCTTCACTTCTTGGTAGTGTTCGACCGTGGTTCATAAATCCACCTCTTTTTCGATTCTGATCGTTTGATCTAACCGACGAACCGGTAACCTGTTCCGTGCACTGTGAGAAAGTACTGTGGTTGTTCGGGATCGGGCTCAAGTTTTTGGCGCAGACGTACTAGGTGGGTATCCACCGTCCGCGTCGTTGGAGAATTCTCGTAGCCCCAAACGTCTTCGAGAAGACGATCACGACTCAGCGTTTCACCAGAATGACAGATGAAGTATTTCAGCAGCTCGAATTCTTTCGACGAAACCTCGAGAACCTTGCCTGACTTGAGCACTCGATGACGGCGCAGATCGACCTCCACGTTACCGAAGGAGTGTTGGTCCTGATGTTTGGGAACGACTGCCGTACGTCGCAGCACTGCCTTCACTCGCGCAAGTAGTTCGCGAATCGAGAAGGGCTTGGTCACATAGTCATCCGCGCCAAGTTCGAGGCCCACCACCTTGTCTAGCTCTTGACCGCGGGCCGTCAGCATAATAATCGGAATGGAACCGCGTTGAGCGCGTAACTGCTTGCATACTTCCAGTCCGCTCATCCGAGGCATCATGACATCCAGGACCACAAGATCGGGGGACTCTTCTAACGCTAGCCTAAGGCCCTCAACCCCATCGCCCGCTGTAATCACAGCGTAGCCTTCGAACTCGAAATTATCTCGAAGTCCAGCCACCATATTGGGCTCGTCCTCCACCACCAGAATTCTTGCTGCCCTCGGTGCTTCAGTTACCTTCGTCTTCTCTCGCTGGCTCATGCCGGCATTCCTTTCCCCTGCTGGGCCTCTGTAGTCTGCACCGGCAGAGTAATGATGAACTTGCTCCCTTGGCCGGGTTCGCTCTCAACCAACACGTCACCTCCATGCGCCTGAACTATGTGGCGCACCAGGGACAAACCAAGTCCGCTTCCCTTGGTGTTATGCACTAGTGGATCGCCCACTCGGTAGAACTTCTCGAAGATCTTGGGCTGCTCCTTGGCTGGAATCCCGATTCCATGATCGACAACTTCAAGCTTGACGCCTCCATTATGCCGGTAGAGATTTACCCCGAGATACTTCTCTGTCGGCGAGTACTTAACCGCGTTGTTCACCAGGTTCAGCAGCGAACGCGCAATCGCTTCGCGATCTACCCATACTTGCGGCAGATCGTTTGCGATCTTCTGTTCGAACTGAAACCCATTCTGCTCAATTTCAAAACGATAGGATTCCAGCGTGCTCCGCACCAGATCCGCAACGTCGGTTTCGCGGAAACTGTATTCTTTCTTGCCCGACTCGATACGCGAGAAGTCCAGAATGTTGTTGATCAGCGCAGTCAACCGTTCACTCTCTTTGCGAATAATCTCGTAATATTCCTGACGCTTTCCCGGATTGGAGATGCGTCCCAGTTCGAGCGTCTCTGCGTAAAGGCGGATGAGCGCCAGAGGAGTTCTCAATTCGTGCGAAACGTTAGAGACAAAATCGGATTTCAACTTCGCCAGCGCAAATTCGCGTGCGACGTTCCGATAGGTGATGAACATTCCTGCACCCATGAGCAGTGAAAGCGCGGCGAGAATAAGATATTCCGTCCGCACAAAGTGGTTGCTGATGTTCGCAAATGTGGTTCCGCGCAGCTTAATTCCCAAAATTAGTCCAGGGAAGACACCTTCGAAACCGCGCTCTACCTCAGGCGAACCTCCATCCCAGCCAACCGAAGCAGCCAAAGGAGCGTGCTCCTTCATAGTCCGTACCATCATCACTGGTTGAGGATGGGATTGTTCGTTTGTGTTTTGATTCGGCAGCACTTCGTTGAGCGCTTGAGGAAAAAACTTGTTGCTAAGATAGCCGGCATCGTAAACAAAGCCTGCCAAGGCGGGATGCTCCGCAGTCGAACCGCGAGGTATGAATATTGCCAAAGACTGATACTGCCACTTGTCTCCCCTTTGTACCCAGTTGGCATCGAAGTACACGCGCCGTCCTTCCATCGTCTGGATCTTCTTTAGCTTGCCGAACAAATCATGGTTCTCAAGTTCAAACCAATGTCCGACCATGGATGATAGATTCCTGTGTTCCTCCTCAAATGCAGGATCGCCCATGCGATCAGGTTGGGATTGAATCTCAAGGTGACCTTTTCCAGTCCACAGAAACGCATGTGTAATGTCTGGGTGTTCGGTCAGAAATGCCGTGAGGTCATCCCCCTGATCGACCTTGGGAAATTTCGCTATGTAATCCTCGGCGATATCGTAGGCGCGCGCATCAATCCGCTTCTCAGCGATGGTCAGGAGCTGTTGATACTCTCGTTGAAGGACGGCCTCAATCGCTTGTTCACGCTGTATGTTCCTGAGATGCCATACACCAGCCAAGATAAGCGCGGCCGCGGGCAGCATAACTCCAAGCATGAACACCAACATGCGTGGACGCTCTGACAAACGCCGAACTTTAAAGTTCAACATAGGCGTACTTTCGGTGGGCTTCCCATTCTTTTCCGAGAAGGGTCCCATTTCCATTGGATTGAAGAATATGCGATGAAACCCGGCAATATGTCACAAGGACGCAACAAGTTGCAAAAAGTTGTGAACTTGCACTCTCTCTCTTTGGTTTGAGTCTTTTACAAAACTTTATCTCCCGAGATGAGCGAATTCAGCTCTCCTTTGCGCATTAGGTAATGCGGGAAGAATTCAAGAGTGGTCTCAGTATGTTTTCGCACCTCAAGAATTTAGCTCGTCCGGCGAATCTGCCAGAGCTCCATTTAGTTCTAATAAATGGAAGATCCAGAAGAGGTACCTACAAAATGTCGCTTCGCATCAACGATGTCGCTCCCGATTTCACAGCCACAACGACCCAAGGCCAAATTCGCTTCCACGAGTGGATTGGCAACAAATGGGCGGTTCTCTTCTCTCACCCCAAAGACTTTACTCCGGTCTGCACCACCGAACTCGGCGCTCTTGCCGGTATCGAAAAGCAATTTACAGATCGGAATGCCAAAGTGATCGGTCTCAGTGTCGACGCAGTTGAAAGTCACGGAAGGTGGGCTCAGGACATCGAGGATGTCAGCGGGCACAAAGTCAATTATCCAATCATAGGTGACCCAAAACTCAAAATTGCCAAGCTCTACGACATGCTTCCAGCTGATGAGGGCGACAGCTCCGAAGGCCGCACTGCAAACGACAACGCCCCCGTACGTACGGTATTCGTCATCGGTCCGGATAAGAAAATCAAGATGCAGTTGAGCTACCCCATGAGTGCCGGTCGCAATTTCGACGAGATTCTGCGCGTACTTGATTCGTTGCAGCTCACAGCCAGGCACCAGGTGTCTACGCCAGCGAACTGGAAGCCAGGTGAGGACGTGATCATCGGTGGCTCGGTTTCAAATGAAGAAGCCCAGAAAAAATACCCAGGCGGATGGAAAGCGCCGAGGCCTTATCTGCGGTTTATTCCACAACCGGAGTAGCCAGAGAAGAAACAAGATAGTCCTTCACCCGTGGGAAGCAGCGATGAAAGCCGTCCATGCTCCCCACGGGCGCACATATTTGTTACAGGCCGGTTGCTGCAACAGAGGCAGCCACATTCACGGAGACATCTTTCTGAACACCGTGTAAACCCAAGGCAACACCGTTCAGCCATCTGATAGAATTTCCTGCATGGCGGACGAGAGGCACCTCATGTCTTATCTCACGCCTGACAAGGAAACGCCGAAAACGAGAGGCGACATCACCTCTCTCCTTCTCAATTGGAGCCAGGGAGATCGCTCAGCATTAAACAACCTCACTCCAATCATTTATGAGGATATGCTCAAGCTCGCAAGGGCACGTCTGAAACGCGAACATCACGAAGGCACCCTGCAACCAACTGCGCTTGTTCACGAATCCTATCTACGACTTGCGGATCAAACAAAACTTCAATGTCAGAACCGCGCACATTTTTATGCAATAGCAGCCAACATCATGCGCCGGGTGTTGGTTGACCACGCTAGGAAACGAAAGGCGCACAAACGAGGAGAAGGAGTAAAGGTCTCTCTCCAAACGGGCATGGATGTGGCCGAAGGTCCATCTATGGATTCCTTAGTGCTGGATGACGCTTTGCACAGGCTGGCAGAGTTCGACGTACGAAAGAGCAGAATCATCGAGATGAAATATTTCGGTGGTATGACCACAGAGGAGATAGGTATGGTGGTCGGCATCTCGGTTGCAACCGTCGGACGCGAACTGCGTCTCGGGCAAGCTTGGCTCCGGCGTGAACTCTCGCATCTCTAGACGTAAAGGCCACGATGGAACGGTGGAACCTTATTGAAGAGATTTTTCACGGCGCGCTCGATCGCCCGCATTCTGAGCGAAACGAATATGTGGCGCATGCTTGCGGTGACGACGCTGAACTACGTTCTGAAATTGAGTCGCTCCTGATGAATGAAGGTCACGCAGCAACGGAGCTTGACGCCCTTGTCGCTGGAGACCTCAGAAAAATAGCTCGTGATTCCCATGACTCAGAGATCGGAACGCGTGTAGGCCCCTACCGTCTCGTGCGTGAATTGGACAGCGGCGGAATGGGCGTCGTATATTTGGCAGTCCGCTCTGATGACCAGTATTTTCAGATCGTAGCGATCAAAATGGTCCGGAGAGGCTTGGAGTCTCCTGTTCTCGTTCAGCGCTTTCGAGCAGAACGGCAGATTCTTGCAACGCTGACTCATCCGAATATCGGCACCATTTTGGATGGTGGAGACACCGAGGGCGGCCGTCCATTCATAGTGATGGAGTATGTGGAGGGCCAGCCGATCACTTTGGCGAGTGAGAATCGCGGCTTGTCTATCTGGCAACGTGTCGAGTTGTTTCG
>Ga0126373_10002037_pt1 | contig 14742 bp, 13 predicted proteins | sample PanSoiMetPlot_11_FD_92545 | JGI IMG/M metagenome (GOLD analysis project Ga0126373, IMG submission 92545) | Tropical forest soil microbial communities from Panama - MetaG Plot_11 | ecosystem: Environmental > Terrestrial > Soil > Tropical forest > Bulk soil | place: Panama | collected 2016-02-17 | reverse complement strand
CCGACATCGTGCTGAGCGAGCGGCCAACGCTTATCCAGATTGGCGGTGCCGTGATGGTCTGCGTGGGCGTGCTGTTTGTCGCGAGGGCCTCCGGCACCGATTCAACTGCGCACGGAGAACAGCACGTAGCCGTAGCTGAGCCCGGTGGCCGCCGGGTGGCGGCTGAGCCAAGCCGTAGCCACCCGGCCCGGGAATTCGATGTGCAGCACGGCGGCGAGGTCTGCGTGGGTGGCGAAGCGCAACTCTGACTGGACTTCGTGCCTGGTTGCTCCCCGATCCCGCCACCAGGCGTCGACGGCGGCGGCGGTCTGCTGCGGGGGCCGGACCGCCGCCGCAGCCAGCAGCAGCGCGAACTCGCCCCAGCGGTAGTCGTTATCGACTGCCACCAGGTGACCGCCCGGGCGCAGCACGCGCAGCACTTCTGCCAGCCCCGCATCGGCCCCCGGCGGAAAGAAATAGGCGAACCGCGCGTGCACCACGTCCGCGCTCGCGTCAGGCAGCGGGATGTGCTCGGCCGACCCGGCCAGTACCTCCGCGTTTGGCAGATCCGCGGCCGCCTGAACGGCGGCGGTGCGCAGCGCCGGGTCGGGCTCTATCCCGATTATCCGCGACGCGTCCTCGCTGTAACGCGCCAGCCAGTAGCCGGTGCCGCAGCCCAGGTCGACGATCGTGCGGTCGGCCCACGGCGCGATTGCGCGCATGGCGGCCAGCACGTGCCCGGCACGGTCGAGCGCCTCGTTCTCAAGTTGATAACTGGCCGGGTGCTTGCCGATGTTCGGCGCGAACCGCCAGTCAGGAAACGGAGCGAGGTCATGAGCGAGGTGCGCCACGCCGCATTATCGATCAGGCACGGCCCGAGTGGCCAATCGGCCGCCAGTTCGGTCAGCCGCCTGGCGCCGCCAGCGCAGCCGGGCCGGGCAGGCTCACGGGCGCTGCGGGGGCAGCGCTGCGGCCGGCTAGCTGCCGGTTGATCACCTCCGCGGCGGCCTGCACGGTCTGGATGCCGTAGCTTTCCGTCTGGCTGCCGGCCGCCGGCCCGCTCAGGATGACGATCTGGTAGCTGATGTTCTTGCCGGTGAAGGCCCCGATACTGTTGATGTTCCACTCATTCGCCTGCGGATAGGGCAGCCAGCCGTTCTTGACGTGCACGGTCACGTCCGATGGCGCCCCGGCGGGCACGCCCCACCGCTCACTTGGGATGACCCGGGCCATGAGCCCCAGCACGTAAGTCCGCGAGTACTTGCCGAGCGGCTTGTGCTTCGAGGTCAGCACCTGGAGCTGGGTCAGTTCGTCCCTGGCCGTGATCTCGGTGAGGCCCCAGGCATCGCTCAGCACGGTGTGCAGCATGCCGGCCTTGTTGAGGAACTGCTGCATGCCCGTCATTCCGACGTCCTGCCACAGCTCCGTGGCGGCAGCATTGTTGGACTGAGTGATCATTAGGTAGGCAAGATTGCGCTGATGCTTTGTCAGGTTGCTAGGGCCGTGCACCTTCAGCAGCAGCGCACTGAGGATGGTCACTTTGATGACGCTAGCGGCGTAGAAGTGCCTGGTCTGGCGCAGCCCGCAGGTCAGGCCCGCTGCCGGGTCGGACACCTTCAAGCCGACCACCGAGTGACTCCGGCCGGCCAGTGCTGCGGTGATGCCCGCAGAGATCCTGGCGGCGAGCTTAGGGCGTTTAGCGGACGTGCAGATGTGGCTGGCAGCTGACGTCGCGGTCCCACGGCCCGGCGCAGCTAGCGCCGGTGTCATACCGACGACACCGGCACTAGTCAGAATCACGATCGCGATCGACGTGGCTGCGCCCCTGCGCAGAAGCACAGCAGTGCGCCGGATCCGCCTCATTGCATGGCCCCCGTTCTCATCACTACATAGACGCCTGGCACGGCTTCCCGGTTGTATGGCCGCCGGAGTTGAATAGCTGGCGAGGCGGACGGAGTTGTCATCATCTCAGCCCGCCGCTCGGTCGCCGCGGGGAAACTCCGCAGGCGATGTCGAAATTCGCGCGGACTCGTTCGTGGCACAACTGAGAGGCCGCCGCAGCGGCGGCTGCGCACCTACCGGAGGTATGCGAGATGAAGTACGTGATGCTCATCGTGAACACCGAGGCCGCGGGCAAGCTGAGCGCCGAGGAGTACGAGGCCTGGGGCTCAGAGATCATGGCCTGGTACGAGAAGAATTCCACCAGCGGCGTGATCGCGGACGGGGGCGCTCAGCTGCAGGGGCCGGACACCGCGAAGACCATCAGGGTGGGCGCCGTCACCGACGGCCCGTTCATAGAGTCCAAGGAGGTGCTCGGCGGCTACTCGGTGCTGGAAACCGAAACCATCGACGAGGCAGTGCAGGTCGCCAAGGGCTGGCCGGGCGTTGACCGTGGCCTGGTCACGATGGAGCTCCGGCCAGTGGTCGTGTTCTGACGATCAGCTTTCCAGGCGGCGGGCGATGAGCTCGCGCTCGGCCGGGTTCGCGGCCAGCGCGAGCGCTCGCTCGTTAGCCGCTCGCGCATCTGCAGTCCGGCCCAGTGCGGTGAACAACTCCGCGCGGACCGCGTGAAACAGCCGGTAGTCGTCGAGCTGGGCCGCGAGTGGTTCGACCTCGGCAAGAGCAGCCTCAGGGCCGCAAGCGAACCTGGTCGCGACAGCGCGGTTTAGCTGGACAACCGGGGAGGGCGTCATGACCAGCAGACTGTCGTACAGCAGCCGGATCTGCATCCAGTCGGTTTGCTGGTAGTCCGCAGCCTCAGCATGCAGCGCTGCGATCGCGGCCTGAACTTGGTACGGTCCGGGCTGGCACAGCGCAAGCGCACGGTCGAGCAGGCCGGTCGCCTCGGCGGCCAGCTCGTGATCCCACCGGGCGCGGTCCTGATCGGGCAGCCGGATCAGCCTTCCCCAGCCGTCGAAGCGCGCGGCCGCCCGCGACTCGTGCAGCAATAGCAGCGCAAGCAAGCCCAGTACTTCGGGCTCCCGTGGCATCAGCCGGTGCAGCAGCCGCGCCAGCGATACTGCCTGCGCTGCCAGGTCCCGGCGCGCCGGGGTGCGGCCCGCGGAAGCCAGGTAGCCCTCGTTGAAGACCAGGTAGACCACTGCCAGCACGGCTGCCAGTCGCTCGCCTAGCTGATCCGGTTCCGGGACGCGGATGGCAACGCCCTTGTCCCGCAACATCCGTCGCGCCCGCGACAGACGTTGTCCCATCGTCTGTTCCGACACCAGGAACGCCGCCGCTATCTCCCCGGTCGTCAGGCCGCACACGGCTCGCAGGGTCAGCGCGACTTGTGAGTCGGCTGGAAGCGCTGGATGGCAGCAGGCGAAAACCAGGCTGAGCAGGTCGTCGGCCTCGGACTCCGGATCGGCGAGATGCGCGGCAGCCAGGCCAGACCGGTCCTGAGTGACAGCGAGTAGTGCGAGCTTCTCCCGGCCTGCCTTAGCCCGGCGCTGCCGGTCCAGCGCCTTACGCCACGCCGTGGTAGTAAGCCAGCCGCCGGGACTAGCCGGCACTCCTTCGGTCTGCCAGTGCTCGAGCGCCTCCACAAAGGCGTCCTGTACCAGCTCCTCAGCCAGGCCGACATCACCTAGCCGGCGTGCGAGTAGTGCCCGAATCCGTGTCGCCTCACCGCGGTAAGCGCGCTCGAGCTCGCTTGGGTCCACGTTGACGACCGCTACGCTGGAGCGCCGCCGCGGCCGGCTCCGCCCCGGAAGCGCGACACTCCCTCGACTACGCCAGGGTCAGCCAGCGTCGCCATGCCACGGCCGAACTCGTTCGCCATGGCGTCGCCGAAGCTGAGCGACATCGACTCGATTGCCGAGGCCCGGTCGCTGCGCATGCACGCTTGCGGGAATGCGGCGACCTGCAGCGCGAGTCGCTCCGCCTCCTCGCGAGCCTCGCCACGCCTGACGATCCTGGAGACCAGCCCCATCTGGTGGGCCTCGGCGGCTGGCACCCCGCGGCCGGTAAGGATCAGGTCGAGTGCGCGGCCCAGCCCGACGATCTGCGGCAGACGCACGGTTCCGCCGTCGATCAGCGGCACTCCCCAGCGCCTGCAGAAGACGCCGAAGACCGCGTCCTCCTCGGCAACCCGCAGGTCGCACCACAGCGCGAGTTCTAGTCCGCCGGCTACTGCGTGCCCGGCGATGGCCGCGATCACCGGCTTCGACAGGCGCATCCGGGAAGGCCCCATCGGACCCGGGCCGTCGGGCTCCGTCCGGTTGCCACGCGATGTCCCGAAGGCCTTCAAGTCCGCGCCGGAGCAGAACGTGCCGCCTGCGCCGAAAAGCACCGCAACGGCAGCGTCGGCGTCCGCGTCGAAATCGGCGAACGCTTCGGTCAGCGCAGCGGCGGTCGGCCCGTCGACCGCGTTACGGACTTCAGGACGGTCCAGGATGATCGTCGTCACCGGCCCGGAGCGATCCACCCGTACGGCAGACCTGGCCTGAGCGGGGCCGCTGGCGGCCCGGCCGACCGCGCCCGCTCGGGTCGCCGCTCCCGGAGCTTTCTGCGGTGTAGCGGATGCAGGCGGCGCCGATGCCTCGGCCCGCGCACGCATGCTGCCGTCACGGCCGCTTGAACCGGGCTCCGGCGAAGCCCGGCCCGCGGAGCCGGGCACGGCTAGCGCACTTGCCAGGTGTCGGCGCCCGCCAGCAGGTCAGCGAGGTCGCCGTCGCCCTGCCGCTGCCGGGCATCGTCGATCTGAGCCGCCATCAGCTCGTCATAGCTTGGCCGCTCGACTTTGCGGAACACGCCAATCGGAGTGTGCGCGAAGTCGGAGCTGTCCAGCCTGGACAGCGCGAATGCGTACGACGGGTCGGGCTCCTCCGCGTTGTGCACCACCAGTGAGTCTGGCTCTGCGTCCGCGACCGGGACCGCCTCCAGCCTGCCGTAGCGGCTGAACCGCAGGCCATGGCTGCCGTCGGCACCGAACCGGACGGGCTGACCGTGCTCAAGCCTGACAAGCCGCTGGTCGCGCTCACCTGGCTCAGTGACTGGCGCGAATGCGTCGTCGTTATAAATCGGGCAGTTCTGGAAGATCTCGACGAAGGCTGTGCCCTTGTGGTCTGCGGCCGCGCGCAGCACGCTGGTCAGGTGCTTGCGGTCGGAGTCAATGGTCCGGGCGACGAAGCCGGCCTCTGCGCCGATCGCGAGCGACACCGGGTTGAACGGCGTGTCGAGCGAGCCGAACGGCGTCGACTTGGTGACCTTGCCCTGCTCAGAGGTAGGCGAATACTGGCCCTTCGTCAGGCCGTAGATCCGGTTGTTGAACAGCAAGATCTTGATGTTCACGTTCCTGCGGAGTGCGTGAATCAGGTGGTTGCCGCCGATAGACAGCGCATCACCGTCTCCGGTGATCACCCAGACCGACAGGTCAGGCCGCGAGGACGCCAGCCCGGACGCGATCGCAGGGGCACGCCCGTGGATCGAGTGCATGCCGTAGCTGTTGACGTAGTACGGCAGCCGCGAGGAGCAGCCGATACCGGAGACGATCGCGAGGTTCTCTCGCGGGATCTCCAGCTCAGGAAGGAAGGACTGGAACGCGGCCAGAATCGCGTAATCGCCGCAGCCCGGGCACCAGCGGACTTCCTGGTCGGACTTAAAGTCCTTAGTCGCAAGCTTTTCATCAGCCTTGGGCACCAGTGTCAGTGAGGCGAACCGGTGGGTAGGCTCCGGGAACTCGGCAGCAGAGCGGCCAACAGGCCCGCCGTTTGCTGAACCGTCAGACATTGGTGATCACATCCTGGATGACGTCCGCGAGCTCGGCCGCACGGAACGGCAGGCCGCGGACGCGGTTATAGGACACCACGTCGGTCAGGTAGCGGCCGCGGAGCAGTAGTGCGAGCTGGCCGAGGTTGATCTCGGGTACCAGCACTTTCTCGTAGGACCGCAGCACCTCGCCGAGGTTGGCCGGGAAAGGAGACAGGTGCCGCAGATGGGCCTGGGCAACTGAGCCACCACCGAGCCGCACCCGGCGGACTGCCGCGCCGATCGAGCCATACGTCGAGCCCCAGCCGAGTACGAGCACCTTGGCGTTACCGTCCGGGTCGTCGACTGCGACCGGCGCAATGTCGGCTGCGATGCCGTCGATCTTGGCCTGGCGGAGCCGGACCATCTTGTCGTGATTGTCCGGGTCATAGGAGATCGTGCCGGTGATGTCGGCCTTCTCAATGCCGCCGATCCGGTGCTCGAGCCCCGGCGTGCCGGGCACTGCCCACGGCCGGGCCAGCGTCTTCTGATCACGCTGGAAAGGCAGGAACGGCGGTCCGGCAGTTCCGTCGACCGCGACGTTCCCGCTTGCGAATTTGAACTCGTCCCGTAGCTTCGGCAAGGTGTCCACGGCCGGGATACGCCAGGGCTCTGATCCGTTGGCCAGGTAGCCGTCGGACAAGATGATCACCGGAGTGCGGTATTTCACCGCGATCCGGACCGCCTCCAGCGCGGTGTCAAAGCAATCGGCCGGAGTGGCCGGAGCGACCACCGCGACCGGTGACTCGCCGTTGCGGCCAAAGAGCGCCATCAGCAGGTCAGCCTGCTCGGTCTTGGTCGGCATGCCGGTGGACGGCCCGGCCCGCTGGATGTCGCAGATGATCAGCGGCAGCTCGACTGAGGCGGCCAGCCCGATCGTCTCCGCCTTCAGGCACATGCCGGGGCCGGATGTTGTGGTCACGCCCAGGCCACCACCGAAGGACGCGCCCAGCGCCGCTCCCACGCCGCTGATCTCGTCCTCGGCCTGCATCGTGCGGACGCCGAACCGCTTGAGCTTGGACAGCTCATGCAGGATGTCCGAAGCGGGGGTAATCGGGTACGAGCCCAGGAACAGCGGCAGGCCAGATCGCCGGGACGCCGCCACCAGCCCGTAGGCAAGTGCGGCATTCCCGGTGATGTTCCGGTACTTGCCCGGCTTGAGCGCGGCCGGCTTGACCTCGTACTGAACCGAGAACGCCTCGGTGGTCTCGCCGTAGTTCCAGCCCGCCTGGAAGGCTGCCTTGTTGGCCGCCAGTATCTCCGGCCGGGATGCGAACTTGGCGCCCAGGTACCGCAGCGTGCCGTCAACCGGCCGGTTATAGAGCCAGGACAGTAGGCCCAGGGCGAACATGTTCTTTGCCCGCTCGGCGTCCTTACGGGTGATGTCGAAGGTCTCGAGCGCCTTCACCGTTACCGAGGTCAGCGGGATGGAGTGCAGCTGGTAGCCGTCGAGCGAACCGTCCTCGAGCGGGTTGGACTCGTAGCCAACCTTCGCCAGGTTGCGCTTGGTGAACTCGTCAGTGTTGGCGATGATGTCGGCGCCGCGCGGGACATCGTTCAGGTTGGCCTTGAGAGCGGCCGGGTTCATCGCGACCAGCACGTCCGGAGCGTCGCCGGGGGTGAGGATGTCGTGGTCAGCGAAGTGAAGCTGGAAGCTCGACACGCCAGGCAGCGTGCCGGCTGGAGCCCGGATCTCGGCGGGGAAGTTCGGCAGCGTAGACAAGTCGTTACCGAAGGTTGCGGTTTCCTGGGTGAACCGGTCCCCGGCTAGCTGCATGCCGTCGCCTGAGTCTCCGGCGAACCTTATGATGACACGATCGAGTTGCTGGACCTGCTTGGTCACAGTCTCCCGGCCTCCTTCACGCGCCGAGGCCGGCTTCCAGACGCGGTGACGGCGTGCATCTTTGCGTGACTTCTATTTGTAGACTCCCCAGCCAGGCAGGCACCCGCTTCACGCGACCCTGGTGCCTGTGGCTATAACGCGATTCTAGTACAGAGCGCAGGTCGGACACGCTTGGTCTCGCCACTACCATGAACGTTTGCAGCTTCGCGGTTAACTGCCGAAAATCGCAAGCACAATCGCCGGTATCAGGCTGCTAGATCCACCAACTGGGCGAGCGTATCCAGCTGAGCAGCCCGGTCGCCGCTCAGCTTCGCCTGCAGCGTGGTGACGCCAACGTCGCGGTACAGGCGCAGTCGCTCGCTGATCATCGCTGGCGTGCCGATCAGGTTGGTCCCGGTGCCGAACTCTAGTGGTACCCGGTCGGCGGCCTCCTCCCGCCGGCCAGCCAGCCACAGTTCCTGAACGGCCGCGACGTCGTCGCCGAACCCCTGCCGGGTGAAGGCCGCATTGTAGAAGTTCTCGTCCCGCGAACCCATTGCGCCGATGGTGAACGCATAGCCCCGCGCGTGCCGCCTGGCCGCGGCCTCGACGTCATCGGTGATCTCCACTCCGACCGGTATGACCAGGTCAAGATCGGCTAGTGACCGGCCAGCTCGGGCCGCGCCGGCCTGGAGCCGGCCAGTGAACACTCCGGCGTGCTCAGGCATGAAGGCATTGCCGATCCAGCCGTCGGCGAGCTCGCCGGTCAGCTCGAGATTCCGCGGGCCGAGCGCGGCGACGTAGATGGGCACCTGAGTCGGCGGCAGCATGGAGCGGATGGCACGGCCCCGGCTGCCGGGCAGTGGCAGCTGATAGGCCCGGCCGTGGTAGCTGAGCCGCTCGCCAGCGGCAATGGCCCTGACGATCTCGACTGTGTCCCTGGTCACAGCAATCGGTGCGTCGAAGCTGACCCCGTGCCAGCCTTCCATCACCTGCGGTCCGCTCGTGCCTATGCCTAGCCGGAACCGGCCGCCCGATAGCAGCTGCAACGACATAGCCGACATTGCCAGCATGGCCGGGCTACGGGCGCCTAGCTGGGCGATTGCCGATCCCAGTGCGATGCGCTCGGTCTGCCCGGCGAGGAAGGCGAGCGGCGTCAGCGCGTCCTGGCCCCATGCCTCGGCGACCCAGACCGACGTGGCTCCAAGGCGCTCAGCCTCGCGTACGAAATCCACATCCTGCGGTCCGGCAACCTGGGTCGCGATACCCACCTGCATGCGGCTGACTCCCTCGTTACCCTCGGCGTACCATCCAATGGTGGAGCATGCCGAGCTGCGCTACGCCGATTGCCCGACTACCGAGGCTGAGCTGATGATCGATGCGCCGCCGGCGGTGGTCTGGCCGCTGGTCTGCGACATCGGCGTCCCGGCTGAGTTCAGCTCGGAGTTCCAGGGCGGTCAGTGGCTCGATCGCGCGGCCGGGCCGACGCTCGGCGCCCGATTCCGAGGGCGTAGTTATCACGAGGCCGCCGGCACCTGGGAGACAGTGTCCACCGTCTGCGAGTACGAGCCTGAGCGAGTTTTCGGCTGGGCGGTCGGCGATCCTGATGTGCCGGCCGCGCAGTGGCGGTTCACGCTTGAGCCGGACGGGTCCGGCACGCTGATCCGCCAGTGGATGCGGATCGGGCCTGGCGAGTCCGGGCTCACCGACCTGATCCGCCAGATGCCGGACAAGGAGCATCGCATCCTGCGTCGCCGTCTGGCCGAGCATCAAGCCAACATGACCGCCACGCTGGCCGGTATCAAGGGCCGCGCCGAGGCCGCTGCCTAAGGCCGCGCCAGTGCCGGCCCCGCTCATAGTGGCGACCTGCCAGTTCAGCGTCAGCGCTGACATCTCGACGAATGCTGCCCAGATCAAGCGCCAGATGACGCGCGCCAGTCGCGGTGGCGCGCGCGTCGTGCACTTCCCCGAGGGGGCGCTGTCGGGCTACGCCGGCACTGATTTCGGGACGTTCGACGGGTTCGACTGGGACGCGCTGCGCAAGGCGACGGACGAGATCGCCGGGAACGCCCGCGACCTGGGCATCTGGCTTGTGCTCGGGTCAGCCCACCGGCTCACCGGCTCGAACAAGCCGCACAACAGCCTGTACGTCATTGATGACTCGGGCCGGGTCGTCGAGCGTTACGACAAACGGTTCTGCGCGGGCGACGCGGACGGGCTGACCGGCGATCTCGCCCACTACACCCCGGGCAACCACTTCAGCGCCTGGACGATCGACGGGGTCAGGTGCGGCGCGCTCATCTGTTACGACTACCGCTTCCCCGAGCTTTACCGGGAGTACGCACGGCGCGGCGTCCAGGCAGTCTTCCACTCATTCCACGCCGCGAACGCATCGCCCGAGCGGATCAAGGCGATGGGCCAGGCTATCGGGCCACGGTACCGGTCGGCTAATCCCGCGGCTACGTACACGTTTCCCGGCATCACTATGCCAGCGGCCATGACAGCGGCCGCGGCGAGTAATCACGTCTGGATAAGCTGCCCGAACTCGTCGGCTCGGGAAAGCTGCTGGCCTGCGTTCTTCGTCCGGGCGGATGGCATCACCACTGGCAGGCTGAGGCGCAACATTGCTGGTGTGCTGCTGTCGACGGTCGACACCGCACAAGAGCTGTACGACTCGACCGGCCCGTGGCGTCAGGGCGCTATCGCCGGCACATTGCATAGTGGCGCGGTGGTCAGCGACCCCAGATCCGATGACCGCACGACCGCTTAACTCACAAACTGGTTCTTTCGCATCTCGCCCGATATGCCCGTATGTGAGGAAGAAGTAAAGAAAAAGAACCCCTGCATATAGGTGCGATCTATCCATCGTCTGGCATCGCAGTCAATCATCTTCCCCCGTGACCTCAGTGGCCTCAGATGTAGAGGCAACATACGACGAACTCCGCTTCGCCAGAGCGCTCGATATACCTCAGGCTCCAGCTCCGATGCCGACGGGGTCGACACGACGGAAAGTCCTCCCGGCAGTGCTCCTGACTGTGATTCTCCTGGCCCAGGCGTGCCTGTCCATCCCACTCCTTCACCTCGACACGGCCTTCACCGACGAGGCCCTCTATCTGTGGGCGGGGCACATGGACTGGGCGCACCTCATTCACGGCACACCGATACCCCCGTTCGCGACCTACCTGTCCGGCTCGCCGGTCTTCTACCCGCCCATCGGTGCGATCGCCGACAGCGTCGCCGGTCTCACCGGAGCGCGGATCCTTTCGCTGCTGTTCATGCTCACCAGCACGGGCCTGCTGTGGCTCACTGCGAACCGCCTGTACGGGCATCGGGCGGCGTTCTTCGCAACCGCTCTGTGGGCGTTCGTGGGCGAGACCCTGCGGCTCGGCGCATTCGCTACTTACGACCCGATGGCCTGCATGCTGCTCGCCCTCGCCGCCTACGCCGGCGTCCGCGCGGCCCAGAGCGAGAACTGCGGCCCGCACTGGGCTATGTTCTGCGCCGCAGTCCTGGCTGCCGCCAACTGCACTAAGTACGCCACTGGCCTTTTTGATCCCGTCGTCGTCGGACTGATCATCACTACCGCCCTGACCCTGGAACCGGACCGTAAGCGGGCGATCCGACTAGGCGGCATCGCCGGCGGATACCTGGCGATCTTCTTGTCGATGCTGATCGTCATTGCGACGACAGGCAATGGCTACTACAGCGCCGGGATCGCAGCGACGACAACCTCGCGTGCCTCGGGCGGACAAGCTGCCAGCCAAGTTATTTCAGCCGCGTGGCCGGTCATCGAGATCGTTGGCCCGATCGCAGTCCTCGGCCTGGTCTTGTGCCTCCGGTTGGAGCGTGGTTCGCCGCAGCGCCTGGTGACCGTCCTCCTCGCGCTGACCGGGGCCCTGGCGCCGCTCGAGCAGGCGCGCATCCACACTTCCACCTCGCTTAACAAGCACGAGGACTTCGGAGCATGGTTCATGGCTATGGCTGCCGGGTACGCGATCGGCGCGCTCAGCCGCGGCCACTACCTTCGGCGCGCCGGCGTCACGCTCGCTGCAGTTGGTGCAGTCGCTGCGACCATCTTGATAGGCGTGCCCTTTGCCAGGTTCGGCGACTCGTACTGGCCCAGTACCGCAGAAGTTGTCCACGAGGCTAAGCCGCTGCTGGTCAGCTCGCGAGGAGAGTTGCTATTTCAGAACCCATCGATCGCCAATTATGACCTCGGCGGCGACATCGGCTGGACCTCGATCTGGAAGCGGATATCCGGCCAGAGCGACCTCCGGCTTCGATCCGGGAAGTCCGTCGACAACGCACCGGTCGGGTCAAGCGGTATCCCTGGCCCTTACCTCGCCGCTATCCACCGCGGCTACTTCCAGTACATCGTCATCGACAACGACCCGGCGGACCCGTTCGACGCCCGACTGATCCCGGCCCTGCACGCCGACCCGCACTACGTCCTCGTCGCCAGCCCGCCCGGATTTCTTGTGTGGGGACGCGCTCCCCAAGCCAGCCGGTGACCGCGGCCGGCAGGCACCGTCAGACCGGTCTCGTTCTCCCTATGCCGCCTGACGATGCCGAGAAGCACTCCTACGCACCCCGCGCCCTCGTGCACCTGACTCCGGCACTGATCCTGTCCGCCGCGTGCATCATCCTGGCGCAAGGCTTCCTGGAGTGGAAGAATGCCGAGATTCTCCCGGCCGCCGCGATCCTGTTCGGCTCCTACACGCTGATTTACCTCGCTTACCAGGCGGTCAGCCTTCCGGTCAACTTCAGCGGCCGCCCCTTCGACCTTGCCACCCACAACACCGTCGTCCAGTCCTGGCGTCCACGACGCCGGCCCGACGTCGATATTTTCCTGCCGATCTGCGGGGAGCCGATCGAGGTCGTGCGCAACACCTGGATCGGCGTAGTCCAGCTCATTCTCAGTTACCCCGGCCGGGCACAAGCCTTCGTTCTCGACGACGGCGACAGCGACGAGGCCCAGGCCCTCGCCACCGAGTTCGGATTCGTCTACATCCGCCGGCCGGTGCACTCCCACAAGAAGGCAGGGAACCTGAACTACGCGTTCGAGCGGACCCACGCCGAGCATGTGGTCATCTTCGACGCTGACTTCCGGCCTCGGCCGGACTTCCTCGCCGAGACGCTGCCGTACATGGAGGACCCATCGGTCGGCATCGTGCAGACACCGCAGTACTTCCGGGTGAGTCCCCGCCAGACGTGGGTCGAGCGAGCGGCAACGGTTACTCTCGAAGTCTTTTATCGCGCAGTCCAGGTGTCGCGTGACCGGTTCGGGTCGGCGCTCTGCGTTGGTTCTAACGCCGTCTACCGGCGGGCTGCTTTGGACGTCAGCGGCGGCTTCACAGAGATCCCGTACGCCGAGGATTCCCACACTGGCCTCGATTGCCGACGGGCTGGGTACGAGCTAAGGTACCTGCCCGTCCCGCTTGCGACCGGCGTCTGTCCGAGCAGCCTAGACGCGTTTATGCGACAGCAGTACCGGTGGTGCTGTGGCGCCACCTCGCTGGTCTGGACCCGGCACATGTGGCGTGTCCCGATGTCCGTCCAGGCGAGGCTGCCGTATGTCGCCGGGTGGTTGTGGAACTTCACAACCGCGCTGCGAACCCTGATGCTGCCGCTGATCCCGGTCACGCTTCTGGCCTTCGCTCCCGGGGAGATCAAGCTGCGCAACGCGCTCCTGCTGGTGCCGCCCGTGGTTGTCGGCGTCGTCCTGTACCCGCTGTGGCATAACGCGCCGTACTCGCCGCGAGTGTGGCCACTGTCCATCGCCGTCGGCTGGGCGCAGGTCCTGGCTATCTGGGATTTCGCTCGGGGGACGGTGATGTCGTGGCAGCCGACTCGGAGTCCGGCGTCGGCGACGCGCCGCTTCTGGTGGGGTCTTACCTCATGGAACGGCACTCTCGCTGTTACGTGGCTCGTCCTTGCGGCCTACCGCACATGGCAGACTGGCTCGACCCGATTCGCTGTCGTTGGCCTGCTCGGCGTCGTCAACTTGCTTGTGATTGCGCGGCTGATCTTCCCTGGAAGGGATGCGGCTTGACTCTTCAGGCTGGACCGGTGAAGGTGTCGATGCTCTCGATCAGCCACCGGCCGTGTTGATTGACTGCCGTGACGGCGAACATCGCGCCGCCGTACGTTGCCTTGCTCGCACCTGCCTTCGAGTCCTCTTCGTTCGCGAATATCAGCAGCCGGGATCGGCCGCCGGTCAGCAACTCGACCCCGATGTCGGTGACGCGAGTCGTAACGGACAGCTTCTCCTTCGGCGCCTGCTGCTGCACTAGGGCGAATAGCTGGTTGTACTGCCGGATGGCCGGACCGGTGAGCAGGCGCTGCGCGGCAGCCTTGGTGCTGGCGGTGTTGGCGTAGTTATAGGAGAAGACGGTGTTGACCGCGCTGGTCACGGAGCGCTCGACGCTCCTAGTGGCCGACTCGTCGACCATCGCCGCGTTCGCGTCCGCGGCGGTAGCCCGGGCAGTGTGAGCCTCGACCGTAGCCCAGATTCCCAGGCTGCCGAACACAATCGTGGCGGCCCCGAGCACGGCGGCGATCACAACGCGCGAACGGCCTGCGGTCGCCGCAGGTGAGCTGTCCGTCCGGACGCCGCTGCCAGTGATCTCGGGTCCCGTGTCCTCGTGCGCCGCGTCCTCGTGCGCCGTGTTGTCATCCGCCCGGGGCTCGGAGACAGCGGTCATCTCGGAGACGGCCGTCATGTCGGCGATGGCGCGCGCCCAGTCGGCGTTCGGGTCCGGGCGCTGAGCGCCGCTGCTATCGATCATGTCCGCCTCACCCGCCCGCGCTCGGGCTGGCCGCTGCCCCGACCGGGACCTGGCTGAGTGCGCTGAGCTTCCACCCGCTCGCTGTCCAGGTCAGCCGTCCTTGCAGGCGGCTCTGCTTGGTGGTGGCTGACCCGTGCGCCGGCGTGACCGTGAGCTGTAGTGCCACGATGATCTCGGCCGTGCCTGCACTCACATTCAGTGCGGTCAGCGCGCCGTCGAGGATCCGGGCCGTGGTAACCGTCCGCGCCTGTTTGACCTGCTGCTCGAAGCTCGCCTGCCCGGTCACTATCTGGGTGTGCAGTGCCCCGGTCGACGACTGCTCCCACAGACGCAGCCCCTTGGCGACGGTGCGGTAGTCGAGCGTGTTGAAGTTGAGTATGGCCTGCTCGCCGGCCCGAAGCGCTT
>Ga0126373_10002036_pt1 | contig 14750 bp, 6 predicted proteins | sample PanSoiMetPlot_11_FD_92545 | JGI IMG/M metagenome (GOLD analysis project Ga0126373, IMG submission 92545) | Tropical forest soil microbial communities from Panama - MetaG Plot_11 | ecosystem: Environmental > Terrestrial > Soil > Tropical forest > Bulk soil | place: Panama | collected 2016-02-17 | reverse complement strand
GCACATATCCAGGCGTTGGCCCAATCCCGGGGACGAACGCGAAAGTCCACACGCCGGCGGTGTTCACCACTTACCTCACCGGTAGTATCGATCAGCCCCTAACCCAGCAATACAAAATCGGCCTCGGGATTCACGCGACGGAACTGGGGCGTGACATCGCCCGGGAAGAGGTCCGCGCCGAGCGGCAGAAGATCGCTGCGGAAGTCCGCCATGCCTACTTCAATCTCTTTGCGATACAGGCGAGTGTGGACGCCGCCCGTGAGGCGGTGAAAGCATTCGAAGAAGCGCAGCGGGTCACCATTCAATACGTTGCAGAAAAGACAGTGCTGCGCGGTGATGCATTGGACGTTGATGCCCGCCTAGCCAAATCGCGCTATGAGTTGTCGGTCGCAGAGAACGGCATGGCCACGCAGCGAGAGGCGTTGAACCAACTGCTTGGCCGTGATGTTTCGACACTCTTTCGTGTCGACTTCATTCCTGAGCAAGACACGAGTGATCTGACTCTCGATACAGCCCGGCACGAGGCTCTGGCGAACCGCCCCGAGGTCCGGCAGGCGCATTTGAAAGAAAAGCAAGCGGAATACGATCGGCGACTAGCGAAAGCCGAGTACATCCCCGACCTGAGTCTCGAGCTGCGCTATCAGGGGATCAACAATGTCCAAGTTCTTCCGCAAAACGTGACCACGGCCGGTTTTCTCCTGACCTGGGAGCCATTTGATTGGGGGCGCCGCCACAATAAGGTTGTCGAGGCAACGAAGACTGTCGAAGAAACGCGCAACGGGATTCAAGAGACAGAATCGCAGATCGCCGTCGAGGTTGGCGCGAAATATCGCAAATGGCACGAAGCTTCTTTGCTGCTTACAGCCTCTCGTACTGCTCACGAAGCGGCTGCGGAGCAGCTGCGCGTCACGAGCGACAAATATAAGCAGCAGGCCGCACTCTTAAAAGACCTGCTCCAGGCACACGCTCAGAGTTCCGAAACGAATTTCCAATATCAGCAAGCGCTTTCTTCGTATTGGAGCGATTTCGCCGAATTACGTAAGTCGATGGGAGAAGAGTAACCGATGAGAACAAGAATTACTCAAGAGAGCGATTGGAGAGGAGTAGAAACTATGGGGAGCAAATTGAGACAAGGGCTCGCGCCAGCAACTGGGGCTTTGCTTTTAGCGATAGCCGCCGCTACAACTGGCTGCCAGCAACCCACGACGGTCGCAGCCAAAACTCCCACGCCGGTTCATCTGGTAGATGTGACTCTGTATTCGCCTTCAGAAGACTTGCACTATTCGGCTTCCGTTTTGCCGTTCGCCGAAGCGACTTTGTCATTCAAGTCCGCCGGATATGTGACGGAAATTAAACAGGTCGTGGGCGCAGACGGACGCCGTCGAGACATAGGTTCGGGAGATTATGTAACGCGGGGCACTGTTCTCGCGCAGATTCGCCATCAGGATTTGAAGAATCAACTTGACCAGGCCACCGCAACGCTGAGTCTCGCGCAAGCGCAGCAAGTCGAGGCAACAAAGGATTACGATCGCGCGAAGACCCTATACGCCTCAGAGAGCTTGACCAAGCCCGATTTCGATCGAGCGCAGGCGAAGTTCGATTCGACTCTCGCGGCTGTGGATCAGGCGAACGCTAATCTGCACCAAGCGCAACTGGCACTCCACGATGCGGACCTCACCGCGCCGTTTTCGGGATACATCCTTGCCCGGAACATCGAATTAGGGAATCTCGCAGCACCAGGGACTCCGGCCTTTGCCATCGCCGACACGAGTGCGGTCAAAATCGGTTTTGGCGTGCCCGACTACGCTGTGAGGCATTTGCGCCTCGGGGAACAATTCAACATTCATCTGCAGGACGACCCGAAAGAGTACAACGGGCAGGTCACGAGTATTGCCGCCAGCGCCGACGAGAAAAATCGTGTCTTTGCCGTCGAGGTGACCGTACCCAATCCCAAAGCCACACTGAAGCCCGGGATGATTGCTTCCCTCAGTTTGACAGGTGTTCACAACGCCCCGGTTCCCTCCGTGCCTCTCAGCGCCGTTGTTGCCGACCCCATTTCATCTGGGCGCTATGCCGTTTTCGTCGCGAGCGAACAACACGGTAAGTGGGTGGCGCATTTGCGCGAGGTTTCACTCGGTGAAACCCACGAGAGTGATGTGGCCGTTGACGGTGTAAATCCAGCCGAAAAAGTCGTCGTCGTTGGAGCCGCCGGCCTAAAGGACGGCGATCTCATCCAGGTTATTCGATAGAGGTGTAGAACAGATGGCACTCGAACAGGAGCAAGACATCAGCAATCGTCGCAATCTCCCCAGGTTTTTCGTCGAGCACCCGCACATCTCCTGGATACTTCTCCTCGGAGTGCTCATTTGGGGCTATTTCGGCTATACATCCATGCCGCAGCGCAAGGATCCGGACATTCCCGTGCGCCTCGGTGTGGCGGCTTGTCCATGGCCGGGAGCCACAGCGCAACAGGTTGAACAGTACATTACCCGTCGAATTGAGGACGTTGCCGCCGAGAATAAAACCATTCATCCGGGAACCGATGCGGACTACGGCATCAAATCCATCTCTCTTCCCGGGTATTCGTTTGTGACCATTCAACTGGATGAGGGCATCACCGATACCAAGCGACAGTTCAGCGATATCAACCTTAAGCTGAATGCTCTGAATTCTCAGCTACCGCAGGGCTCCGGTCCTATCAGTTTCCAGAGCGACTTCGGAGACACCGCCGCGCTCATGCTCACGGTCGCGAGCCCGAAGGTAGACGATATCGAAATCGCGGCTCGCGCCAATTCCGTGGAAGCTGCGATTCGCAAAGTTCGCGATGCAAAACAGCGGAATGGAAAAGCGCAGCGCATCACGGTAGTGGACTCCTTTCCGCAATCGATTTCGGTGCGTGGGGTCCGTGACGCGGAATACTTGTTTCAACAGGAAGCGCAGACTGCCGGACTCCTTCGAGACTCGGAAATCATTCAGGGAAGTGGATTCATCGGCTTGGATGGCGTTTCCGCGGCAGATGATAGTGCCATTCAAGCGTTCATCAGCCGGTTTATGTCGGAGCAGCTAAAGCGTTCTGAACTGCATCCCGATACGTGGGAGCCAGTGATCATCCACGATCCGAACGAAACACGAGCGAAGCTGGCCAAGGTTGCTGGAGACAAATACAGTTACGCCGAACTCGACAATTTTTCTGACTTGATTGGCCGAACCGTGCAAGGAGCGCTCGAAGTTTCCAAGGTTGAGCGGAGAGGCGTCTTGTCGCAAACCGTTTATCTGGACTATTCGCAGGATCGCCTCGCGGCCTACGGCCTGCGTCCTGCTGATCTCTCCAAAGTTCTTTCGGCTCGCAACATCATCGCGCCGGGCGGCACTGTGGAAACAGGCGACCGCCGCGTTACCCTGATTCCTTCCGGACAATTCGACTCGGCGAAAAGCATCGGCGACGTGGCGGTATCGGCTACGTCAGAGGGTGCCCCCGTCTATCTACGGGACCTCGTCCAGATCAGCCGCGGATATCAGGCTCCTGCCACCTATCTCAACTACTACACGTGGCGCGACGCAGGCGGACACTGGCAGCGCAGCCGAGCCATCACCTTAGCCATTTACATGCGCGATAGAAGACAGATCGCGCGTTTCGGACAGTCCGTGAGTGCCAAGCTCTCGGACCTTCGCCAAATTGTTCCCGCCGACCTGATTCTGGCGCACACCTCCGATCAGCCGCTGCAAGTCAAGGAAAACATCAACTTATTCATGCGCGCATTGCTCGAAGCCATCATTCTCGTGGTCATCGTTTCGCTGATCGGATTTTGGGAATGGCGCCTGGCGCTGATTATGGCCTCGGCCATACCCATCACACTGGCGATGACCTTCGGCATCGTCTACATGTTGGGAATCGATCTTCAACAAGTCTCCATCGCCTCGCTGATCATCGCGCTCGGCCTTCTCGTGGACGTGCCGGTGGTCTCTGGTGACGGCATCAAACGCCACTTGGCGGAAGGTTTTCAGCGCAGCATGGCCTGCTGGCTCGGTCCTACAAAACTGGCAACCGCGATTTTCTACGCTACGATCACGAACGTCATCGCGTACCTGCCATTTTTGATGCTCACCGGCAATACCGGCGAGTTCTTGAAGAGCCTCCCTGTGGTGATGACCGCCTCTCTGCTGTGTGCGTACCTTTGCGCGATGACCTTCGTTCCGTTCTTGTCCTACTACATTTTGCGTGCTCCGGCCAAACGAGAACCGACCATCGAGGAGATGCGGCAGCGCGGGTTCTACGGCTTCTACAACAAACTCGTCGGCAAGGCCATAAGAAACCGTTGGGCGGTCCTCTGCGGATCTTTGGTGTTCCTGATCGGAGGTGGACTGTTCGGCTCTCGGCTCAAGACTCAATTCTTTCCCGAAGATGTCCAGTATTGGTTCTATTTGGATATTTGGCTCCCGAATGACACTCCCTTGAGTGTCACCAACGATACGGCAATGCAGGCCGAGAGAGTGGTCCGGCAGGTGATTGACAACTTGCCTGACGTCACTACCAAGGAACATCGTGGGCATCTTCTTAAGTCGCTGACGACTTTTGACGGTGGCGGCGGGCCGCGCTTCTGGTTTTCGGTCTCGCCGGAAATGCCGCAGACCAACTACGCGCAGATGATCGTTGAGATCACGGACAAAGAGGCTTCGCCAAAGCTGGCTCGTCCGATCCAGGACGCACTGGACAGGGAAGTGCCAGGTTCGTGGGTTACGGTTCGCCAGCTGCAAACCAATCCTGTGGACAACCCTGTAGAGCTGCTGATCTCTGGGCAGGAGGACGTGGACCCCAAAAATCAAGCGAGCGATATTCGCGCGCTGCGACAGATTGCCCGCCAGGCTCAGGACATCGTCGCGCAAGCTCACGGCATTGCCGTTCTTCGTGATGATTGGTTCCCTGACAACGTTCAGGAGAGAATTCAGATCGATCCAGACCGCGCCAACGTTGCAGGCATTACCAATGCCGATGTCGCAAATGCGTCGGCCACGGCTATGAGCGGCGAAACCGTCGGTGTCTTCAAGGAAGGCGACAAGAACATCCCCATTGTCGCGCGTCTTCGCATGCAGGAGCGCGCCCAACTTGCCGACATCAAGAACCTATATGTTTACTCTTCACTGACGAACAACCGCGTGCCTCTGCTGTCCGTCGCAACGGTTGGCAATTCTTTGGAAACCGGTCGCGTCAGGCGTCGCGAGCATTTTCGCACGATTTCCATACTGTGTTATCCGCAGCCTGGAGTTCTCGCCTCTGAGGTGCTTAATCAGGTCCTTCCAAAAATACAGGAATTTCAGAAAAATCTCCCGACGGGTTATCAACTCCGCATTGGTGGCGAACTGGCCAAACAGATCGAAGGATTCGACAACCTCAAAGTCGTTCTGATGATCTCTTTACTCGGGATTTACCTGGCTCTACTCGTCCAATTCAATAACGCGGTGAAACCGCTTCTGGTATTCGCCGCTGCCCCCTATGGCGTGATCGGCTCTCTGATTGCCCTCTCGATCATGCATACGCCCTTTGGGTTTATGGCTTTTCTAGGCATCGCCAGCTTGATCGGCGTGATCGTCAGCCATGTCATCGTGCTCTTCGACTTTATCGAGGAAATGCATGAGAAAGGCGAGCCCCTGGAGCAGGCCCTTCCCGACGCTGGCATCCAGCGTATTCGGCCGGTAATGATCACTGTGCTAGCGACCATCTTGGCCCTCGTCCCACTGGCGCTTGAAGGAGGGCCCCTCTGGCAGCCTCTCTGTTATGCGCAGATCGGCGGACTCGCGGTGGCAACCTTTATAACGTTGCTCTTGGTGCCGGTCCTTTACAGCATCTTCGTCCTCGACCTCAAAATTATCCGATGGGATTCGAAAGAACCTGCTGTACAGGCTGAGACTTCCAACGCAGCTGGGGCTGTGGAACAAACAGCGTAAAGGCGAAGCACAGGGACGCGTGCAGACGCTGCACGCAATGGTTCGGCGCAGGAGGTCGGGATGTTTCATAAAAGACCGTTGAGGTCAAATAAAAATGCTTTCAGAAGCTGGAACGATTGGATATTGATCTGCGCGATCACCGTTCTCATCGCCGTCATCACTGTCATTGAACTTCACATTCGTGGATTGATCACCCACTCGGTTCTGCCAAGGTGATCAAGCTGCATTCTGGGAGCGCAGTCTCATGACACCGCCAACTCACGACTCTCGCCATTGTAAAGGCACGAATTCGATCAACAAGGAAAAGCCAGAATGGCTCGCTCAGATGGAGACTGTGCTGGAGGTGCTAAATGACGGCGTTGTCATCGCTGACGATCGACTTGGCATTCTCTTTGCCAACTCGCGGTTCGTAGAAATGACCGGAATTCCCCGCCAGGACCTGATCGGATTTGACCCTGCACACTTCTATTCCTCCCTGGAATTGGATTTTCTGATGCAGCGGATTAAGGTCGGGCTTCGAGACGGGCACAACCGTTATGCGTTTGTGCTGCCGCAGAAGGGCGGCGGACGTCTGCCTGTCATTATTAGTTCCCGGACAATTGAAAATTTCGGCGGCCGCTTTGGAATCGTGACCTTCACGGACATTTCCGAACAAGTTCGTGCGGAAGAAGAACTCCGGCTCGCCAACGAGAAGCTTCAAAAGCGCCAGATGGAGATCGAGGAGGACCTGCGACTCGCCGCGCGGGTGCAGAAGAGCCTCGCACCGAAGTGCCTGGCGTGGGACACCATCGGCGTCGACACCTTTTATCATCCTGTCCATTCGATTGGAGGCGACTTCGCGCTGGTCCACACGCAGGCTCATGAGCGCGTTAGCTTGCTCATTTGTGATGTTTCCGGTCACGGTATTGGTTCAGCTCTGGTCGCGAACCGGATCTACTCCGAGGCGACGGCACACTTGCGCAGCGGCACGCCGTTCATCGACATGTTCAATGACTTAAACCGCTTCCTCCTCGAAGACATAGCAGGCTCCGGAATGTACATCACGGTCGCTGCCGCTCGAATCGATGTCCGTCGGCGGAACTTGGTGTTCGCGGGTGCCGGTCATCCGCCAGCGCTCCTTGCCCGACCCGGCCACGAGCCCCTGCTGCTCGAATCACGCAGCATGGTTCTCGGTGCACTGCCTGACGCCGTGGATGTCACAACCACTGTGGACGTGCCACTCCTGCCGGACGACCGCATTGTGTTGTACACCGACGGAATTACCGAGGTTTTCAATTCCAGGGGAGAAATGCTCGGCATCGAAGGCGTCCGGGAAATCGTGCGGCAGGCGTCGGCCCTGCCCGCCCGGCAAATGAAGCCGAGCATTCTTGATGGCGTCGCCGCCTGGCGAAACGGTCCACCGAGCGATGATGTTTCTCTCGTTCTGGTGCACATTCGCTAAGAGGGTTGACAGTTGCCCATATCGCACATGAAAACTTTTCCACGTGCGCCGGGACGTCAAGGGAATCTAAGAGTAGGATTAGGGCGAGATGTCAACTAGGCATCAGTTCGAAAAGTCGACCAAGATCAGTGCAGAACAGGCTGATTCGGTCCGCAGCGCGCTCGAACTGGTGATTTCTAGTGATGCGTTCGCTGGAAGCAATCGCTGCCAGGACTTTCTCAGGCTAGTCGTGGAGCACGCGTTGGCAGGTGAGCTGGATGCCCTGCGTGAGCGCATGATCGGCGTAGAAATGTTTGGGAGGCCCGCCGATTATGACACTTCGAACGACGCTGTCGTCAGCGTGAGAGCGACAGAGGTTCGAAAGAGGCTTGCGCAATATTACCGAGATGCCGTAATAACCCCAGTTGTCCGTATCGAGTTTCAGCCCGATTCGTATGTGCCTGAGTTCCATTGGTCCTCACCGACAGAGATTAAAGATGAAATTCTCACAACTGTACCGCCCCCGGAGGGCACTCCGCGATCGTGGCGTACGCCAGCAATAGCGATTACCGCCGTGCTGGTTCTAGCCAGTGTGGTTCTGATAATTTGGCTGGACCTTCGTACGAAACCTCAGCCGCTCAGTGCGCTACGGCTATCGCTCGGTCTCCCGCAAGGGGCAAACTTACATCGGAATTGGCATCCCTTCGAACACATCGCGCTCTCACCCGATGGTCAAATGTTGGCATTTGCAGCGACGGATGCCGCCGGTAAAAGCTTTTTGTGGGTCAGGGCTTTGAGTTCGTCCCAAGCGCAACGGATTGAGCAGACGGAGGGCGCGCTTTTGCCTTTCTGGTCGCCGGACTCACAGTTCATAGGCTTCTGGGCGGTTGGCAAGCTGATGAAGGTTCAACGGTCGGGTGGAGCCCCTGAGGTGATCTATAGGCTACCGGAAATTGCACAAGGCGCCTGGGGACCGGACGGCACCATCCTGTCTGCCAGCGCAGTGAACAGTCCTATCCTCCGCATCTCCCCTAATGGTGGGGCTGCCGTTCCTGCGACCTCGCTGCTCCCTGGACAAGTCAGCCAGATGTGGGTTCAGTTCCTGCCTGACGGGAAGCATTTTATCTATTTGGCTCGTACAAGCCTGACCAGTAGCGATCCGGGAGCGAAAATCTACGCTCAGTCCATGGATGGCGGAGGCCCGACACTACTGCTGGCGAGCCAAAGCCGCGCCGTCGCCGTACCCGATTACCTGCTGTTCGCACAAGACCAAACACTCTTCGCGCAGCGCATGGACTGGAAAGGTTTGCGAAAGATCGGCAAACCGTTCTTGCTCGCCCGCAACGTCGCCGCCTCGCCGGCCTATCTGGGCACGTCCGAATTCACGGCCTCGCAAAACGGAGTGCTCATCTATGGCACCGCTACAGGCTCCTCGTTCGATCAATTCAACTGGTACGCCCGAGACGGCGCTGTGATTGGCAGCTTCGAACCGGTGATCGACTTTCAGCAATTCACGCTTTCCCCTGACGGGAAGTACTTGGCACTGAACTCGTTCCACCAGCATGTTACCGGCAGTCTGTGGCTCATAGACCTGGCGAGTAATACGACGACTCCTCTAACGACTGATCCCCATGCGCAGTCGGACCCCGTTTGGTCGCCAGACTCGCGCTATGTTGCCTTCAATCTTCTTCCAAACGGTGGATCCGATCCACCGTTCCTGGTACAGAAGATTGAAATCGGAAGTGAGCAGCCACAGAACATCTATGGCGACAACGAAAGGCACTGGGTGGAAGACTGGTCTCGGGATGGGCGCTTCCTGCTAACGCATGACACAAAAACTTTTTCGATCATACCGCTGACAGGCGATAGCAAGCCTAAAGCAGTATATTCATCAAGCTCCGTAAAGGACGAATTTCACCTGTCTCCCGACGGGCAGCTGATCGTTTACGGAGAGAATCGCACTGGTAGATGGGAAGTTTTTGTGGCCTCGTTTCCTTCGTTTGACCACATCAAACAGGTTTCGCTGGCAGGCGGGGCCCAGCCGCGCTGGCGCGGAGACGGGAGAGAACTTTTCTTCATAGATCCCCAAGGAAAACTGATGTCAGCCACGGTGGAGCGCAGCTCTCCTCCGAAGATCAGCGTTCCGAGAAAACTGTTCGATACGGGACTCGTGCCAGATCCTACCGTCAATCAATATGCAGTCACCGACGATGGACTTAAGTTTCTGGTGCTGGAACCACGCAAGGGTTTCGTCGAAACTTATTCTGTGGTTCTGAACTGGCCCGCGACCGTGAACTAGCGCGTTGGAGTAGGTGAATCGTCGGCTAGACGTTTCCTGTGCCAATTACTCACAGTCACCGACAAGGTCAGAGAGAATTCGCCATGAATTCCAGGAGAAAACTGTCGTGTTTTCCTGGACTAGACGTGTCGCCGCTTGCTTTGCGGCTCCTTTCGATCACATGTATCCTTCTTTTTATCCTTTTTGCCCTAGGCTGCCATAGTGCCGGCCGCGATGCTTCGGGGATCACCCTTACTCTTATTGATCAGGGATGGCCGGCTTCAGACCCACGGCTCGGCCCAGAGCTGGAAGGGTTTGCAAGACAAACCGATATTCGAGTTCAGATCCTGCCCGCTCCGGAAGCGGCTGTGGAGCAATTAACAACCTGGCGCGAACTGCTCGACAGCAAGGCAGAAGTACCCGACGTTTACGCCATTGACATGATCTGGCCTACGGTTCTGGCTGACAACCTTATTGACCTTAAATCTTACGTGCCGCCCGAAGACATTGCTGCACATTTTCCTGAGCTGATTGCGAACTATACCGTCAACGGCAAACTCGTAGCTCTTCCGCACAATATGAACGAGGGTTTGTTGTTTTACCGTGTCGACCTGCTGGCAAAGTACGGATATGGCGCACCGCCCAAAACGTGGGAAGAACTCGAAGCTATGGCCAGACGGATTCAGGCCGGCGAGCGCGCGAACGGCAACAAGGATTTCTGGGGCTTCGTTTGGGAAGGTGCCCCGTCTGAAGCATTGACCAGCAACGCGTTGGAATGGCAAGTATCCGAGGGTGGTGGAACCATTCTCGACGAGAGCGGCACAGTGACCGTAAACAACCCGCAGGCGATCCGCTCATGGAGCATGGCGGCGCGTTGGGTGGGATCCATTTCGTCGCCAGGAGTCACGGAGTACAAAGAGTGGGATGCCTTCAATATGTGGCAAGCGGGAAAAGCGGCCTTCATGCGCAACTGGACTAACGCATATGTGGCAGCGCGTGCCGAGAACTCGCCAACAAGAGGCCACTTTGACGTAGCTCCCCTGCCGCGGGGCCGCGCCGGCTTCGCAGCAACCTTAGGTGGAAACGGCTATGGTGTTTCGCGCTATTCGCGTCATCCGCGGGAGGCTGCAATGCTGGTCCGTTTTCTTGCCAGCCCCGAGGAGCAAGCCAGGCGATGCCGCAAACCCTCTGAGCCGCCTACGGTTCCAGCGTTGTACAAGAACGCCGACGTCTTAGGTGCAAATCCTTACGTTTCCCGTGTTCTGCAAGTACACGAAGGGGCAGCATTGCGGCCATCTGTTCCGGCGGGCAAAATGTATCCAGAGGTGTCACGCGCGTATTTCATGGCGGTGCATTCTGTGCTTACTCAAAGGCAGACCGCCGCACAGGCGGCGAGCAGCTTACAACAGCAACTGGTGACAATCCTGAAATCATCGGCAAGCAGTGACTCCAATACACATCGTTCTGAGGGTGCAATAGCCTCAAGAAGATAATTCAGCAGGAGCCCGCAGAATTCGAGGGCAGGAATATGCCAACGACCCCGCCCAACACACCAGAGGAGGTGCAAAGCATTCCGTCCGCAGCCTGGCTCTTGTTCCGTAAGGACGTATCGAGTATCGGTAAACGGCTGACCGTATGCTTTCTAATGATCGCGGCGTCGATGATCGCTGCTGATGCGGTAGTTTTCTGGCAGTTCAGACAAATAATCGCTCCCAGCCGCCGTCTCAGTAATGCTGACCACACATCGCTTGCCCTCGTCCGCCTCCACCTGGATGTGGACACCTTTAGGGAGAACGTGGCTGCCCTAGAGAGCAGTCATGACATCAAACAATTCTCAACCGAAGCTGGGGAATTACGGCAGAGCTTCCTTCGGGATGTCGAAGACGCACAGCAGGCATTGAGCAGGGCTCCGGAAATCGCGCGAGAAGATCCTACTATCCCCGCTGCACTGAAGGTGCTCAAGGTAACGCTCCCCTCTCAACTCGACACGGCGGTTCAGCTCGCGGAGGCGGAAGATTGGGCTGCCGTTCAGCTCCGCCTCAAAACACAAATCCAGCAGTTGATTGATCTTAGCTCCGCGCTTGTGGCCAACGTCGACCGACAGTTACAAAAGCAAAGAACCAAAGCCATTGAAGATACCGCGACCGCTCAGAAAGGTCTTTTTGCGGTTGTCCTCATTGCCGGGCTGCTGACATTACTACTGGCTGTCGCCCTCGGCTGGTACGTCACTCAGAGCATTACAGTTCCGCTGACGGCACTCGCTTCGGGTGCCCAAGCCCTGGCGCGAGGCGATTTTCAGCACGAAGTCCATGTCGGTGGAAATGACGAATTGGCGTTCGTTGGGAGGGCGTTCAACCATGCGGCCCGGCAACTTCAGGAACTCTACGAAGAACTGCGGGAGCAAGCAAGCCTTCTGAGTCTCACTCACGACGCGGTTTATGTCCGCGATATGAAGGGAGTTATCCGCTATTGGAATCGCGGCGCGGAGGAGTTATATGGATGGCCAGCGGATTACGCAGTGGGCGAGGTTGCGCACGAACTTCTAAAGACGATCTACCCGGTGCCGTTTGAGGAGATTGAGGCTGAATTGCTTCGCACAGACCGCTGGCAAGGCGAACTTGTGAAAACCAAGAAAGACGGAACACAGATGGTCGCGGCAAGCCGCTGGTCATTGAAACGAGATGGCCGGGGAGCGCCGGTTGCAACCCTCGTGACCAGCAACGACATCACGGCGCGCAAGCGTGCCGAAGAGACTGCCCGACGGAGTGAAAAAGAGCTTCGCGACGTAATCGAAACGGTTCCCGCGATGGTGTGGAGCACCCTGCCTGATGGCTCGCTTGATTTCATCAATCATCGTTGGAAGGAGCTCACTGGTTTGGCGGCCGAGGACGCACTCGGATGGAATTGGGAAGCCGTGGTTCACCCGGATGACCACGCTAAGTTCGTGGCGGATTGGCGTGCTGCCCTAAGTGCCGGTCAACCGCTGGAGAGCGAAGTGCGGGTGCGGACAGCAAATGGAGAATATCGTTGGTTATTCGTCCGCAATGTACCGTTGCGCGACGAGCTGGGCAAAATCGTCAAGTGGTATGGAACCAGCATCGATGTCCACGAACGCAAGCAAGCTGAGAAGGCACTGCGGAGAAGTGAAGCTTATCTGGCGGAAGGGCAACGGCTGAGCCACACAGGTAGTTGGGCCTGGAGCCCCATCACTCGGCAGCCGCTTTATTGGTCCGAGGAAATGTTCCGCATTTTTGCATTAGAATCCCAGCAGGGCCCACCAACAGATGAAGCATTCTGGGGACGCATCCACCCAGAAGATCGCGACCGCACGTACGAACTCCTGCAGAAAATAGCTCTCCACGGATCACAGTACGAGCTTGACCACCGGATAGTATGGCCTGATGGATCCGTCAAGCACATCCATGCGATCGGCCATCCAGTTCTAGACGAAACCGGGAAGCTCATGGAGTATCTCGGTACCGCGATGGATGTGACAGAACGCAAGCGAGCCGAAGAATCTCTTCGACAGGGTGAAAAACAGCTTCGTGATGTGATTGACACCATGCCAGTGATGGCGTTTACGGCTCGGCCTGACGGATCCACTGAATTCGTAAATCGCCGTTGGTGTGAATATACAGGATTGGGAGCAGAACAAGCGGGACCCTATCGGCAGAACTCGCTCCACCCCGATGACGTTGACGGCCACGTGCGCAAGTGGCAGGCGTCGCTCGCTACGGGTGCGCCGTTCGAGAACGAAGTGCGCCATCGCGGTGCGAATGGAAAATATCGCTGGTTCTTGGTGCGGAGTGTGCCATTGCGCGACGCGCATGGGAACGTCCTTAAGTGGTTTGGGACTTTAACGGATATCAACGAGCGCAAGCAGGCCGAAGAAATACTCCAACATGAAAACATCGCTCTGCGTGAAGAGATAGACAAAGCGTGGATGTTCGAGGAGGTCGTGGGCGCCTCTCCAGCCCTTCGGTCCGTGCTTTCGACCGTGTCCAAAGTCGCCCCTACAGATTCAACAGTTCTCCTTACTGGTGAAACTGGTACAGGGAAAGAATTGATTGCGCGTGCCATCCATAAGAAGTCGCCTCGCGCTGCACGGGCCTTCGTAGCCGTCAATTGTGCTGCGATTCCCCAATCGTTGATTGCCTCGGAGTTGTTTGGGCACGAGAAAGGAGCCTTCACCGGAGCTTTGCAGCGTCGCCTAGGCTGTTTCGAACTGGCTGAAGGGGGCACCATCTTCCTCGATGAAATCGGAGAACTGCCCCTAGAGACCCAGATTTCCCTCCTGCGCATTTTGCAGGAAAGGGAGATCCAGCGCGTGGGCGGCAATCAACCAATTCGTGTGAATGTACGCGTCCTGGCGGCTACAAACCGCGATTTGCATAACGCAATTGCCGCGGGCGCATTTCGACAGGATCTGTTCTACCGTCTTAACGTTTTCCCAGTCCACATTCCACCTCTTCGCAAACGCACCGAAGACATTCCCGTGCTGGTGGAGTACTTCGTTGACCGCTTCGCGCGAAATGCCGGCAAGAGCATTCGGAGCATCGAAAAGCGCGCGCTCGAGCTCCTGGAGTTGTACTCCTGGCCGGGAAATATCCGTGAGCTCCAGAATGTGATCGAGCGCGCAGTCATTGTTTCCGAGACGGAGACTCTAACCATTGACGAAAGTTGGCTTTCCCTTGGAACTTTGCAGCCCCAGGGCCCCTCCGGGGCACTAGGGAGGAAAAGCCCGACAGAGGAAAAAGAGCTCATTGAAAAGGCGCTGACAGAAACAGAGGGTAGAGTCTCTGGTCCGTCGGGCGCGGCCGTAAAACTCGGTATCCCTGCTTCCACCTTGGAATATAAGATTCGCCTGCTGAAGATCAACAAGCACCAGTTCAAAAAATACTTACGCGAAAGCTAGTCGCAACTCCACAACTCGCCAAAATTGCGAATTCGCAGAATTTGCAACTACCCTTGTCGAACAAGCGACATGTTTTCAGTGACTTATAAGTGGCTACCGCATTGCTAAATCAAATCACAGAGGTGCAAGCCATGAGACCCGCCGTAAGGCAACAACTCGATCCCAGCATTCGCAGCGACGACACGCTCGCTTTC
>Ga0126373_10002035_pt1 | contig 14750 bp, 14 predicted proteins | sample PanSoiMetPlot_11_FD_92545 | JGI IMG/M metagenome (GOLD analysis project Ga0126373, IMG submission 92545) | Tropical forest soil microbial communities from Panama - MetaG Plot_11 | ecosystem: Environmental > Terrestrial > Soil > Tropical forest > Bulk soil | place: Panama | collected 2016-02-17 | reverse complement strand
CGTTGAGAGAGGTCACCTCGGTAATTTCGGTGCAAAGGTTGGAGAGGTGGACGACATTTTGCGGTAATCCGGTTTGGTTCGACTTCAGATTGCACGCGTCTTTGAACGTCATCCATCCGTTGCCGGTTTCCGCCAGGGTTCGCATCATGCGGGAATAGAGATCGCGCGCTTTGACTTGCCGCGCGAACAGATTCTCGTTTTCGGCGGCCAGATAGGCTCGCCGGAAATCCTCGCCGTAGAGATCAGGGAAGTGAGGAACTCTGGCGGGATCAAAAAGCGACCATACGCCGTCTGCTTCCACTCTCTCCATGAAGATGTCCGGAATCCAGTGCGCGAGATTCAGGTTATAAGTCCTACGCGCCTCGTCGCCGGTGTTGTCGCGAAGCTCGAGGAATTCCTCAATATCAGCATGCCAGGGTTCGAGATAGACACAGCACGCCCCTTTGCGTTTTCCACCCTGATTGACGGCGGATACAGAGGAATCAAGCGTCTTCAGCCAGGGAACAATTCCGTTCGAGTTGCCGTTCGTCGCACGAATGAGAGAACCGCGCGAACGGACGCGATGATAGGCGAGTCCGATGCCTCCCGAAAATTTCGAGAGCATTGCGACATCTTTATAGCGATCGTAAATGGACTCGAGATGGTCCTCGGGCGAATCGAGGAGGAAGCAGGACGACATCTGCGAATGAGTCGTTCCGGAATTGAACAAGGTCGGTGAAGACGGGAGATACTCGAGGGCGGCCAGCAGTCTGTAGAACCCGAGGACCTCCGGAATTGCCTGAGACAACCCGCAGGCCACGCGGAGGAAGAAGTACTGAGGCGTTTCGAGAACGGCGCGGGAAATGGGGTCCTTCAGCAGATAACGGTCATATACGGTCCGAATGCCGAAGAACTCGAACCGATCCGACCATGCGTCGTCGATTGCGCTGTTCAATTTGCGGGCATTCGATCGAACGAACGCCGCTGTCTGTTCGGAGATCACGCCGGCTTTGCAACCGGCTTCGATGGACTGTGAAAAGGAAAAAATGTTCTGATTCTGGACCTCCTTCTCGATGTACAGCGTGAGGAGGCGGGCAGCGAGCCGGGAGTACGCGGGTTCCTCCGCGATCAGCGAGGCGGCCGTCTGGATCGAAAGCGAATCCAGCTCTTTGGTTGTCGATCCATCGTAAAGTCCCCCGATGGTCTTGATGGCGATGCGCATCGGATCGACGTCTGCGAGACCTACTGAGCATCGCTCCACCGCGCGGATGATTTTGTCCACCATCACGGGCTCAAACGAGCCATTACGCTTCCGCACCCTCATGCTGGTGGCGGGAGTCTCGGCGTGGATGCCCGGAATTAATTCCTGAAATTCTGTGGTTGCTGTCGTGGCCACTGCGCGCCTTTCCGCCAGGGGGACGCGCACCTTCAACAACATCGGGAGAACATCCCTATGAATGCGGTTGACACCAGCCCTTCCCTCGAGGCTTGTCATTACTTCAGCGCAGAACTTGCGCCGGCTCTCGGCAGGTCTTCGGACTTGCAGGCAGAGTACGCAACCTACTTGCCGCGCTTCCCGGTCCTCCCCGGACCAGTGCTCAAATGGCGGCTTTCGTTCCTGCTCACCGCTGCGGGGCAGCCCTGGATTTTCGCCAGGTTCCCTTTTCACTTCCCGAACGGAAGACCGACAGCAGCCTCAATATACGGTGTTAATGGCGCGTCTGTCAACAACTAATTGTGGCTGAGTTCCGGAAATCAGGGTTGCGTATGGAAGCGGCCGAACCATGCGGCCTTGCCGATTACGTGGCCGTCCATCGCCTTCAGGAGTTCGTCCCGCGTTGTCTTCGCGGGCAGATCGAGCTTCGTATCCAGCGCGTAAAACTCGAAGACGTAATGGTGGATCGGTCCTGCCGGGGCACCGGGTCCGAAATAGCCGGCCGCTCCGCCGCGCGACGCTAAAATGCCAGGACCGTTCGTCGTGCCATCGGGCAAGGCGCCGGTTGCGATTCCCTCGGGCAGTCCTTTAGCCGCGCCGGGAATGTTGAAGGCAGTCCAGTGAAGCGTGTCGGTTGTGGTTTTGTTCGATGAATTCTCCACGTCGTGGAAGATAACCGCGTAGGTCTTCAGGGCTTCCGGCGGGGTCGTGGGCTCATTACCGATATTCCAGTGGAATTCGAAGGCCGGAGATTTGTTCTCGCCGCGTCCGGAGTATTTCATCGGCACTTCCCCGCCATCGGGCCAGGCCGTTGAGGTGACCCAGAGGACCGGGCGGGGTGGAGCGCCGCGGCCTGCAGGCGGCGTCTGAGCCGTCGCAACAGCGCACAACGAAATCAGCGGGATCGCATATAAGAGGCTTCGAACAGGCTTCATTTCAGTTCCCTCGCGACTTCTATCTTTATCACTGTCGGGGCGGGGGACTGCAGCCCTGGCGCTAAGTGCGCTTCGCGAGTTGTTCCAGATTCAGGCGGCCGGTGTAGATCGCCATTCCTACTGCCGAATTGATGCGCATGTGTTCGAGCGCTTCGATGTCTTCGAGGGTTGTGATGCCTCCTGCGGCGGTGATCTCGTGGTTGGTGGCTTCGCGGAGGCGATGGAACCAGGCGAGGTCGGTGCCCTGCATCATTCCTTCTTTATCGACGTAGGTGCAGAGGAACCCGGTGCAGTAGGGTTCGAGTTGTTTGATCACCTCTTCGGCGGTGAAGCGTGTGGCTTCGCGCCAGCCTTTCACCACGATTCGTCCTTCCTTTGAGTCGAGGGCGAGGATGATGCGTTCGCGACCGATGGCCTTCACGAGTTGCTCCAGAAACTCGTGGTTCGGGCCTTCCGCTTCGAAGGCCGAGGTGCCTACGATGACCTTACGGGCGCCCTGGGCGATCAGTGTGCGGGCGCGTTCGACGGTCCGAACACCGCCTCCCGCGCGAATTACCGCCTTACCTGCGAGCATCTCTACCAGCGCGTCGTTGGCTCCTCGGCCCATGGCGGCGTCGAGGTCGATCACCTGGATTTCGGGGAATGCGGCGAACTTCGCGAGCATTGCCTCGGGGCTTTCCGCTTCGAGCGCCTTTTTACGGCCCTGGATCAACTGGACGACTACGCCGTCCATGAGATCGATGCAGGGAAAAATCAATGAGTCCTCCTGATGGGTATGCCGGCGCGATCCAGATGTTCCTTCAGGTCGCCGACAGTATACGTACCGTAATGAAAGATTGACGCGGCGAGCGCGGCATCGGCTTCACCTTCCGTGAGCACGCGCGTGAAATGATCGGGTTCTCCGGCTCCGCCCGAGGCGATTACGGGGATGCGCGTGGCACGCGACACGGCTTTTGTGAGGGCGCAGTCGAAACCCGTCTGAACGCCATCGGTATCCATCGAGGTGAGCAGGATCTCTCCCGCGCCGAGTTCCTCGCCACGAGCGGCCCATTCGACGGCATCGATGCCTTCGTCGTCACGGCCTCCGCGTGTGAAAACGTGCCAGTGATCGGGTCCGCTGCGGCGCGCGTCGATTGCGAGCACTACAGCCTGCGCGCCGAATTCGCGGCTGAGTTCGGAGATCAGTTCGGGGCGGCGGACCGCGGCGGTGTTGACGGAAACCTTGTCGGCGCCGGACATCAGGATGAGGCGCGCGTCAGCGACAGAACGGATGCCTCCGCCCACCGCCAGCGGAATGAAAACCTTGCGCGCCGTGCGGGCCACGACGTCGGCCATTGTCGCCCGCGCGTCGCTCGAGGCGGTGATGTCCAGGAAAACCAGTTCGTCCGCGCCCTGCAGGTTGTAGCGATCGGAAAGTTCGACAGGATCGCCCGCATCGCGAAGATTGACAAAGTTCACGCCTTTGACGACACGTCCGCCGGTGACATCGAGACAGGGGATGATTCGTTTCGCGAGCATCAGAGATTCACGAAGTTGCGGACGATGGCTAGGCCGAGCGGTCCGGATTTTTCGGGATGGCACTGCACGCCGAAGATATTGCCCGATTCGAGAATGGCCGTGTATGTGGACGAATAGGCGCAAGTGGCAGCAGCTTGCGGAACGACCGGCACGTAATAGCTGTGCGCGAAGTAGAGATACGGGTGGGCCGGAAGACCGCCGAGCAGCCGCGACGGTTTCACGGCAGCAACTTCGTTCCATCCCATATGAGGCACGCGCGCGGCATTTCCGAAACGCTGAACCGTGCCGGGAAAAACGCCGAGACCTTTGCGGTCCGGCGCTTCTTCGCTCGATTCGAACAGGGCCTGAAGGCCGAGGCAGATGCCGAGAAACGGAATGCCTGCGGCCATGCGTTCGATGAGGGTATCGCGAACGTTCATCTGATCGAGCGCGCCGATCATCTGGCCGAAGTGGCCGACTCCGGGGAGGATGATCTTCTGCGCCTGGCTCAGGGACTTGGCGTCATGCGCCAGTTGATATTCGGCCCCGATTTCGTCCAGCGTGTTCTGAACCGAGCGGAGGTTTCCGGCGCCGTAATCGAGAATCGCGATCACAGCAGGCCCTTCGTGGAGGGGAGTTGGTCTTTGAGCCGTTCATCTTTCGAACACGCGTAGCGCATGGCCCGCGCCCAGCATTTGAAAATCGCTTCGAGCTTGTGGTGATTCGAGCGGCCGTAGAGTACTTTGGCGTGGAAGTTGGCTCCGGCGTGGTGGACGAAGCCATCGAAGAAGTCGGGAACCAGTTCGGACTGAAGGTCGCCCACCAGACGTACCTTGACGCGGTCTTTGTACACCAGGGCGGGGCGTCCGCCGAGGTCGACTGCGACTACCGCGAGGGTTTCGTCCATCGGGAGCACGAAATAACCTGCGCGATTGATCCCCTTGCGATCGCCCAGGGCTTTGGCGAAGAGTTGACCGATTACGATGCCGGTGTCTTCGACGGTGTGGTGCTGATCCACATCGAGATCGCCTTCGGCTTTCAGGGTGAGATCGAAGGCGCCGTGCTTCGTGAAGAGCTCGAGCATGTGGTCGAGGAATCGGATGCCGGTCGAGATTTCGTAGCGGCCTCGGCCCTCGATGGTCAGCTTGCCTGAGATGCGCGTCTCTTTCGTGTCGCGTTTGATTTCAGCGGTGCGCGGCAAGGACGTCCTCCAGAGCGTTGATGTCGTCAATGACGGCGAAGGGCGAGTCGCCAAGATGGCCGCGGCCGACGCCGATAAACGGAATTCCGGCTGCTTTCGCGGCGGACGCGTCATCGATGGTGTCGCCGATGTACCAGCATTTGCCGTGTTCGACCGTTGAGCAGATCTTAAGCAGGCCTTCGGGATGGGGCTTCAGTTGAGTGACGTCGTCCGCTCCGACGATCGGATCGAAGACTGTTTTCGTGAAGCGGTCGAGCGTGAGGCGGGCTTCCCAGTGAAGGCGGCCGGTGAAGATCGCCAGGGTGTGGTTGCGCGCGAGGCGGTCGAAAAGGCCCTCGGCGGCAATCCAGCGTTCGCGAAGGATGAGACCGTCCGTGCCGTTGCCATGGAAAATTTTCTGGAAGTAGTCGACAACGTCGGCGTGGGCGGTGTTGCCCCCACGCTGGCGAATCATGGTGTGGGAGAGATGCCAGTCGTCGTTGAAGCCTCCGCGGTTCTTCCATTCCTGAATCTCGCTGCGGGTCGGCTCGTTCCCTGTGAAATGCGCGACGGTGGCTTGTATGGCGGTGCGATAGGATTCGGAGACGTCCACAAGAACGCCATCCATGTCGAAGACGATGAGGTCTTTGTTCACCAGATTCGCTCCAGTTCGGCGACAACGCGGGTGGCCTGCTCGCGCGTGCCTACGGTGACGCGGACTCCACCGGGAATTTCGTAGCTGCGGTCGCGGACGAGGATTGCTTTGTCGCGCAGGGCGTCGCGGACTTCGATGGCGCGCGCGCCGAAGTAGCCCAGGACGAAGTTGGCGGAACTCGGTACGTATTCGATGCCGAGCTTTTCGAATCCGGCGGTCAGTAATTCACGTGCGGCGAGGGCTTCGGCGACGTAGGATTCAATGTAACAGCGGTCCTGCACAGCGGCTTCGGCGGCCATGGCCGCAAGGGCGTTCACGCTGTACGGCGATTGCGCTTTGTGCATGTACTGAATGTTTTCCGGTTGAGAGAAGAGGCAGCCCATACGCATGGCGGCCATGCCGAAGACTTTCGAAAATGTGCGGCTCACGAAGAGGTTCGGATAAGCCGCGATGAGTTTGAGCGCCGTGACCCCGAAGAATTCGTAATAGGCTTCGTCGATGAGGACCGCGGCTTGCGGGGCGGCTTCGACGATTCGTCGGATCGCCTCGAGTCCGATGGATGTTCCGGTAGGATTGTTCGGATTGCCGATCAGGATCACGCGCGTTCGGGGAGTGATGGCCGCCAGCAGCGATTCGAGCGGAAAGGCCAGGGCGGGTGGCTCGTAGGGAATCTCGACGACTTTCGCGGCGGCGACCTCCGCGTAGAAGCGGTACATCGCGTACGAGGGTCGGAGCATGAGCGCTTCCGCGCCGTCGTCCACGTATGTGTTGACGAGAACCTGAATGGCCTCGTCGGTCCCGTTGGTCAGGAGGAGCCGGTCCGCAGGGACTTGGAAATAAGCGGCGAGGCTTTGTTTTACGCAGGCGTAATCGGGATAGACGGTCAGGTTTTCGCGCGTGACGCCTGAGCGGAGCGCTTCGATTACGCGCGGCGAGCAGCCGACCGTGTTCTCGTTGAAATCGAGTCGTAGTTTCTCGTGGCGGTTGCCCGTGGGCGGGTGGTATGGCGCCATGGCGAGCACGGCGTCGCGCGGTTTAAGAGGCAAGTCGCACCTCGACCGACCGGGCGTGGGCTTCAAGACCTTCGGCGCGCGCGAGCGTCGTGACAGACGGCGCGAGTTTCGCCAAAGCTTTAGCGTCCAGTTGCTGGACTGAGATGACCTTCACGTAGTCCGCCGCGGAGAGGCCGCCGCGCAGGCGCGCAACGCCGCTGGTGGGAAGAACGTGGTTTGGCCCGGACGCGTAGTCTCCGGCGGCTTCAGGGCTGAATGGGCCCACGAAAACGCTTCCGGCGTGGCGGATCTTCGGGAGCAGTTCTTCGTGGTGAATCGCGAGGTGCTCAGGAGCGAATTCGTTCGAAAGTTCAACCGCTTCGTCGAGGGAACGGGTCACGATGATCGCGCTGTTCTTATCGATGGCTTTGCGGGCGACGGGGGCTGTCGGAAGACTCGCAAGCTGGCGCTCGACTTCTTTTGCGACATTTGCGGCGAGGCGTTTCGAGGTGGTGAGCAGGATGGCGGCCGCGTCGGTGTCGTGCTCCGCTTGGGCGAGCATGTCGGCCGCGAGAAATGCCGGATCGGCATCTGCGGCGATGATGAGGATCTCGGTGGGGCCGGCGACGAAGTCGATTCCGGTTTCACCCGCGAGGAGTTTTTTCGCGGCGGCGACGTAGATGTTGCCAGGGCCGACGATGCGATCGGCGCGCGGAACGGTCTTCGTGCCGTAGGCGAAAGCGGCGATGGCCTGCGCTCCGCCCATCTGAAATACCTGATGCACGCCGAGCATGGCGGCGGTTCCGAAGACTTCGTCCACCGCTTTGGGACAGGCGGCGCAGACATTCGGAACGCCCGCGACAAGTGCCGGCACGGCCGTCATGATGACGGTGGAAGGCAGCGGATAGCGTCCGGCGGGAATGTAGGCGGCGACGGTGTCGAGCGGCCGTACGATTTGCCCGAGTTGCAGCCCCGGACTAAAGGAAGAAGAGGACTCGCGCGGGAGTTGCTTCGCGGCAAACCGGCGTACGTTAGCTGCAGCCACTTCGACTGCAGAGCGGAACTCCGGCGTTAAGCGAGCGGCCGCCTGACTGAGTTCTTCGTTCGGAACGCGCACCGACTTCCGTTCGAGGCCGTCGAACTTGCGCGCGTATTCCATCAGGCCTTTGTCGCCACGCTTACGCACGGCTTCCAGGATCGGCCGGACAGTGGCTTCGGCGTCGGCCATGCGGGCAGCGCGCCGCGCGAGAACGCGGCCCATTTCATTCGACTGAAGGATCCGGATCATGCTTACATCACGATCTTGTTGAGCGGATATTCGACGATGCCTTCTCCGCCGGCCTGCTTGAGTCGCGGAATGATGGTGCGGACCGCGGTTTCATCGAGGATGGTGTTTACCGCCATCCATTCGCCATCACTGAGGTGCGAAACAGTGGGGCGCTTGAGCGCCGGCAGCACCCCGAGGACGGTTTCGAGGTTGTCTTTGTGGACGTTCAACATCAGGCCGACTTTGCCCAGCGCTGCGATGGCTCCATCGAGGAGGAGCTTGAGGTCTTCAAGTTTGGCGCGTTTCGCTGCGTCCGCCCAGGACGTCTTGTTCGCGATGAGCTGGGTGTTGGATTCCAGAATGGTTTCTACGATGCGGAGTTTGTTGGCGCGCAGCGAGGAGCCGGTTTCGGTGACCTCAACTATGGCATCGGCCAACTCGGGCGGCTTGACTTCGGTGGCGCCCCAACTGAATTCGACCTTTGCGGTGACGCCATTGCGCTCGAGATAACGCTTCGTGGTCGCGACGAGTTCGGTGGCGACGATTTTGCCCTGAAGGTCTTTGACAGACTGCACAGGGCTTGACTCGGGGACCGCGAGCACCCAGCGAACTTTGCCGAAACTCTGCTTGGCGTAGACGAGGTCGGCCACGGCTTCGACGTCGGCGCCGACTTCAGAAACCCAGTCAAGGCCGGTGAGGCCCGCGTCGAGAATGCCGTCTTCGACGTAGCGCGCCATTTCCTGCGCGCGGATCAGCATGCACTCCATTTCCGGGTCGTCAATGACGGGGAAATAGGAACGGGAACTGGTGCTGATATTGAAGCCGGCGCGGCGGAAGAGGTCGATGGTGGCGTTTTCGAGGCTGCCTTTGGGGATGCCGAGTTTCAGCTTCACCATTTTTTGATTCACTTCGCACTCCCGTAGACCGCTTTGGGGTCGTAGGCGGGTTTTTCGGTTTCAACCCATTCGCCGGAATCGAGACGGCGGTAGAAGCAGCTTTCGTAGCCGTTGTGGCAGACGCCGGGCCCGAGAGACTCGACTTTGATGAGGAGCGAGTCGTCGTCGCAGTCGGTGGAGATTTCGCGGACTTTCAGCAGATGACCGGAACTCTCGCCCTTCATCCACAGCTTGTTGCGCGAGCGGCTGAAGAAGGTCACGTTGCCGGTTTCGACGGTCTTGCGGAAAGCCTCCTCGTTCATGAACCCGACCATAAGGACGCGGCCGGATCGGTCATCCTGGATAACGGCGGGAATGAGGCCGTCGAGCTTGGTGAAATCAAGAGTCATCTTTTGTTTCAGCGCCCGTATCGCGAGCCGGATGGGGAGCAATAAAAATGCCCGCCGTTACTCGCGGCGGGCATCCTTTCATTCGTTTTGCAAAAGCCGAATCAGGACAGGACCCGTCGCACACTGATCGCGTGGTGATGATGATGGCGATGCGTGGCGACCGTCACTGTCATGAAAACGGTAGTGTAGCACGGCGATTATAGAGGATCGATGCGTATGCGCGACTGAAGTCGCGCATACGCCGCAAGGTATGATCTTCACTTATCCCGAAACAAGAAAGCTGGCTGCCATCGGTTTCGATGTGGCTGGTATCCCTGATCAGTTATGTCGACCGGAATACGCTTGCGATTCTTGCGCCGGTCATTCTTCGTGACACCCATCTGAACGCGGAGCAGTACGGGTTCATCATCTCGTGCTTTTCCGTGGCTTACATGGTCGCGAATCCGGTGTGGGGGCGAATTCTCGATGCCTGGGGCGTGCGGCGGGGTATGACAGCGGCCGTCGGAATGTGGAGCTTTGCGGCGGCGGCGCATGCGTGGGCTGCGGGGTTCTGGAGTTTTGGAATCGCGCGCGCGGCATTGGGTTCAGGCGAGGGGGCAACATTTCCCGGCGGCCTTCGCACTGTGGCGCAAACGCTGCCGCCGGAGAAGCGCGGGCGGGGGCTCGCGATTTCGTACAGCGGCGGCTCGCTCGGCGCGATGATCACGCCGTTTATCGTTACGCCGATCGCGCTGCGGTTCGGATGGCGGGGCGCGTTCCTGGTTACCGGCTCATTTGGGTTTGCGTGGCTGATTATGTGGCGTTTCATCGCGCGCGGCATTGATGAGCGGACCGAGATTCGGGAACAGAGTTTGCCCTGGCTGCATCCTTCATTGTGGGCGTACATTGCGGCGTACGCCTTGGGCGCGATGCCGCTGGGGTTCATCCTGTACGACTCGTCGATTTATCTGCACGCGAGGTTCGCGTGGGACCAGGCAATGCTGGGCAAGGTGCTCTGGATTCCGCCGCTCGGCTGGGAGGTGGGCTACTTTGTCTGGGGGTGGGTTGTGGACCGGACAGGACGCAGGTTCGACGCGCTGATGCCGGTATGTCTCGTGCTGAGCATCCCATTGGCGTGGATGCATTCGCTTCCTTCCGGAGCCTGGGTGCTGGGCGAGATGTTCCTGGCGATGTTCGCGCTGGCAGGATTCGTAGTGGTGGCGGTCGCTTACGCTACAGACGCTTTCGCGGGCAACGCGGGACTGATTGCCGGAATCGGGGCAGGATCGTGGGGCGCTGTGATCGCGCTCACAAGTCCGTACTTCGGAAGGTTGTTCGACCGGGGCGATTACGCCGCGGCTTTTCGGATCGCAACTCTATTTCCTGTAGTAGGATACGCGCTTTGGGCTTGGTTTTCGCGCACGAGGACGAGGCATGAAGGCTTGGTATTCTGATGAAGGTATTTTCATATGACGACGTCGTTCACCACGCCAACCAGCTCGGAACGGCTCGAATTTTCACGCTCTTTAGGGCTTGAACCAGAGGCCCTGATTCGAGTTTTTCGACTCATGCAGACCTCGCGGGCGATCGATGACCGCGAGATCATTCTCAACAAACAGAAGAAGATCTTTTTCCAGATCAGTGGCGCAGGGCACGAAGCCATCCAGGTGGCGGCAGGGCTTGCGATGCGCGCCGGGCACGACTGGTTCTATCCGTATTACAGGGACCGGGCGCTGGCTCTCACGCTGGGGATGAGCCCGCTCGACATGCTGCTGCAGGCGGTAGGGGCAGCCGATGATCCGAGTTCCGGGGGGCGGCAAATGCCTTCTCATTGGGCGGACACCGCTCGGAACATCGTGGCCAGTTCGTCCGCGACCGGGACGCAGTTCGTGCAGGCTGTGGGATGCGCCGAGGGTCTGAAGGTTTTGTACCCCGCGGAAGACCGGGTCGTACTGGTGAGCTCGGGCGAAGGCGCGACGAGCGAAGGCGAGTTCTGGGAATCGGTGAATCACGCGTGCCTGAGCAAGGCCCCGGTGATTTTTCTGATTGAGGACAACGGCTACGCGATTTCGGTTCCCGTGGAGAGCCAGACGCCGGGCGGTTCGCTTTCGAAGCTGCTGGCGAACTTTCCGGAGTTGCTGACTCTGGAAGTTGTGGATGGCACGGATTTTCTGTCCTCGTTCGGGGCTATGCGCACTGCGGCGGCTTACTGCCGGGAGCGGCACGGTCCCGCGCTGGTTCATGCGCATTGCGTGCGGCCGTACTCGCATTCGTACAGCGACGATGAGCGGTTTTACAAAACGAAGCGGGAGCGCGAGGAAGAGGCCCTGCGCGACCCTATCGTGCGGATGCAGAATTTCCTGCTCGATGAAGGTCTGCTGGACCGGCAGGAGATTGACCGTATCGTGCGTGAGATCCAGCATGAAGTGCTGGAGGATGCGCATCAGGCGATGAAGTCCGCGCCGCCCGCCCCCGAGACGGCTCTGCTTCATCTTTATTCGGACAAAGTGGATCCGACGTCCGCCGCGTTTGACACTCCCGCCGCGCCGGAAGGCGAGCCGAAGACCATGGCGGATCTGATTAACGCGACGCTGCGGGACGAAATGCGGCGGAATCCGCGGATGGTCGTTTTTGGCGAGGACGTGGCGGATTGCAGCCGCGAAGGCAGCCTGAACGAGGTGAAGGGAAAGGGCGGTGTCTTCAAGCTGACGGCAGGCTTACAGGCCGAGTTCGGATCACGGCGGTGCTTCAACACGCCCATCGCCGAGGCGTCGATCGTGGGCCGCGCGAACGGAATGGCCACCGTGGGGCTGAAGCCAGTGGTCGAGATTCAGTTCTTCGATTACATCTGGCCCGCGATGATGCAGATCCGCGATGAACTGGCATCTTTCCGGTGGAGATCGAATGGTAAGTTCGCGGCGCCGCTGGTGATCCGGGTACCCATTGGCGGATATCTGAACGGCGGCGCGATTTATCACAGCCAGTGCGGCGAGGTGACATTCACGCATATTCCGGGGCTTCGGGTGGTTTTTCCGTCGAACGCGGAAGATGCGGCGGGGCTGTTGCGGACAGCAATCCGGTGCGACGACCCGGTGCTGTTCCTCGAACACAAGAAGCTGTACCGCGAGATGTACAACCGTGCGGCGTATCCGGGACCGGATTTCATGATTCCCTTCGGCAAGGCCAAGGTTGTGAAGCCGGGGAACTCGCTGACCATCGTTACTTATGGCGCTTTGGTCCACAAGTCGATTCTGGCGGCGCAGGCGATCGAGAAGCAGAATACCGGCAAAACCATCGAGGTGATCGATCTCCGGACCCTGAATCCCTATGATTGGGAGACGATCCGCACCAGCGTAGAAAAGACCAGCCGGGTCATCGTCGCGCACGAAGACACGCTGAGCTTCGGGTACGGGGCTGAAATCGCGGCGCGCATTGCGGATGAGTTATTTACGTATCTGGATGCCCCGGTGAAACGCGTTGGCGCGATGGATACCTGGGTCGGCTACCACCCTCAACTAGAGGCGAAAATCCTGCCCCAGACGGAAGATCTGGCCCATACGATAGACCAGTTATTAACCTGGTAGCCACAGCTGCCGCGTGCGTCATGCTATTCTCTATAGGGAATAGGGAGATTTAGCGTGACCCATACCGAAAGCGTCGTTGGCGTGCGCGACGAGTTCAACCAGCAGCACGATCAGACCGTCCGCGCCGAGATCGAAGCCTTCCGCGAAAAGGCGGCGGCTTTTCTCGCCGGTCAAATTTCCGAAGACGATTTTCGTCCCTACCGTTTGCGCTTCGGCTGCTATGGACAACGGCAGCCCGGGGTTCAGATGATGCGTACCAAAGTGCCCGGCGGCATGCTGACCTCCGAGCAGATGGAACGTCTGGCCGACGTGGCGGATTTCGCCGGGGGCGGAAAAGGGCACCTCACCACGCGGCAGAACATGCAGTTCCATTTCGTGCCGCTCACCAAGGTCGCCGATGCCATGCATATGCTCCATGACGTCGGAATGACGTCGCGCGAGGCTTGCTACAACACGGTCCGAAATGTCACGGCTTGTCCCTACGCGGGGCTCACCCGCCACGAGGTGTTCGACGTGCGGCCCTATGCGCGGCGGACGGCCTACTCGTTCTTGCGAAAGAGCCTGACGGACTCGATGCCGCGCAAGTTCAAGATCGCGTTCGACGGCTGCGATAACAGCGACTGCACCATCGCAGCGATTCACGACGTAGGTCTGAAAGCGGTGATACGCGACGGAGAGCGCGGATTCAGAGTCGTGATCGGCGGCGGACTGGGACCTCTTCCTGTGGAGGCCCGGCTGCTCGACGAATTCCTGCCCGAAGACAAGCTCGTGAATCGGATCGAAGCCGTGCTGCGGGTTTTCAATCAGTACGGCAACCGCAAGAACCGCAATATGGCGCGTCTGAAGTTCGTGATGCGCGAGCGGGGTTTCGAGTGGCTGAAGGAACAGATCGATAAGGAATACGCGGACATCCTCGAAAACGGCGGAATCACGCCTTCCATTCAGGTTCCGGAAGGCTTCGGCGGCTACCGGAGTAAGCCACAGCCTCTTGGTTCGGGCGCTCAGCTTCCGGTGGTGAACCGTGGCGCGTCGGGCGATCCGCAATTTGATCGCTGGCTCGAATCCAACGTCGAAGAGCAGAAACAGACCGGCTACGCGATGATCACGGTCAAAGTGCAGCAAGGGAATCTGTCAAGCTCGCAGATGCGTGAGATGGCGAAGATCGCGCGCGAAGCGGGTGACGGATGCCTGCGCGTGACCGTGGAACAGAATCTGGTGCTCGGTTTCGTGCAGCTTGGTTTTCTGCCGCGCGTTCACGCGGCGCTGAAGGCCATCGGGCTGGGGAATGCCGGCGCGCGGGAGATTCAGGATGTCGTGACCTGCCCGGGCGCGTACTCCTGCAATCTGGCGCTCACCAAGGCGATGAACCTGGGTGACGAACTCGAGGATCGCGTGCGCCGGTATGACGATCCGGCAGTGAAGAACCTTCAGATCAATGTCAGTGGATGCCCGAACTCGTGCGGTCAGCACTGGACCGCGGAGATCGGCTTCTACGGTAATGCCCGCAAGATCGACGGCAAAGAAGTTCCGCATTATCAGATGCTGCTGGGCGGTGGTTACGATGAGCAGGGCGTTATGCGTTTCGGCCTGCAGATCATGAGCCTGCCTGCGCGGCTGGCGCCGGTCGCGATGGAGCGGGTGCTGGACCACTACAAGGCGAATCAGCGTGAAGGCGAGACGTTCCGCGGCTACGTGCTTCGGCACAAGGTGGAGTTCTTCAAGAAGGAACTGCTGGCGGATCTGACCAAGCCCTCAGACGACCCGGACATGTACAAAGACTGGGGCGACGACGAGGCGTTTTCGCTGAAGCTCGGCCGCGGCGAATGCGCGGCCTGATGTCCGCCGCCTGATTCTTTTGCTGCCGTGGGTCTGACGGCCTACTCTGCCGCGCGTTTCTCGGTGGGATAGCCCTTATCGATCCAGTCGGCCTTGAGATTTTCCGGCACGATCATCACTTTCAGG
>Ga0126373_10002034_pt1 | contig 14751 bp, 6 predicted proteins | sample PanSoiMetPlot_11_FD_92545 | JGI IMG/M metagenome (GOLD analysis project Ga0126373, IMG submission 92545) | Tropical forest soil microbial communities from Panama - MetaG Plot_11 | ecosystem: Environmental > Terrestrial > Soil > Tropical forest > Bulk soil | place: Panama | collected 2016-02-17 | reverse complement strand
CATTGACGAAGACACTGGAGTATCAGATTTAGCGATTGACCCGCAAAGCCCGGGCACCCTCTACGCATCGGCATACGAGCGGCGCCGCACGCCATTCGGATTCAACGGCGGTGGGCCACACAGCGGCTTGTACAAGACCATCGACGGCGGAGCCAACTGGACTCGCCTGACCAGCGGACTGCCGGAGGGCGTTACCGGCCGGATAGGCATCGATATTTACCGAGCCAATCCCAGCATCGTTTATGCAGTCATCGAGAATGAAAAAGGCGGTATCTTCCGCTCTGAGGACCGGGGTCAGACCTGGAAAAAGATGAGCGACACAAATCATAGGCCGGCCTACTACAGCCAGATTCGTGTTGATCCCAACAACGACCAGCGCATCTGGCTCTGCGGTGCGCCAATGCTCGTGTCCGACGACGGAGGCCGAACCTTCAAAACCGATGTCATTACCAAAATCCATGGAGATTATCATGCGCTGTGGATCGACCCGGCCAATTCCAACCATATGATCGCCGGCTCTGACGGCGGCATTCATTTCTCCTACGACCGGGGAAAGAGTTGGCAATATGTAAACACGATCCCGCTCGGCCAGTTCTATGAAATCAGCGTCGACAATCAGAAACCGTACTGGATCTATGGCGGGCTCCAGGACAATGGTAGCTGGGCCGGACCAAGCGGAACCCTGACGGTCGAGGGCCCGACCAACGATCAGTGGTACCGGATCGGCGGCGGCGACGGATTTTATGCTCAGGTCGACCTCCAGGATCCGACCGTTATCTACGCCGAGTCACAGGGCGGCAATGCGCACCGGCTCGAGACAAGGACCTTCGAAAGCCGCTCGATCAAGCCCGAGCCTCCACCGGGCGAGAAAGAATACCGCTTCGATTGGAACACCCCGATATTGATCTCGCCTCACAACCACAACATCCTGTATTTTGCCGGCAACCGAGTCTTCAAATCGACTGACCGCGGCGATAGCTGGACCCGCAGCGACGAACTCAGCAAGAATCAGGACCGCGACAAGATGCCTATAATGGGCGCCGCTCCGGACCAGCACATGCTAAGCCGTCACGACGGTCAGGAAACCTTCGGTCAGATCGTTACCATAACTGAGTCGCCTCTCAAGGAAGGCCTTTTATACGCGGGCACCGATGACGGTAACCTGCAGATTTCGCGCGACGGCGGCACGACCTGGAAGAACATAATCGGCAATGTGCCTGGTGTCCCTGCCGGCACATATGTAAGCCGCGTTGTCGCGTCACGCTACGGGGAGGGCACTGCCTACCTGACGCTCGACGGCCATCGCACTGATGATTATTCTACATACGTGTTCGTGACCACTGACTATGGCCAGTCTTGGAAACCCCTAAAGGGCAATCTGCCTGCCGGTGTAACCGTTCGCGTGATCCGCGAGCACCCGCGCAACCAGAACCTGCTATTTCTCGGCACGGAGTTCGGCGCCTTCGTGTCGCTTGATCGAGGCGGTCATTGGTCGCGGCTGGGCGGCCTGCCCGTCGTACGGGTCGACGACATTCAGGTACAGCCGCGCGACAATGACCTCGTTGTCGCTACTCATGGACGGTCTATATGGATCCTTGACAGCATAAATGCTATCGAGCAATTGACCCCGGCGGTTCGCGAGTCGGACTTTCATCTCTTCGAGGTTCGGCCAGGCACGCTGTTCCGGCTCTACAACAGCAAGGGCAATACCGGGCACATGTGGTTTGCGGCTCCAAATCCGCCCTACGGTGCTGTTATCGACTACTACCTGAAATCGGCTCCCAAAGCTGACGTCAAGGTGACGGTCTCGGACAGGTCTGGCCAGACCGTGCGCGAGCTGAAGGGCGGCAAAGAACCCGGACTGAATCGGGTCGAATGGGACCTGCGAATGACTCCGCCCGCGACTCCTGAGCCTGGCGAGCAAGAGGGCTTCTTTGGAGCTCCGCGGGGACCGAGGGTTGCGCCCGGTGAATACACTGTAAAAGTCGTGGTCGACGACAAGGAGGAAACCAGGCAGGTGCGAGTCGACGAGGACCCTCGCATCCAGATATCTGCGGCGGATCGTGCCCACTCGTTCGATGCCCAGAACAAGGCTTACGTGATGCAGAAACAGGTGACGGCAGCCCGCGCATCGGTGGACAGCTTGAAGAAACAGATCGCGGCTCTCCAGGAATCGCTCAAGACCATGTCTGGCGCCGGGTCGCTGGGTGCGCCGGTCAAAGCGCTCGCTGACCAGGTGGAGTCGATCGAACTGCGGCTGGTGCAGCGCCAGGACCGCTCCGGCAACGCTGGCCCTCAGCTACCCGGGACACCGATACCCATAAGCACGCGACTGAACCGGCTGGCGTTTGGGTTTGACGGCTATACTGCAGTGCCAACGGCGGCTGAACTCGAGAGCCTCGAGTCAATCTCAAAAGACCTGGCATCGGTGATCGCTGAATTGAACAAGGTCATCGGCGAGGCGGTCCCCGCCCTCAACAAGCAGGTGCTCGATAGCGGCGTCCAGATCCTCAACCCCGGCAAACCGGTCTCGGGGCTTCGATAAGACGGGGGCGTCATATTGCCGCCAGCTCGACTTTGGACAGGTTCGGGTGTCGCAGACACCATTGGCCGACGGATTTCAAATAACCGACTCGCTTCTTGCGGCTTCGCACCGCTCCATGCATTTGAGTCTTCGGGGTCACCGGCTCCGTGCCCGAGACCCTCGGCGGTTACTCTACTGGCTTCGGCTGCTCGGGCTGGGGCGGGCGGGTGAGGGGACAGGGTTTGGGTCGAGACTGCGGCTCAGGGCGTTAAAAATGTAAATAGATAGATAAAAATGTATTAGAATGTATGTCTAGAGAAAGACAGATTCACTTGAGCCGGCCTCGTCCGGTTGAGTAAGCATGAACACATTTAGCCGCTTCGCGCCTGGTGTCGATACTGGCCTCGAAGACCATTCCTGGCGTCGGGTCCGGGAACTTGCTTTGGTGAATGCGGCATCACCGGTCTCAAGATTAATTCTGCGTTTTGGCGGTGCTGTCATTGCTTTCTCTGCTTTCTCTGCCTCTCTGCTTTCTCTGCCTCCTCTGCTTCCTCTTGGAATCAGTGTCGTCGGTAATCGCTGTCGCAAACTAACAGTTTGCGCTACCTTGATCTATTAACACTCCCTATGAGTTTAATGCCCCTCTGAGCCGTTAATGTTCCTTTTGAACTATTAACGCCTCCCTCTGGCCTATTAGCGCGAAACACCGCCCAGCCCGGGAGTTTGTCTAGCCCCAGCCCGGGAGTTTGCCTAGCCCCAGCCAGGATGCAGTATAGCTCAGCGGCGATTATCTTGTCAAGTGTAGGCGACCATGTTTGTTCGATAATTTGATAGCGTCTGAGGGGCAATTGTTTTGACGAGGGTATGAGAGCGATGCGGGTAATCGGCCGACATACTCTGTTGCTGAAATACTTAGTTCGGGATTGGCAACGCCTAACAGGTGTGGTAGGTCGCGAGTCGAAGCCGGACCGGGAGAAATAGTCTTCTTTGTCAGACGTTTCAATTGGTGGGAAGAGTTGAAGCGGAGGGACTGAATCAGTTTCTCTATGTCCGACCAAGATTCCACCCTTTGCTCCTAAACCCCAGTATCAGCAGCCGGGGATTTGCCTCGTAGGTATGCCTACCGCGGAAACCAGCAGTCAGGCGATAACACAACAACCTTTAGGGATGTAGGCCACTTTGGGCCGCCAGCGCCGAATGGGTCAGCTTTACCGTAGACTGTCAGTCGCGGCTGCTTGTAACATGACATGATGATCAGTTTGCCTAACCTGTCCGAAGAACAGGCAGCGGAGCTTTTGCCTGAGGGAATGATACTGCTTGGGTACCGCGGCAGCATTGCCCACAACATGTATATCCCCTCCACGGACCCGAACAGCATAGATGACCGCGACCTCATGGGTGTGTTCATTGCTCCGGTCGAGCATTACATCGGATTTGGCCGCGACGATGTCAAAGAGAGATTCATCGGCGAATGGGACGTGGTCAGCTATGAGGTGCGCAAGTACATCAAGCTGCTTACCAAATGCAATCCCAACGTGCTCAGCCTTCTGTGGCTGTCAGATGAACATCTCATCTATGAACATCCTCTTGGTAGGCGCCTGCGCAAAAACAAGCAGCTTTTTGTGACTAAGGCTGCCTACCATTCATTTGTCGGCTATGCTCAGGGCCAGTTCAAGCGGATGACTCACTTTAACCAGGAAGCGCGGACCAGGATGGCCGAGCTTGAACAGATTTTGACTGCTCGAGGCATTGATTCAAACGACCTAAAGGCAACCCAGGAACAATTGGACCGGTGGAGCGACCTTGGCGACGTCATCGAGTCTTACCGGGCGCTAAAACGAAAGTACTATTCGGGTGGATACATGGGCGCAAAGCGTAAAGAACTGGTCAGCCGCGTAGGGTATGACAGCAAGAATGCGGCCCACCTGATCAGGCTGCTCCGCATGGGTGTTGAGTTTCTGCAGGACGGAGACTTGAAAGTCGCCAGGAGCGACAGCGAAGAGTTACTGACAATCAAGCGTGGGGAATGGCCTCTTGATGACGTCAAAGCAGAGGCTGAACGCCTTTTCGACCTTGCTGAAAAGGCATACTTGGCGAGTCCCTTGCCTGCCGTGCCGGACATGCAAGCGGCTGAAGCGTTATGCCGAGAGTTAATCGCGGATTACTACGGTTGGTAAGAAATGCACCGCCCGATGAAGCGGCCCACTAGTGAACCTGGTGACGATGATCCGGATTCAGGGCCGAGGTACTTCTTATGGGATTGATGCACTTAGTAAATCGAGTTTTTGTGGGAGAGAATGACGCAAACTAACAGTTTGCGCTACAAATGGGTGACGCAAACTAACAGTTTGCGCTACAAATGGGGTGACGCAAACTAACGTTCGCGCGCGAAGGATGCGTCCGGACCAGGAGAGAATGACACAGCAGCAAATCATCAAAGAGGATCGCGCAAACGACACGGTAGCGTGGGCGTGCTCGAAGATGTGATGTGGATCTAAAAGACGAGGAGCGGCTCGCGGTTGAATTCCTGGCGCGTTACCGAGACAGGGGTGAATATCTTCGCGCGAATGTGGAGCAGCTCGTCAGGATGGCCACTTGCGGTGATGAATCTCAAGAGGCCAGGGCGACGGGGGCGATTTTCGGTTCTCTGGTGGAAGGGTTATGCGATTCGTTCGATCCGGAATCGGTCGGGCTTTACATCCGAGTGATGGCCCAGATCATCCAATACTGCCGGACACTGGGCGATCAGCTCGACTGGGAATTAGCAGACTTCGGACTTGCTACCGAACAGGATCTCATCGCTCGCGCGGAGCGGCTACGTCCCGAGCCTGGATCTTCGGCCGGCCCCGGTGCACCGGATAGCTGGCTGCAGGATCCAGAAGGAATAAAGCTGGTGATCATACTTTCCAGAGTGACGATCGGAGCTGATATTGCAATCACCAGCGTTTTGGTGGAAAGGCTAAAGCAAAGGTGCTCCAGGGCAGCTCTGGTGCTGGCTGGCGGGGTCAAGGCAAGAGAGATCTTTGGCGGCGACGGCAGGCTCGGTTTCGTGGGACTCGAATACGGGCGGCGGGCTACTCTGATGGGACGTTTCGGCTGCTGGGTCGACCTCCTTGACACCGTCAGGGACGCCACGCGGGGCCTGCAACCGGATGAGTTCCTTGTAGTGGACCCTGACTCCAGGCTGACGCAGCTCGGCTTGCTGCCCGTAACACGTGAACAGAGCTATGTCCTGTTTCCAAGCCGCGAATATTTGGCGTGGTCGGGCGAGTCGCTGGCACGCCTGGCTTCGGATTGGTCCGGGCGAGTCTTTGGCCTGGGCGGGAGCGTCCAGTTACCCAGAGTAACAATAAGTCCGGAGGATGCGAACCTCGCTCGCGACGCCATCAACGTACTTCGCCGTGGGCAGTCACGTCCTGTTGTATCGGTCAACTTTGGTGTTGGAGGCAACAAAAAGAAACAGGTCGGGGAGGACTTTGAGCTGGCCGTACTCGATTTCCTCCTCGACACCGGTGCCATTGTTATCCTCGACCGAGGCGCGGGTGCGGGGGAGAACTCGCGCACTGACTCTCTCACTGCGCGGCTTGCGTCAAAAAGGACGTCCGAGAGTGCGAGCAGTGGACTGGCCATCCTTGAAGCTGATGAGGCAAAACTGAGGGCTATTTCGAAGGGTCCGCCGGCCGAGTCAGACTTGCTGATTTTCAATGGCAGAGTGGGACTGCTCGCCGGCCTTATCGCTGCGAGCGACCTCTATATTGGATACGATTCAGCAGGACAGCATATCGCCGCCGGTGTGGGAACGCCCTGCATCGACGTCTTTGGGGGATACAGCTCACCGCGGATGCTCGAACGGTGGCGTCCAACCGGTCGCGGCAAGTCCATCGTCATCGATGCCGGTTCTGGCCGCTCGATCGCCGAAATAACCGAGGAGGTAAAAGCGTTTTCACGTTTGCAGGTTGGAACGTTTGAACGTTAATGCTGGCGAGAGCCCTGCAACGCTAACGCGACGGCGGCGGCACAGCCGCGAGGGAATCAACAGGTGGGTGCGCGGACGGTGAGTCAGAGACTCACCGCACAGCAGGCGGCAGAGCCGCAGGAGGCGTCGCTCATTTCTTTCACGCGTTCTAACGTGTCAATCTGGTAACGTGCTAACCCGCTAAGCGTGCCAACATGCTAACCCGTCGCATAACAATCCTCGAACTTGCTCCCTGCGCCGATACCTTGCTCGAAATCAAGAAAGACCCGGATGAGGGTTATCTCGCTGCCGGCGATGGCACCATCTCATTACGCTCAGGCTCCCGGCTCCGCCCTCGCCTGATGGGCACTTATGCCGGCGGAAAGGCCACCAACGTAGCCCGCGTCATGGATGTGCTGCTCGGCCCCGAGGATGACGTCCAGATAGAACTCATAGTCTTCCGCCCTGATTCGCCCGAAGGCCGCTATATCGGCGAGCTTCAATCAGCGGAGTTGTCCAGAGTACGGGTCGCGTCTGTCCTGGTCGATTCTACGGCCAGGTTCTGCGTCAATCTTAGTGATCCTGCTGCCTTGAGCAGCAAAGAGCCGGTCGAATTCAATATAAGTCCCCGCGTCGTCTGGCAGCCGGCAGCCGTGGAAACCGCTATCCAGGTGGCTAGCAACCTCCAGACAGACTTGCTCGTTCTTGCGGGGAATCCTCCGGTGGGCGAGACCGGCTCCAAAGTCATCATGGATCTACCGGCGGCGATGATGGCAGCCGCACCAGGGCCGCCCCGCTCGACTGTCGACATCGGCAATGGACCACTTGCGTTGATTCTGGGCGGCCGCCACCCCGACGTCATCAAGATCAATGATGAAGAGTATGCTTCGGTTGACCATGCTGCCTGGACATCTTACTCGGGAATGCTGGTCGTCACCGATTCGGCCGGTTGCAATGTTTGGGATAGAGGGCCCGGGGGTCCTTGCGTCCGTGTACCGGCAGCCACTGTGCATGATGTCTACTCGACGGTAGGGGCTGGCGACTCTGCCCACGCCGCATTCACGCTTGCGACCTGGGTATGGGGCTACGATCCAGTCAGGGCTGCCAAGTACTCAATGGCCGCCGCCGCCGCCGCAGTCAGTAACCCGGTTGGCTCTCGCGGCATTACAAGAGCCACTGTCGATCAGTTCTTCGAGGAGCTTGAGAGTACAACGTGATCCCGATGGACCGCTCGAGGAAGCCTTAGGTTGAAAGCAAGGAACTGCGGGTTTGCACCCGCAGCTTTCACGGATGAGAGAGTGGGTCCTGGTGTTGGGTTTAAAGCGAGGGACTGTTTGACGCCGCGTTAACATTTATGGGTTACGATCTTCAAACCTCAACGCGTCTTCAAAGACTCTGGGAAGACTCAGGCGTCGCTGACGCGCCGCGGAGACTTGTCTGCTCCACCACCCGGCACTGAAGTACCGGGCTAAAGTCACACCGCCGCTACGCGGCGAAGAAGCAACCTGTTCTCTCACAGGTAGTGGTTGGTAACAGCAAGAATGCCAATGCCCGTGACGGAACTCTACGCGACGATTCCGCGGGTGCGAACCCGCGGCTTTCGGGCGGGATGCTTAGCCGCTACTGGGTGATTTCGACGGTCAGGGAAATGGTAGCATGCACGTCGATTGTCCCCGGTTCGAGCTGCGTCGGCGCCGTCCCTGCAGTTCTCATTGCCGCCGCTTGATAAACCCGCGGAATGACTACGGGCGAGCTCTCATCCACGAACAGGATGCGGGTGATTCTCAAATCGAGCGCTGCCGCAATCGCCTGAGCTTTCGATCGGGCCTCGGCCGCAGCCTGTTTCAATGCCTCAGTGCGGACGGCCCTTTCGTCCTTGAGCGAGAACTGGACCTGTTGAATGACGTTTGCGCCCGACTGGGTCGAGATGTCGATCAACTTGCCCACCTGGCTCAGATCGTCCGTGCGCACCCTAACCACGTTGGTTGCGGTATAACCGGTAATGGTGGGTTGACCACCTTCTCTCGGATAACGATAGTTCGGTGAAATTGAAAAGCTTGCGGTCTTGATGTCTGCCCCGGCGCCTAGCGCGCCGCGTAGTTGAGCAAGCACTGCATCGGCTTTTCTCCGGTTATCATTCGACGCCGCGTCTGCCGTATCGGCCTGAGTGATTACTCCTATGTCAACCTGAGCGCGGTCGGGTCTGGCGGTTACAGTTGCTTCGCCGGTAACAGTAATAGACGGCGGTCGAGGCCTGTCATCTCTTGTTTGCCCGGCTGCTCGTGGTCCGGCGGCGCCCGCTGCCGCAACAAGAACAACTGCTGCCAGGATACCGTATTTCATTCTCATTTCAAGCTCCGATCAGCCTCCACATCTGCTAGTTTATCTGAGTGTATTCAGTGCCTTCAACTTTGGCATCAATCACTACGCGACGAAAGGCGGCAGGATCGCCGAAAATGTCCAAAGACCAATCGTCGCCGTCGGGCGCCGGAGGAATTCATTTCTCGTCGTGATACAAAGAGCGGAGACGGCCGCCGATGCGTGGAAAATTGAGACTCGGGGTCAGAAGCGAAAGCGGCGAGGAGTACCCGCACTGCAAAAAGGCGCCGATTCCATTTGTTTCACACTTTCTACATCACGTTTGACGCCAGATAACTTGCCCGACAACTCTAGGGCAACGTGCGCCTTGCCCGCAAAATGCAGGCTCTTCGTGTCGCAGATCGTCTTTGTGTCGCAGATCCGACCGACCCGCCGGCTAAGCGATCCTCAGCCCGGTTGTGCTATCATTGGTTTATGGGGTGTCAGCGCCGCGGAGCCCCAAAGTTGAGCCCGCCAGGCGCAGACAAGGATGTGATTATGACTGGCAAGCTTAGATTCTTGACGGGCTTCAGGGCCCGCCTGATATTGCTGTGGAGCGCTCTGCTTCTGGCTACCATGTTGTTCGTATTCGCAATCGACCTTAAAGTCGAAAACCGCATTAGTAACGATGTCGAGTCGGAAAACAAATCGGTCAAACTTGCTATAAGCAGCGGATTCGGCGATTTCGCGAAAGCACTCAGCCTGGCCCAGCAGAGCCTGGATTCGAGCTCGTATCTTTACGAATCAAGCAATGCTGTGCCGCCCACCGTCGAGCACATCATAATAGCCGACGAGAGGGGCATGGTGAAGGATAGCACGCTGGCCGATATCGTCACTCCTGACAATCCGCAATACATTCCGGTGCCTGATCGGCCTGAAGGTGTTACTCAGGGTGACCCCGGCGACCCGGTCGAAGGCGAGGTCCAGATCCACGGCGGACTGACCAAGACATATGACCTTCCAATAATGACGACGAAGGGCCTTCATTGGATAGTGATCGTCATGCAGGAGGGGGCGATCATAAACAAGATCGATGATGCATCGGGTGTCCTCGTCACTCAAACCAGACGATGGTCCGAAGCCCGACTCGTTGCAACTACCTTGTTGCTGGTGTTGACACTTGCAATGGTGGCAATACTCGCCGGGCGCTTCACCCGCCCGGTCAAGGAACTGGCTGGAGCCGCCCGCCGCGTCGCCGCCGGCGATCTCGACTTTCAAGTCGATATCAAGCGAAGCGATGAGCTGGGTGAGCTGGCTTCAACCTTCAACGAGATGATCGTCGACTTGAAGTCCAAAAAAGAACTCGAAGAAAAGCTGAATCAGGCCGAGCGTTCGGCTGTGGTGGGCAGGCTGACTCAAGGCGTCGCCCACGAGATCCGCAATCCCCTCAACGTGCTCAACCTGTCCATAGACCACGTAAGCACCAAGTTTGCGCCTGAGGACCCGGCGCGCCGGAAGCAGTTCACAGGAATACTATCGTCTATTAAGGACGAGATCGCACGCCTGAACCGGATGGTCACCGACTTGCTCAATTACGGCAGGCCGGCCAAGCTTACGCTCAGCCCGATCGATATGGCCGAACTCGTAAACGAGACAATGGCTCTGGTCAAGCCCCAGGCCCATGAACAGGGCGTCGATCTCCTAGTTGACGGAGACCTCCACAATGCCCGAATCAATGGCGATGCCGAGCGGCTGAAGTCATGCCTCTCCAATATTGCAATAAACGCGCTCCAGGCAATGCCGGCGGGGGGACGCCTGACCGCCAGCGTCCACAAGAAAAACGGAATCGTGGAGGTGAGCATCAGCGACACCGGGGTGGGGATCAAGGAAGATTCATTGCCAAAAATATTTGAGCCATATTTTTCCACCAAACAGGCCGGGTTCGGCCTGGGCCTGGCCGTGACTAAGAAGATCGTCGAGGAGCATAAAGGCTCGATCGAAGTTCACAGCCACGTGGACCAGGGCACTACTTTCACCCTGAAGTTGCCGGCAGGTTCTGCATGACGATCATGTCGAGTCGCCAGTGACCGGAGCAAGCTAAAGCTTGAACTCTGAACCCGAGCGGAGCTCGTATTCAGAACAGAAATGGAGATTCGGGATGCCAAGAAATAGAGTGCTGGTCGTAGATGACGAGAAGAACCAACGTGAGATTTACAGGCTCATTCTGGAAGATGCGGGCTTTCAAGTCACGACGGCTCAGAGCGCTGAGCAGGGCATGCGCTTCAGTCGAGAACAGGATTTCGATCTCGTCCTGACCGATTACAAAATGACCGGCATGGACGGCCTGACTTTGCTCGGAGAGCTGACAAAGCAAGACCCGTCAATAATCGTCGTAATGATGACCGCTCATGGCTCGGTTGAATCCGTTAAAGAAGCGCTCAAGGGCGGAGCGTTCGATTACCTCGAAAAACCGATCGACCGCGAGCAGCTTCTGAAAGTGGTCGAAACCGCGCTCGGCCGCCTGAATTCAATCGACGACGAGATCATCGGACTATCCGAGGAAATGGAGAGGGTCAAGAAAATGATCCTCAAAGTCGCTGGATCGAATTCAACCGTTTTGATCCGCGGCGAATCCGGCGTGGGCAAGGAACGAGTCGCACGCGCGATCTGGAGAGCCAGCCCCAGGGGCGGCGAGATTTTCCAGGCAGTGAATTGCGCAGCGATCAACGAAAACCTCCTCGAGTCCGAACTCTTCGGCCATGAGAAAGGCGCATTCACCGGGGCCCATGCTCAAAAGAAGGGACAGTTCGAAGTAGCCGACCATGGCACGCTATTCCTCGATGAGATCGGTGACCTTAACGTCTCGATGCAGGCCAAGCTGCTGAGGGCGTTGCAAGAAAAGGAGATCATGCGAGTGGGCGCTCAGAGGCCCATAAAAGTCGATGTGCGAGTGCTCGCCGCAACGAATCGTGATCTTGAAGTGATGGTCAAAGAGAATCACTTCAGAGAAGACCTGTATTACAGGCTCAACATCATCCCCATAACGATTCCTCCGCTCAGAAACCGGCGCGACGATATTCCTCCGCTGATCGATTCCTTCATCGCCAAGCATAACAGCGAGCTCAATCGCAGGATTAAAGGACTTGCCGCGTCGGCGTTCAACCTGGTCATGGAATACGCTTGGCCTGGCAATGTCAGGCAATTGGAATCGGCCATCGAACGCGCGATTCTGCTGTGTGAGGGCGACGAAATCCAGAGCGAGGACTTGCCCGTTGAGATCCGGCAGCAGAGCCAGCCCTCGGGCGCCTTCGACTTCAAGCTTCCACCAGAAGGGATTTCCTTTGAGGAGGTTGAACGGTCGTTGATCGTTCAAGCAATGGAACAGACTAACTGGAACATCACTCGGGCCGCCAAACTGCTCGGCCTCACTTTTCGCACCCTGCAATACAGACTCGAAAAATTTGGTATAAAGAAGCCGGGGGGAGAGTAACAGCGAGCGCCGGCCGGGGGCATCAAGGATAGAACCTGGTGGAGAACGCAGGGAGCCGGGTAAGAATGACTTGCTGACGACCCGGTGCATAAGACGCACGCTAGAAGCGTGCGATCCCAGGAAATGGTAGAGTGCATAGTGGAATCCGATAAGAATGACTTGCTGACGGCCCGGTGCACAAGAGGCACGCTGGAAGCGTGCGATCCCAGGAGATGGTAGAGTAGGTAGTGGAATCCGATAGAGAATGACTTGCTGACAACCCGTAGCACAAGAGGCACGCTGGAAGCGTGCGATCTCAGGAAACGGTAGAGTACGTAGTGGAACCCGATAAGAATGACTTGCTGACGACCCGGTGCATAAGACGCACGCTGGAAGCGTGCGATCCCAGGAAATAGTCCCAGGAAATGGTCCCAGGAAATAGTCCCAGGTGTTCAGATCCTTCAATCTTGTCAACCTTTAAGCGGTTCCCGACAGAATTGCTGGTCGGCTACAACCAAAACAGTAGTTTGAGCGATCTGATCGTCAATAACTCACCTCGCAAGCTATTGGTTGAAAAATGCATCACGCCCTAATAAGGAAACCTGATCATTCCATCGCAACCCACAGGGCAGCGCTGACCTCCCTACTACTTCTCCCTAACACAATCCCGTGAGCGCTTCATCCTGCGTTCGAAAAAGTCTTAGTCTCTGATAAGAAGAGTTAATCATTCTATCAGCGCCCACGGGCTCCGCTGACCTCCATTACCGTCCTGCAACACCGTATCGGGGTTCGGGCGCAAGCGCATTGATTCTCATTCGAGGCGCCTTTGGCCGGAGAAGACAAATCCGTACGGATGAAAGCGGCCTTCTACAATATTGTCGTAGCGTTTGAGCCGTAAACAAATCGCCACGTGCCGCGTTTAACTAACTATCGCGCCATTTCATAGCAAGACGCGGAGTTGGCTTCAGTGCAGGACCGCGGCATACATCTTGCTGCTAGTCACACCGTTCAAGTGACTCCCTTATCTGTAACCACTCAGACTTGGGTATCTCGTTCGAGGTCGCGGTACCGTGACTGTGCGGGCAGGATAAAGGTCCTTATCGCTACCAGTGATGCTACCCATCGACCGCTAGTGTGCGATCAAGAGCGAGATACCGATTTTTGCCGGCACCAGGTCGGCATTGGAGTAGCCTGTAGCGGTAAGAGAGCGGTGCCTCTGTTTACTGAGGAAGGTCGCGCGCCAACTAAAAGCGCCGCTCCAGAAAGACGCAGCCCGGCAGTCTGCCAGGCACTTGATTCGAGACTGCTAACGAGGACGTACTTCGTGATTCCTAGCGCCGTCCTCGAGCTTCAGAGAACACCAAAGGAGCCAGACCAACTATGTCATCCAAGAAACCGTTTCTTTCACTAGCCCTGTCGCGCATGCGAAGTCGCCTGCGCGATCCCGAGTGGCGCCGCTACGGATATGTCCTGTTGCTGGGCAAGGCGATCAGCCTCTTGATACTCTTCGGCATTATAGCCGCCGTATCGAGCCTGATTGGGTCCAGTGTCGTCAAAGCCGATGATGCACCAGTAGTAAGCGGAAACGATGTAGTCAATCCGCTGAATACAGTGTGGACGCTGGTCGCGGCATTCCTGGTGTTCTGCATGCAGGTCGGCTTCACAATGCTCGAGGCGGGCTTTTGCCGCTCGCGCGAGACCGTCAACGTTCTGATGGAGTGTATAGTTGACACCTGCCTCTGCGGCCTGCTGTTCTGGGCGTTTGGCTTCGCATTCATGTTCGGCCGCGGCAATGGATTGATCGGCTACCATTACTTTTTCCTCCAGGGCGCCCCCGCCACCTATGAAAGCACCGGAGTGGCATTCCTGGCCCTGTGGATATTCCAGTTCGCATTTGCCGACACGTGCTCTACGATAACCTCGGGAGCGATGATTGGCCGCACGGGCTTCGTCGGCGACCTCCTGTATAGCGTCGGCGTGTCCGGGTTCATCTACCCCATCATAGGCCATTGGGCGTGGGGGCCGGACGGTTTCCTGTCAACGATGGGCAGCGACGGCAACTTCCTGCCTTCGCTTGGCACTGGATTTCACGATTTCGCGGGATCGACGGTTGTCCATACGATCGGCGGGTTCATCGCTCTTGCCGGCGCCATTGTGCTGGGGCCGCGCCTTGGCCGAAAATTCAAGCGTGATGGCGGTGGTCCAATGATGCCCCACGACCTTACAGTCGCCGCCTGCGGAGGCCTGTTGCTGTGGTTCGGCTGGTACGGCTTCAATCCCGGCAGCACGCTGTCGGCAATGGACTTCGAGGGCATTGGCCGGGTAGCCGCCAATACTACACTGGCTGCTTGTGCCGCAGGCCTGACTGCTATGGCGGCGGCTTATGTGTCATCCAAGAAGTGGGACGCCAGCTTTACGGTCAATGGGTTTCTGGCGGGTCTGGTCGCGATAACCTGTCCCTGCTACTGGGTCAGCCCCACTGGCGCTGTACTGCTTGGCGGCGTG
>Ga0126373_10002033_pt1 | contig 14755 bp, 12 predicted proteins | sample PanSoiMetPlot_11_FD_92545 | JGI IMG/M metagenome (GOLD analysis project Ga0126373, IMG submission 92545) | Tropical forest soil microbial communities from Panama - MetaG Plot_11 | ecosystem: Environmental > Terrestrial > Soil > Tropical forest > Bulk soil | place: Panama | collected 2016-02-17 | reverse complement strand
CGGCTATGCGCTGACGGCGGCTGGTTACTGGACGCTGAGTCGCGGGACCGCGGATTCCTAGCCTTCGTCCGCTGGCTCGTCTGGCGGTGGGATTTGCAGCCCCTGCGCCGCGGCCCATCGCAGCAGCTCGGCGACCGCGGTGTCGTGGTTGAGCGGCCCGCGATCCATTCGCAGCTCCTTCAGGTACCTCCAGGCCCGGCCAACTAGCGGCCCTTCCGGGATGCCGAGAATCGCCATGATCTCGTTGCCGTCCAGATCCGGCCTGATCTGATCCAGCTCCTCCAGGGCTGCCAGCTCGGCAATCCTCGCCTCGAGGCCGTCGTAGGCTGCGGACAGCCGCTCGGCCTTGGCCCTGTTCCTGGTCGTGCAGTCGGCGCGAGTCAGCGCGTGCAGCCGCATCAGCAGTGGCCCGGCGTCGTGCACGTACCTGCGCACCGCCGAGTCGGTCCAGTCACCCTCGCCGTAGCCGTGGAAGCGCAGGTGCAGCTCGACCAGCCGGCTCACATCCGCGACGACGTCCTTGCTGTATCGCAGCTGCGACAGCCGCTTACGCGCCATCTTTGCGCCCACGACCTCGTGGTGATGGAAGGCGACGCGGCCACCTGGCAATCGGCTCCGGGTCCGCGGCTTGCCGATGTCGTGCAGCAGCGCGGCCAACCGGAGCACGAGGTCCGGCTCCAGGCCGTACCTGGGTTCCAGCTCGATGGCCTGGGTCAGCACGGTCAGCGTGTGCTGATAGACGTCTTTGTGCCGGAAGTGCTCGTCGGCCTCGAGTCGCAAGGCGGGGATCTCCGGCAGGATCTGATCGGCCACGCCCGTCTCACACAGCAGCGCGATACCGGCCGCGGGCCCGCCCGCCAGCGGGGAGCAGACCAGCTTGGTCAGCTCGCCCTCAATGCGCTCGGCCGAGACCTTGGGCGGCGCCAGCAGCCCGGCGAGCTCCGTCATTGCGTCCCGGACGTCGGGCGCCACGGTGAACCCGAGCTGAGCCGCGAACCGGGCTGCCCGCAGGATCCGGAGCGGGTCGTCGGTGAACGAGGTTTGTGGCAGTCCCGGCGTGCGCAGGATCTTCGCGCGCAGGTCCGCCATGCCGCTGAACGGGTCGACGAGCTGGTAGCCCGGCAGCTGGGCAGCCATGGCGTTCACGGTGAAGTCCCGCCGGGACAGGTCGTCGGCGAGCGATGTGCCGTAGGCCACGACCGGCTTGCGGGACGAGCGGTCGTAACTGTCGCTTCGATAGGTGGTGATCTCGAAATGCTCCCCGCCCTTGCGCAACCCGACCGTGCCGAACTCCATGCCGATGGTCCACACCGCGTCCGCCCAGGGACCGGCGACCGCAAGAATGCGCTCCGGCGGCGCGTCGGTGGTGAGGTCGTAGTCGGGGGACGTCCGCCGGAGGAAAGCGTCCCTGACCGGTCCCCCCACCAGTGCGATCTCGTGCCCGGCCGCGAGGAAGATATCGCCGAGCTCGGTGACGCGCGCGGACAGGCCGGCCAGCAGCGCCGAGGCGGCCTGCTGCTGGCGCTTGGTCAGCGAGTCTGGATCGGGCACGGGCATCGAGACTAGGTCCTGCGCGTAACCTTGGGAAACGGAAATGCCGTGAACCCACGGCTGACCGCAGAATACTTGCCCGGCGCCGGGCGCCGATGGTGACCGCTAGCCGGGGGTTCTGGCGTCAGTGACCCCGGGTACTCGGCGCGCCGCAATAACATTCTCGGCATGCCGCCGCCGGCGTCCCGGCACGGCTGGGGTTCCTCGGCGGCGACGCGACAGGCTGGTGAAATATGGCACGACGGGCGGCTAGCGCCCTGACCGCCATGTTCGCCTTCGCCGCACTCGCGGCGCTGACCGTCATGCTCACGACCGCGTCGGCCCCAGCGGCCGCAGCGGCCAGCGGGGTTCCGGCCACCGTGACGTTCACCGGCCTGAACCCCCAGTGGGCCAGCCCGGGCACTACCGTCAAAGTGACGGGCAGCGTGAAGAACACCGCGCCCGCAAGCCAGCGGCTGGTCGTTCTGCTGCTAGATTCCAGCACCCCGGTCAGCAGCATCTCCGAGCTGCAGCAGAGCGCATCTAGCGGCTACAGCCTCGCCGGCAACGTGCTTCCCAACGCGACCTGGTCATCGGGGCTGCTGAAGCCGGGTGCCTCGGCAAGCTGGACGATCCAGGTGCCGGTGGGCGGCATGGGATTCAGCACCTTCGGCGTGTATCCACTGGCAGCCCAGCTCCAGAACGGCCAGGGCACAAACCTCAACATCGCCCAGACGTACCTCCCGTACGTACCGGCTAGGAGCGGTCCCTATGGCTCCTCGGTACCGGCCGCGCAGAAGATCTCGTGGGTCTGGCCGTTGATCGACCAGCCGCTGCTCGAGGAGCCGTGGCAGAGTGTCTGCACGGGTGCGCAGGCCCCGCAGGCTGCCGCACTTGCCCAGAGTCTGGCCAGCGGCGGGCGTCTCGGCCAGCTCGTCGACGCGGCCGGAACCGCGGCGGGTACGGCCGCGGTACAGGCGCAGGCGGCCCGGGCAGACACCAGCGGGGCCGCGCAGCGCCTGGCGACAGTGACCGAGCCCATCCAGAGCCTGGCCCAGACCGACGCGGTGACCTGGGCAGTTGATCCAGCGCTGCTCGACAACGTCAGCGCCCTCGCCCAATGCGGCGCTACCGAGCCTCAGTGGGCCAGGACAGCGTCCACGTGGCTCACCCGGCTCAAGGAAACGACCGCCAGCCAGCCCATGTTCGTGACGGCCTACGGCGACCCGAACTTGCTCGCCCTCATCGGCGCGGGCAAGGGCCCAGACGTCAAGCAAGCATTCAAATTCGGGCGGAGTCGAGGCAGCCAGATTCTTGGCCGGAACCTGGCCCCGGCACCTGCAGGCGGCGGTCCGGCCAGCACCGCGGGCCTTGCGTGGTCGACCGGCGCGCCGACCAGTTCTATTGCCGCCGAACTCGCGGGGCAGGACACCGTTGGCACTCTCGTCGCTGGCAGCTCAGCGTTCCCGCTCGCTCCAACATCGACAGTGCGGGCGCTGAACGGCATCGGCGGCTATCTGAACGTTCTGCTGACCAATGACTCGCTGACCAGCCTGCTCGGCTCAGCCGGACCGGGCTCGGCGTTCACGACCGCTCAGGAGTTCCTCGCCGAAACCGCCCTGCTGGCCCAGCAACACTCGTCAGCACCGATCATCGCAGCACCACCACAGCGCTGGCAGCCGCCAGCCGGCCTCGCGTCGACCCTGCTGTCGGATACCGCGGCCGCGCCCTGGCTGAGCCCGGCCACTCTCACGTCACTCACCACCGCGGCGCACGTTCCTACGGTGCAGTTGCCAACCACAGGCCCGGGCCTCAGCTCCTTCGAGCAGGACCAGCTCAGTGCCCTCGACGCCGCCGTCACGCGGCACCTGGCGCTGCGGGCGGGGCAGGATCAAAGCCTGGTTCAAGCCGTCTCGACAATCGAGTCGTCCGCTTATTCCGGCCGGTTTAAGGCAACGGCGCTCGGCATGGTCGAGATGCTGGCCGGCCGGATGGCCGCGCAAGAGCAACGAGTCCACATCGTCGCGGAGAACCGGATCACCCTCGGCGGCACGCACGGCAACGTCCCGGTCTCCATCGACAACCGGCTCCCCTTCGCGGTGCGAGTGACACTGCAGCTCAGCTACAGCCAGGCCGACGGGGTGCGGGTCAGTCCGTCGCCTGCCGGGGCCATAACAGTGCCCGCGCACACCGCGGAAACCGTCAGGCTGGCTATTACCGCAGCTCAGCCGGGGTCGACTACGATCACGATGACACTGCTCAACGAGGGTAGCCCGCCGCAGCCCTTGGCCAGTCCGGCGGTGCGTACCACGGTGCAGACAACGCAGGTCGGGCTGCTCGGCGTGATCATCTTCGGCGCTGCGCTCGGGGTATTCCTGCTGGCCTCTGCCGCTCGTGCGCTCCGTCGGGGCAGACCGCGACAGCATCCGGACGAAGCGCAACGCCCCGCGCCGCGTGAGGACGATCTGCCGGGGCAGAGTACCGAGGAGGCCAGGGCGGATACCGTCGTAACCGGACACGGTGACTTGGGACCAGCCAGATCGCCGAGGCCCCGATAGAGGAGACTGATGAGCACGCCCCCGTCCGAGCCTGACCCGTATGCCGGTTCCGGCGGGTCGGACCAGGACGTCCGGCGCGATTGGGTAGTCCGGCCAGCCGTGCCCGGCTGGAGCGCTGGCCCAAATACCTATGCCGGGCCGAGCTTCGACGACACGGGCTGGCACATCGACCTGTCGGGAGTCGACTGGGACCAGCCGCCCGAGCCTGACTACGGCCCTGAGCAGTCCCGGCGGCGCGACCACCGCACCACGCTCCGGTTCCGGCACCCCGGACCATCCACCGGCAACGGCATCGGCGGCTCACCGGATAGCTACGGCGGGCCGCCGCCCCGAGGGGGACCGTCTCCGCGAGACGGCTATGGCGACCCTCCCCCGAGAGACAGCTACGGCCCACCGCCCCCGCAGGCCTCCAGCGGCCCGCGTGGCCGCACTAGTTACGAGTACCCACCAGACGCGCCCACGGTGCGCCGCCCTCGGCCCGGCAGCGGGCGGCATGCCCGTCCGGTCCGGCCCGGCGAGCAACCGCCGCCCGGAGCGCCCGGAGCGCGGGTGGAGCCTGCGACCGGCCTGCGCCGCCCCCCGCCCTCCGGCACTGGCCCGCCGGGCAGCACCCGGCTACGACCTGGCGCAGCGCCGCCGCGGCCTGGCCAGCTTCCGCACATGCCGCCAGACGCGGGCCGACCTGGCCAGGGCGCACCCGGCACGATCCAGCCTGGCTGGGACCAGCGTGGCTGGGACCAGCGTGGCCCGCGGCGGCCGGGCACCACCGGACCCGGTTCGATCCCGCCCGCGGCCGGTCGCCGCGGGCCTGCGGGTCCCGGCACGCTGCCGCCTGCTCCACCCGGCGTCGCAGTCCCCGGCGCCCGGCGACCCGCGCCGGAGTCGGTGTCCATCGTCAGATCCAGCGGCGTCATGGCGGTCGGCACCCTTGGCTCCCGGCTGACCGGCTTCCTGCGCACCATCGCCCAGTCGTACGCGCTCGGCGCGGGTGCCATTGCCGAGGCTTACAACCTGTCCAACACGCTGCCCAATGTCGTCTACAACCTGGCTCTCGGCGGCATCCTCACCAGCGTCATCGTGCCGCTGATCGTCAACGCCGCTAAGCGCGAGCGGGGCCGTGGCAACTACGACCAGCGGATGTTCACGCTGGTCACGCTCGCGCTGGCCGGCGTGACACTGGTCGCCGAGCTAGCCGCCGTTCCCATCGTGCACTTGTATGCAGGCACGACGGTCTTGCAGTCGCGAGCGACGCTGCACCTGACAGTGGTCCTCGCGCTGTTCTTCATACCGCAGATCTTCTTCTACGGAATGAGCTCGCTGATCGGCGCGGTCCTCAATTCTCGTGGCAGTTTCGCCGCGCCGATGTGGACGCCGATCGTGAACAACGTCGTCGTTATCGGCGTGCTCGGTCTGTATGTCGGCACCGCCGGACTGCACAGGACCGCCGGGAACATCACCGGAGGTGAGGTAGAGCTCCTCGGCCTGGGTACTACGCTCGGCATCATCGCCCAGACGGTGGCGCTGCTGCCCGCGTTGCGACGCGTAGGGTTCCGCTGGCATCCGCGAACAGATTTCCGCCGGCACGAAGTGCGGGAGATCGGCCGGATGGCCGGCTGGATGTTCGGCTACATCGCGACCACCCAGATTGCCTTCCTCGTCACTACCAAGGCGGCCGTCGACGCCAGCAAGCAGGGCATCACCCAGTACAACTACGCCTGGCTGCTGTTCCAGCTTCCGTACGCCGTCGTCGGAATATCCGTGATCACCGCGCTACTGCCGCGAATGAGCGCGCACGCCGCCGAGCGCCGGTACGGTCTGGTCCGCCAGGACTTCTCGGCCGGTGTCCGCCTCTCGGCGGCCATCGTCGTGCCCTGCTCGCTGGTGCTGGCCGCGCTCGGCCCGAAACTCGGCGAGCTGTTCCTCGGCCACGGTGCCATGACGGTCGCCGACGCCCGGTACACCGGCGTGGTGTTCTCCGTGTTCTGCCTGGGGCTGGTGCCCTACATGGTTTTCCAGCTGCAGCTGCGGGTGTTCTACTCGCTGCACGACAGCAAGACCCCCGCACTCATCGGCCTCGTCACCATGGTGGTGAACATCGTGGCCAACCTTGTCGCGCTCGATACGCTAGCCCCCGGCACGGTGGTGGCAGCTCTCGGAGTGGGATTCGGACTGGCGAACCTGGTCGGCATGGTCATCGCGTGGCGCATCCTGAGCCGGCGACTGCACGGTCTCGACGGCTACTTCATCAGCCGGTCACTCGTACGAATGCACGCGGCCGCCTTGCCGGCCGCGCTGCTCGCAGTTCTGGCCGGCATCCTGACTGGCAACGCCTTCGTGGTCGTCGTCGTCGGCGGCGGCCTGGCCGGGAGCTTGTACCTGCTGTTTGCCAGGGCTTTGCGGGTCGATGAGCTGACCGGTCTCATCCAGTCCATGCGTGCGCGGCTCGGGCACTGACCAGTCGCGGCGTCCGATCAGCGCGCCTGCCCGCCAGGTGAATCTGATCGCTCATGTCGGTAACGGTTTGCAGCCACGTGGATACAGGCCAACCACCGAGCAGCCGGCCGGCCTAGCATGGAAGCCAGCACCGGTGTCTCGTCTGCGTCGTCGCGCCTGAGACTGCTACCCGCCTACGGCATGCGAGGGGAGGTTCGAGGGCTCCCGCGCCTTTGTCCCGCAATCATGAGCACTTATACCTCAGACCCAGGCACCAGGCTCGGCGGCCGGTATCGTCTCGAGGACCGCCTCGCAGCAACGGGAGGCTGGTCAGCCTGGAAGGCGATCGACGAGATCCTCGCCCGGCCTGTGAGTGTCATTACGTTCGCTGCGGGGTTTCCGCGCCTCGAGCAGGTGGTTACGGCTGCGAGGGCCGCGAGCCGGCTCACCGATACACGACTGACGCAGGTATTCGACGTCGAGGACAGCTGGGATCACGGCTACATAGTCCTCGAGTGGCCCGTCGGTGACACCCTCGGCGACCTGGTGTCAGAGGGCTCGATCGATTCGACCGCGGCAGCCCGGATAGTGGCTGAGGCAGCCGCCGCCCTGTCCGGGGCACACGCCGCTGGCCTCGCACACCTCTGCCTGCGGCCAGACGCGATCCGGTGGACAGCTGGCGGCGGAGTGAAGCTAACTGGCCTCGGCATCGACGCCGCGCTCTCTGGCGTGGCCGTCGAGGACCCAGAGCTTGCCGACACCCGCGGGCTCGGCGAGTTGCTGTACGCGGCGCTGACCGGACTGTGGCCGGGACCGGACTCACCGGACCTGCCGCCCGCCCCGCAGCCCGGCGGGCTGCTCCCACGACCTGGCCAGGTCAGGGCGGGCGTGCCTACCGCCCTCGACGAGATCACCTGGCGCGCCCTAGCCGCGCCGGGACTCGACAGCCAGGCCGCATACCAGTCGCCGGCCGAGCTTGCCGCCGCGCTGTCCGCCGCCATTCCCCCGATGCAGCTGCCGCCGGTAGCCACACGGCGCGGGGACCGCGACGCCGCGCATACCCAGACGAGCTGGGCGCAGCCCCCCACGTGGAACGACTACAGCCAGCCTCAGCCAGCGCGTTACCTGCCCGACTGGCAGGGCCGTCCTCGCAGGCCGGGCAGGACGATTGCCGTCAGCCTGCTCGTCGTCGTAGCTATCGCTGGCGCCGGTGCCGCCGCCCTGCACCTGCTCCACAAGCCGGCGCCTGCCGGTGCGGCTGGCAATTCGCCCGCCGCGAGATCCAGCCCCGCGCGCAGGTCGGCCGTCATCACGCCGGTGTCGGCCGGCGGATTCGACGCGCTCGCTAAACCCGGCCAGGACCCGTATAACGAGAACAACGCCGACGCACCGAACGTGCTCGACGGCAACCCGGCGGGCTGGAGCACTCAGCAGTACCTCGGACACAGCAGCGGCCCCTCGCCCACGTTCGGGAACACCAAGGCCGGCACGGGTCTCATCCTTGACCTCGGCAGGTCTGTCCGGGTCTCGTCGGTGACGGTGAAATTCGGCAGCCAACCGGGCACCGATGTGCAGATCAAGGCCGGCAGCTCAAGCACCCTGAGCGAGGCGAACCTTGACTCCATGAGCACGCTCGCCAGTGCCAACGGCATATCCGGGACCTACACGTTCACGGTGCGGCATCCCGTCGCCGATCAGTACCTCGTCATCTGGTTCACCCAGCTCCCGCCGCTGGCCGGTACTCCCGGTCAGTACATGGCCCAGATCTACACTGTTGTAGTAAGGGCCTCCTCATAGGACGGACATGACAGTCGTCACGGCTGCCATTCGCCCGTTTGCCATCATGAGGTGATCAGCAAGGCAAGGTGCCCGGGGATCGTTCGCGGGGTATGCCCTGCGCGGTACTGCGACGGGGGGAGGAAGCGACGGATCCGCACGATCAGCAGCCCGATCGCTCTTTCCTGCCCTCGCAGCGCGGGCCGCATACTCCGGCCGAGGGCCTGTCCGATGCCGAGCTTCTTCAGCGCCATGTGGCGGGCGATCCGGACGCCTTCGGAGCGCTGTTCCAGCGCCACCGGGACCGGCTGTGGGCCGTGGCCGTCCGCACCCTGGGCGATCCGGAGGAGGCGGCCGACGCGCTGCAGGACGCCATGATCGCCGCCTTCCGCCGAGCCGACAGCTTCCGCGGTGACTCGGCCGTCACGACCTGGCTGCACCGCATCGTGGTTAATGCCGCTCTTGACCGGATGCGCCGGCGCGCGGCGCGTCCGACGGCCAGCGGACAGGATGAGGAAGTCCTGGACGCGCTGGCGACCAGCGGACGTCCGCTCTCGGACCCGTCAGGCACCACCGACACCTCGCTCGATGTCCAGGCCGCGCTCAGTACGCTGGTGCCTGATCAGCAGGCGGCGCTGGTCCTTGTCGACATGCTCGGCTACTCCGTTGCCGACGCGGCTGATGTACTCGGCGTGTCCGAGGGAACAGTCAAGAGTCGGGCGGCGCGTGGCCGGGCCAAGCTGATGCCCCGCCTCGCGCATTTGAGCCCGGGCGCGATCCCGGCGCAGGACCGCCGGAACCAATCGCCCGGCGGGCACGTCCTACCTGCACGGGATGGGGGTGAAGGCTCGTGATCCGGCACGACAGGCACGCCACCGCGGAACAGCTGGCCAGCCTTGCTGCCGACGCGCTGAGCAGCCGCAAGGCCGCTCGCATCTCCGCCCACCTGACCGGATGCGATCAATGTGGCCAGGTCAGCCGTCAGTTCGACGAGATACCGGCGATACTGGCGAGCGCCCAGTATCCGCCGATACCGTCGAGCGTGTCGATCCGGATTGAGGCGGCGCTCCGGGTTGAGGCCACACAGCGGCTGGCTGCCATGCCGGCCACCGAAGGCGGTCGCGGTGACCTGCCCGCCCGGCACCGTAGGCAGGCTGGTCGGCGCGGCTGGCACCTGCCCGGCTTGTCGGTCCCGGCTACCCGCCTGGTGGCCGCCGCCGGTGCGCTGGTGATCGTGGCCGCCGGCGGCTACGAGATCGCATCACAGACAGGAAGCGGTGTCCCGGCCTCGTCGTCGGCAGGATCGCCATCGACGCCAGCCCAGGCGATGAGCCTCGGACCCCAGATCACGTACGGCGGGGCTGGCTCGCAGCACACCATCCATGCCGTCCGGCAGAGCACCGACTTTGTTCCGGCTCATCTGACGTCGCAGGTTTCCGCCGCGGTCAAGGCCGCGCAGGCCAAAGAGTCCTCGACGGCCCAGCCAACCTCCGGCGCACCAGGAGCATCGCGAGCACAAGGGAGTGCCTCCGCCAGCATCGCTACTCCTAACCCGGGCACCGCTGGCCGCCTTGCGGCGTGCATCAACCTCATCGCGCCTGGGCGCGTCTTGCTCCTCGTCGACCTCGCCCGCTACAACATGCAACCCGCCACCGTCATCGTGACCGCCCGAGCGGGAATAATGCCGCCTGAGGTCTGGGTGGTGGGTTCCGCATGCTCCGCCATCGATAAGGACGTCCTGGCTCATGCTGTGCTCGCGGGCCTCTGACACCGTCCTCCCGCCACGAGCACATCAGTCATCAGTCGCCCCCGTCTGTCTACGCGCCGGGCCACCCGGCAGGGAATCTCCGCGCTGACCGGCTGGTTATGCCGGTGCAGCGTGACGGGCCTGCCGGAAAGGGATTGCAGCTGTGAGCGACCTCCGCGACGTGATCATCATCGGCTCTGGACCTGCCGGTTACACTGCCGCGCTTTATGCTGCGCGGGCGCGGCTCCAGCCGCTGGTCTTCGAGGGCTCGGTGACCGCGGGCGGCGCGCTGATGAACACCACCGACGTGGAGAACTTCCCCGGTTTCCCGGACGGGATCCTCGGGCCGGATCTGATGGACCAGCTGCGCAAGCAGGCCGAGCGATTCGGAGCCGAGCTCGTTCCCGATGACGTCACCGAGGTCGACCTGCGGGCGACGCCCAAGGTCGTCAGGGTTGGCGAGCACACGTATCTCGCCAGCACCGTCATCATCGCGACTGGCTCTGGCTACCGTGAACTCGGGGTGCCGGGCGAGAAACTCCTCTCCGGACACGGCGTCTCCTGGTGTGCTACCTGCGACGGCTTCTTCTTCCGTGAGCAGGACATCGCGGTGATCGGCGGCGGAGACTCGGCGATGGAGGAAGCGACATTCCTGACCCGTTTCGCCCGAAGTGTCACGATCGTGCACCGGCGTGACACGCTGCGCGCCTCGAAGATCATGCAGGATCGCGCGCTGGCCAATCCAAAGATCCAGTTCAGCTGGGACAGCGAGGTGGTCGAGATCCTGGGCGACGACAGGGTGGCCGGCGTCCGGCTGCGCAATGTCAAGACTGGCGAGGAGAGCAAGCTGCCAGTGACCGGCGTGTTCGTGGCGATCGGCCATGATCCGCGCAGTGACCTGTTCACCGGGCAGCTTCCCGCCGACGCCGACGGGTACCTGCAGGTCGAGCATCCGTCGTCACGGACGGCGATCGATGGCGTGTTCGCCTGCGGTGACGTCGTCGACCGCACCTACCGGCAGGCAGTCACAGCAGCGGGGACCGGCTGTGTTGCCGCCATCGATGCAGAGCGCTGGCTTGCCGAGCACAAGGAGTGACCGGAATGACCGGAGCGGCTGCCGGGAATGGCAGCAGCGGTCGCACGTTCCTGGCCGCCATTACTACCCCGCCTGAGTCGGCGGATCCGACCATGGCTGTCCCGCCGCAGGGGCCGGGACGATACCCGCAAGTTGGAAGGAAGTCCTGCAAGTGGGCGCAACCAAGGCAGTAACCGACGCGACCTTCGAGGCCGAGGTCCTGAAGGCCGGGAAGCCGGTACTGGTGGACTACTGGGCGGAGTGGTGCGGTCCGTGCCGCCAGGTCTCCCCGGTACTCGAGGAGATCGCGGCTGAGCACGCCGGGAAGATCGATATCGTCAAGCTCAATGTCGATCAGAATCCCGTCGTCACTCAGCGGTACGGGATCCTGAACATTCCGACCATGAGCGTGTTCAAAGACGGTCAGGTCGTCAAGCAGATCGTCGGCGCCAAGCCGAAGTCGGCACTACTCCGCGAGCTTGCCGACTTCATCTGATCGTGTTGAGCGGCTGGCGCCGATAGCACCGGGCCGGGCCGGACTGGCTCATCGCTGGCCCGGCCCCGCAGGTTCGCGGAGCAGCAGCGGCAGCACCGGCTCAGGCGAGCCGGAGCGGGCGCTCGGGCTGCATCGAGCCAAGCAGCCGCTCGAGAGCGACCTCCACGTCCTCCCGCCACGACAAGGCCGTCTTGAGCTCCAGTCGCAGCCGGGGATAGCGGGCGTGCGGCCGAACCGTCTTGAAGCCCACCGCCAGCAAGAAGTCCACCGGCACCACACAGGCCGGCTGGCTCCATTTCGCGTCGCCGAACGCTTCGATCGCCTTGATGCCGCGCCGCGTTAGGTCCTTGGCGAGACCCTGAACGAGCATCCTGCCTAGGCCGCCCCCGGCGAACTCGGCCGTGATGTGCGCCGTCATCAGCAGCACGGCGTCAGCGCTTACCGGGCTCGTCGGGAAGGCCGCGGACCGGGGCGTGTAGCTCGGCGGTGCATAGAGCAGATAGCCGGCCGGGACGCTGTCGACATAAACGATCTTGCCGCAACTCCCCCACTCCAGCAGCACGCTGGAGATCCACGCCTCTTTCTCGAGCGCAGGGTCGCCGATTTCGAGGGCGCGGGCCTGACTGACCGGATCAAGCTCCCAGAAGACGCAGCGCCGGCATCGGGGCGGCAGGTCGTCCAGGTTGTCAAGCGTGATGCTTGCGAGTCGCCGTGACACCATGAATCCTTGTGATCAACAGCCATGCAGCCCTGTCAGCGTGAGGGCCCCGGCCGGGTCGCAGGGCTGCAGAGCAGTTCCCGCTTCCCTGGCTCTGGATCTCATGGTACCCAGGTCAGCGCCGGGCCGACCCCGGTCTATCGGCCTGTCTTGGCCACCGTTTCGCCTACAGTCGCGCAGATCACGCTTCGGCGGGTGCCATGCCTCCTTCGGGGCGGCACTGGCATGTTTCACGTGAAACCGTCAGCGTTGCCAGGGCTCCGCCGTCGCCGCGGATTGACCGGCCGCGCGCCTGACTCCAGCCACGACGCTCGCCACCTCTTCCGCTGTCGTGTCAAACGCGGTCATCCAGCGCACCACGCTCCGCTCACCGTCCGCCGTATGCGACCACTCCTGGATGCTCCACTCCTGGACCAACCGGTGAGCGAGCCTACGGCTCACCTCAGTGAAGACGCCGTTGGATTGAACGGGGTAGGCGAGACGCACCCCTGCTACGCCGGCCAGGGCGGTGCCGAGACGGCTCGCCATTGCGTTCGCGTGCCGCGCGGTCGTTAGCCAGCGGTCCCCCTCCAGCAGGGCATCTACCTGGGCAGCCAGGAATCGCATCTTCGACGCGAGCTGCATGAGCTGCTTCCGGTGATACGGCGCGCCCGCATCCAGGCCCTCAGTCATGACCAGCACGGCCTCTACGCCCAATGCGCCATTCTTGGTGCCACCGAAACTCAGCACGTCGGCGTGGGCGGCGAGATCCGCCAGCGAACAGCCAAGGTGAGCTGCCGCGTTCGCGATCCTCGCTCCATCCAGATAAGTCAGCAGTCCGTGCGCCCGGCTGAAGTCGCGCAGTTGCTGCAACTCGGCCAGGGAGTAGCACGTGCCAAGCTCGGTCGCCTGCGCTATCTGCACGACACGAGGCTGGACGCGGTGCTCGTCGCCCCATCCCGACAGGCGGTCGGCAATCCGGTCTGGCGTCAGCTTGCCGTCGGGCGCGGGAACAGCGAGCAACTTGCACCCGAGGACGCGCTCCGGTGCTCCGCACTCATCGACGTTCAGGTGCGACGACTCAGCGCAGATAACGGCCTCGTATGGCCGCAGCAAGAGGCTCAGTGCCAGCATGTTGGCTCCGGTGCCGTTGAAGACCAGGTAGCCGCTGCGCGCCCCCGCGACCGCGGACAGCCGGGCCACCGCCGCCCGGGTGAGATCGTCATCTCCGTAGGCGACTGCATCACCCGAGTTGGCCGCCGTGATGGCAGCCAGCACCGCCGGGTGGACACCGGCATGGTTGTCGCTTCCGAACGTCCGGCCCGCCATCATCGTCACGGCTGGGTGGCGGACGGCAGCGGCCGCTCCGCCCGGTGCGCCGGGCTGAGTCCCGGCGACATGGTCCGCACGATCCGCTCAAGGTCGTCCAGCGTTGCGAATTCGACGACTATCTTTCCCTTGCGCTGTCCAAGCTCCACCTTGACCCTGGTCTCCAGCACATCCGATAGCCGGTCGGCCAGATCCCTGAGCGCAGGCGCCACCGGCGCCTTCGTCCCGGGCTGGCGGCTCTTCTGACTGGGACGGGCGCCGAGCGCGACGATCTCCTCTACTGCGCGCACCGACAAACCTTCTGCGACAATCCGCCGCGCGAGTTCGTCCTGCACGGAGGGATCCTCCACCGAAAGCAGGGCACGGGCGTGCCCGGCGCTCAGCACTCCGGCGGCGACGCGCTTTTGCACCGGAGGGGGCAGGCTCAGGAGTCGGATCGTGTTGGAGATGTGCGGCCTCGACCTGCCGATGCGCCGGGCGAGCTCTTCGTGGGTCACCGAGAAGTCGTCCAGCAACTGCTGGTACGCCGCGGCCTCCTCCAGCGGGTTCAGCTGCTCCCGGTGCAGATTCTCGATCAGCGCGTTCCGCAGCAGCTCGTCGTCAGAGGTCTCCCGGACGATGGCCGGGATGACATCGACGCCTGCGAGCTGGCACGCTCGCCACCGGCGCTCGCCCATGATGAGCTCGAATCGCCCGTGACCGGCCTGTCGCACGACCACCGGCTGTAGGAGACCGACGATCTCGATGGACGCCGCCAGCTCCGCCATCGAATCCTCGTCGAACACCTGACGCGGCTGCCGGGGATTCGCCACGATGGCGTCGACTCGAATCTCGTCCAGGTAGGCACCAGAGATCGGCACCGCCATCCCAGGGGCCGCTGCCTGGTTTCCCCCAGCCGGCAGAGGGGAGATCGGACCCGTCGGGATGAGCGCGCCCAGGCCCTTGCCGAGCCCGCGCTTCGGTTGCGGCATCTGATACCTCTCGCCATCGGGCGGCCAGGCAACGCGGCTCCGGGCGCCAGGTTCCTGGCTGCTAGTAGTCCGCTGCTCATACTGCCAGCATCGGCGGGCGCCGCCCACGTCAACACCGACCCTGCGTGCCTGCAGCCACCCTG
>Ga0126373_10002031_pt1 | contig 14756 bp, 13 predicted proteins | sample PanSoiMetPlot_11_FD_92545 | JGI IMG/M metagenome (GOLD analysis project Ga0126373, IMG submission 92545) | Tropical forest soil microbial communities from Panama - MetaG Plot_11 | ecosystem: Environmental > Terrestrial > Soil > Tropical forest > Bulk soil | place: Panama | collected 2016-02-17 | reverse complement strand
TATTTGTGCGGCATCCAACAGGTCGCGTTTGTTGAGCACGACGAGATCGGCGCATGCGATCTGATCGGCAAACACCTCCTCGATCGGATCATCGTGCTCTAGGCTCGGGTCGGCCGCGCGTTGCCGGCCGAGCGCCTCCAGATCGCCGGCGACCGCGCCTTCCGAGAGTGCTGCACCGTCAACGACCACCACCACGCCATCAACGGTCACGCGGCTGCGAATCGCGGGCCAATGAAACGCTTGGACCAACGGCTTGGGCAAGGCGAGGCCGGAGGTTTCAATGACGATGTGGTCGACGCGGGGCGTACGCGACAGCAGGGCGGTGAGCGCCGGGATGAACTCATCGGCCACCGTGCAGCACAGGCACCCGTTGGCGAGTTCGATGATGTTCTCCTTGCGGCACGACGCATCGCCGCAGGCTTTTAGCAGTTCGCCGTCGATGCCGACATCGCCGAATTCGTTGACCACGACCGCGAGGGTGCGCCCGCGCACATGGGTCAAGAGGTGACGGATCAGCGTGGTCTTCCCGGCGCCGAGAAAGCCGGTCACGATGGTGCAGGGCACGCGGGCCAGCGAGGCGGTCATGGGCGCTCCTTTGCGTCGGCACTAGGGTCGGCAATGGCCGCGCGGTGCCGGATCTCGACGATCCGTCGGACCGAGCAGGCACGGGCGGTCATTCGGCATCCTCATAATCGCAAGGCGGAACCCGCGCGATCAGGCCACGCTTGAGTGCCGCGGGCCGATCGCGCCACGGCATCAGGCCGTCGGTGGCGGCGGCGAGGAGCCTTGCCCCCTCAATCAGGGCAGCCGCATCGTGCGTCGGGTCGAGATCGCCGAACACGTAGGTCCAACGGCGTTCGCAAGCGATGGCGGCGCTCAGGCCGCGGCTGCAATTGGCGAGACAGCGCACCCGGCGCACCGCAATATTGGCCCCGATCGCCGCCATCGCGGTCGCGCGGGCGAGCAGCGCGCCGGGTCGCGGATAGGATTCAGGATCGGTGGGGCGGCGGCAGGTAATGCAGACGTGAATCGTTGTCGGCACCCCGACAGCGGCGGGGGGCTCCTTCGTCGTGGTATTGGCCGAACTCAAGCTCACCCGCCTCTCGCCCTCAAGGGCGCAGATTCCGGGTGCTCAATCGCGTGCCGGCCGCCTGCGGCGGACGGCTGTCCCGCCGAGGCACCCCGCCCGGCGCGCGAGTGGATCGACGGTCGGTCTCCTGGCTCGCGGGTCACCGCCTGTCGCCGCCTTCCCGGGAAGTACCCAGTGGCCGTTGGGGACAGGCTCGCCGCTCACAGTTGCGGGGGCAGCTGCGGCCTAGGAACCGAAGTTCCGCACCGCATTCCCGTTGGGCTCTTTCGTTGGAAAGAGACCGTCGAACTGGGGTACTAAAGGGACGCCGCCCGCTTTGTCAACGCGGCAATGGAAACAACGGCTGCGGTGCGGCCGAAGCAAAAATGCTCAAGACCGGCGCATAGGCAGGTACGGGCCCGCGCCGGCCGCACGCCAATGCCCCAGACGTGGCAGCGCCCTGAGCGCCTTCACCATGGGCCGCGAGGACTTTGACCGGTGTCCGAACTTGGATCCGATCGTTTCACGCTGGTTCTTGGTGGCGCCCGATCCGGCAAAAGTCGTCACGCCGAAGCCTTGATCATGGCCCATCGGCCGCCGTGGATTTACGTGGCGACGGCGCAAGCCCTTGATACCGAAATGGCCGCCCGAATTGCCGAGCATCGTAGACGACGTGATCCGCGCTGGCACACGCTGGAGGTGCCCCGCGATCTCGGGCGTAGCATCGACGCCGCGCCACCGGACGCGCCGCTGCTCGTTGATTGTCTCACTCTTTGGCTCTCCAACGAGATGCTCGCGGAGGCCGATCTGGACGCCGCCACACAAGACCTGGAAGCGGCGCTCGACAGGCGTCGGGCGAGTATCGTCGCGGTCGCGAACGAAGTCGGCCTGGGGATCGTACCCGACACGGTGCTGGGACGGCGGTTTCGAGATGCCGCCGGAAGTCTCAATCAGCGCCTCGCGATCCGCGCGGATCGCGTGGTGCTTCTCGTTGCTGGAATTCCAATGACCCTCAAGGGGGCGCTATGACCAGGCCAACGGATGAAGCCGAGCAAGCCGAACGCCACCGCGCCAAGATGGCCAAGCGCAAACAGGTGCAGGATGCCGAGGTGGCCGAGAAACGCCTCGAGAAGGGGCTGCTGATCGTCCATACCGGCGCCGGCAAGGGCAAATCCACGGCCGCCTTCGGGCTTGCTCTGCGAATGCTCGGGCACGGCCGGCGGGTCGGTGTGGTGCAGTTCATCAAAGGAGCGTGGGCGACCGGCGAGCGCGCGGCGCTCTCCGCGTTCGGTGATCGCATCGCCTGGCACACCCTGGGGGAAGGCTTCACCTGGGAGACCCAGGATCTCGCGCGCGACCGGGCCGCCGCGCAGCGTGCCTGGACCCAAGCGCTAGCCTTGATGGCCGATGCGAGCTTTGCGCTCGTGATTCTCGACGAACTCAATATCGCGTTGCGCTACGACTACCTCGATCTTTCCGAAGTCTTGCAGGCGGTGACCGCGCGGCGCGCGGACCTGCACGTCGTCGTCACCGGCCGCAACGCCAAACCGGCGCTGCTCGCGGCCGCCGACTTGGTCACCGAAATGACGGTGGTCAAACACCATTTCGCGGCGGGCGTGAAGGCCCAGACCGGGATCGAGTTTTAGCATGGCCCGGGCGCTGATGTTTCAAGGCACGGGCTCAAATGTCGGCAAGTCGCTTGTCGTCGCGGGCCTCGCACGGGCGCTGGCCAAGCGCGGGATCAAGGTACGGCCATTCAAGCCGCAGAACATGGCCAACAATGCGGCGGTGACGCCGGACGGCCGCGAGATCGGCCGTGCCCAGGCCTTGCAAGCGCGTGCCGCGGGGGTGGCGCCCTGCGTGGATATGAATCCGGTGCTGCTCAAACCGCAGAGCGAAATCGGTGCGCAAGTGGTGGTCCATGGCAAGGTGTTGGGCACCGCGAAGGCGGCCGCCTATCAGGACATCAAAAAAAAACTGCTGCCATTGGTCCTGGAAAGCTTTGTCCGCCTCAAGCACGAAGCCGACATTGTGCTGGTCGAAGGCGCCGGCAGCGCATCGGAGATCAATTTGCGGCGCAACGATATCGCCAATATGGGGTTTGCCCGCGCGGCGGGCGTTCCGGTCGTGGTGGTCGGCGATATCGACCGCGGCGGGGTGATTGCAAGCCTCGTGGGTACTCGTGCGGTGCTCGATCCCGACGATGCCGCCTTGGTGGTGGGATTCCTGGTCAACAAATTCCGGGGCGATCCGGCGCTGTTCGCTTCGGGTCTCGCGGCGATCGCCCAGGCAACCGGATGGACGTCGTTGGGGCTCATTCCGTTCTTTGCCGACGCCCATCATCTCCCCGCAGAGGATACCTTGGCGCTGGTACCGGCGCGGCCACGGGGGCGCGTCGGCAAAGTTGTAATCGCGGTTCCAATCCTGCCCTATATCGCCAATTTCGATGATCTCGATCCGCTCGAGGCCGAACCCGCCGTCGATCTCGAGCGGGTTCGGCCGGGGTCGGCGTTGCCCGGTACCGCTGATCTCGTGATCCTTCCGGGCTCGAAGGCGACGATCGCCGACCTTGCCGCGCTGCGCCAACACGGCTTCGACATCGACATCGCAGCCCACCTGCGGCGCGGCGGGATGGTGCTTGGGCTCTGCGGCGGGTACCAGATGCTTGGTCGCGCCATCGCGGATCCCGATGGTATCGAAGGCGCATCAGCTACAGTCGAGGGGCTCGGCCTGCTTGACGTCGCAACAGTGCTGCAGGGGGAAAAATCGCTGCGGCTGATCAGCGGGCGCACCGCCGACGGCGTGGCATTCCGCGGCTACGAGATGCATACCGGCATCACGCGCGGTGCGGACTGCGTCCGGCCGTTTGCCGAGCTCGCCGACGGCTCGGTCGACGGCGCCGTGTCGGCCAATGGCCAGGTGATGGGCACCTATATGCACGGCCTATTTGCCGACGACGGCCAGCGCTCGGCCCTGCTGTCGCGCCTGGGCGCCGGACCCGCCTTGATCGACTATGAGACGCGCGTGGAGATGGCCTTGGATCGGCTCGCCGCCCATCTCGCGGCGCATGTCGACCTCGACCGGCTGTTGATGCTCGCGCGTTAACGCCAACGGTGCGCTTGGGCCATCGCTCAAGCATGCCCTGGCGTCTCCTACCGGCGCTCGCCAGGCACGATCGCCGCAAAGCGCGGCGTATCCTCATGCCGCTTCGCACCGCATTCAAATAGTTGCTGAAGGCCAAGAAGGTCGTTCGTGGTCCTGTTTTTGAGAGTGGGTGATTTCGATGGCGTTCGCTTTCAAGGTATCGCGCAGGCTGCGCGCCATAACTTTCGCATCGCGGAAATCGCGGCATGAGAACCCGCTTCATCGGCGAACGGAAGAAATCGGAACCTGCATTGCCGACCCGTTCGCCCATGGCGAGGGGGCAAAAGTCATTGATACGTTCGCCATCCCCGAAGGGCGCAGGCGGGTGTATGGGCCCGGTCACGAAGCTTGCCACACAGCTTGAAGTGTCGATGCAAAAGCGATGGTGGGGGACCAGGAGAGCCAGTCATTGCCGTCCTCGACTGGATGATCGAGGCTCGAGAATTTGGGCAAACCGCCTCGTCGGCAACGACCGGATCGTCAAACGATAGGGTAACGGCGAAGCCGATGATCGAGGGTACCACGCGCGTCTGCCGCCTGCGCCGACAGCAGCGAAGCGATACCCTAGCGAATTGACTCCTGGCGCAGCCTGGACCATATACTATACCCCCCTATATTATTGAGGCAATGAGCTTGTCATGACGCATACCGTCCGTGAAAAATCCAAGCTGCTCGCCCGCGTGCGCCGCATTCAGGGGCAGGTCGAAGCAATAGAGCGGGCGCTTGAAGCCGAAATAGGCTGTGCCGATGTGTTGCAAGTCATTGCCTCTGTCCGAGGGGCGGTGAACGGCCTGATGGCGGAAGTGATTGAGGACCACATCAGGTGTCATGTGACCGCACCATCGCTGGCTGCGAAGCAACGCGACGAGGGGGCAGAGCATCTAGTCGAAGTCGTTCGGGCCTACCTGAAGTAAAGTGTTGAGGGACGGTCATGACGGACTTTACAAGCCACAGCCACGTATTTCTTGGCGCGGGTCACGAAAGGAACGAGCGCCGCACATGGACGGTCATTGCGCTGTGCAGCTTTATGATGGTCGCGGAAATCATCGGCGGCCTGTTGCTTGGCTCGATCGCTCTCGTCGCCGACGGGCTGCACATGTCAACGCATGCAAGCGCACTGCTGCTGGCCGCGCTCGCATATAGCTACGCCCGGCGGCACGCGGATGACGTGCGCTTCACTTTCGGCACCGGCAAGCTCGGTGATCTTGCAGGTTTTTCAAGTGCCATCATCCTCGCTATGATCGCCCTTCTCATCGGCTATGAGGCGCTCACGCGCTTCATTTGGCCTGTTCCGATCAGCTTCAATGAGGCGATCCCAATCGCCATCCTCGGTTTGATAGTCAATATTGCGAGCGTTCTTCTCCTTAGCGGTGGCGGCCATGACCACGGCCGTTCCCACAATTCCCATGCCGACCATGGCCATGATCACGGCGAAGCCCATAAACTGCAAACCAGTGCCGGTCTCCTGACGCTCGAAATTGTTGAAGAAGACGTGCCGCCGCACTTCCGCCTCTTGTTTGCGGGCGCCGAGCACCTGGCCCCCGATGACGTCACGATCGAGACGGTGCGCCACGACGGTACACGCCAGGTTTTTGCTATGTTGGCTCGCGCCGGCTACCTTGAAGCCGTCGACGAAGTCCCCGAGCCTCACACATTCATAGCCCGGGTGTCGTTTAAACGCAGTGGCGAAACTCATGCGGCGGAATTCGTTGAACATGAACATGCACAGCGCGCGGCACGGCGTGACAACAATATGCGTGCCGCCGTTGTTCATGTTTTAGCCGATGCGGCCGTTTCGGGGCTGGTCATTGTCGGCCTGCTCTTGGGTCGCTTTCTCGGTTGGATGTGGATGGATCCCGTGGTGGGCCTTTGCGGAGCCATGGTCATCGCCGCTTGGTCCTACGGCCTCATGCGCGACACCGCAGCGGTGTTGCTTGATTTGAACCCGGACCGGGGCATGGCGGAACGTATGCGGGCCACAATTGAGACGGATGGCGATCGATTGACGGATCTGCATTTGTGGCGTCTCGGCCCTGGCCACCTAGGTGCGATCGTTTCTGTCGCGACGCCACAGCAACGAGGGCCCGAATACTATCAATCGCTACTTCGCCGATTTCGCGCCTTGTCCCACGTGACCGTCCAGGTGCAAAGGCAATAGCCAACCGGCTGCTTGCCTTCGTCGTCGCGATGGCGTTGCGGCGCCGAAATGCTCTGAAACAGCCGCGCGCTGCCGTGTGTATGTCCACAACCTGAAAAAATTGCCCTCAGACGCTTCTTGGCCGTCCACGGCAGGGCCGCAGGTCTTTGGCTAGTGGAGGGTAAGCGAACCTTACCAGGCATGGCCCACAGCGGGGACATTGCCTACTTTCGCCGCCATAGGATCACGCCGACCAAGATCATCCAAATGACGACAACCAGATTGAACGGCATAGCAACAGTCATCTCGGTCGTCGAGAAGCCGGTATAGGCGGACAACAGCCCGCCGCCGACTGAACCTACGCCGCCTATCACTCCGACCCAGCCCAGCCAACGAGGAAATTCTTTGCTTCCGGCCACCGCCAATCCGGAGAGGCTCACAGACACTCCAAATAACAACGCCATATAGCTTGCCAATCCTATTTCGATTTGCCGCACCGCCAAGGCCGCCATGAACGCGCTTTGTTTTTGATCCAACGGCGCATTCGACCAGTTATTCACCGCCAGCTTTAGGGCAACCCCATCTATCGCCTGTAGTGCGGCAGCCACAGCCAGTGCACAAACACCAAAAAGCATCCCTAGTCTTGCAACCCACTCCGTGGAGTGATTTTGAATCGTATCCCGTAACGCCACGAGACCGACGAACATAAGTGCGACGCCCAAAAATTGGGTCAAATGAGAAGATACCCAGTGGGAGTCAGCAGCGTATTCGGTGAAGGCAGCCAAGGCATCCGCAGGATCGGCGGCCATAGGATGCAGCATCGTTCCGACCAACAGCGCTAAGGCACCCGCGATGGCCGTAACCGCTCCAACCCTTGCTGGCACTCGTAAGAACATCGTGGCTGCAGCTCCCCGCCCTTTGGTTACCAAGTGACCAGGGTTTTGCAGGCGCCGCTCGTCCGCCGGGTCCGAAGACCCGCATTCACTAGGCGCCGTGCCGGCGGAGATCCACGCTGCCTTTCGGTCCTCGAGGGATCTTGCTGCCGTTTACCCCGGGTCTTCCATGATGACATGCCCGAGAATAAAGTGTGCATCCAGCCCGCACTCAGCCAAGTCGCGATCTATCCACTGACTGAATTCAAGGGTGAGGCAAAAAGTGGTGACAGGAAGCTATCGAAAAATCCGGCGACTTCCGATTCTGACCCGAAATCGACCTACAACACGGTTTGTCTCAGGGCCGATTAGGTTGTTTTACCGCATGCCGTCCGTCCATCGATGGCAGAGCACGGAAGGACATAGCCGCAGCGCTCAGTGGACGCGTGTTCAAATGCGCCACAAGGCGAGGTTCTGCCCGCGCAAGGCTGCCAGCTCCAGTCGCAAATACGGCCTGCAGCATTGCATTCTTACGTACGTGGAGCCCTTTGCATAGGGCGCCTTGACATAAGTCAATGACGGCCGCGCCCAAAGCGATCTGAAATCTCCCCCACAAGTTCGCGGAAGACATACGTCCCTCTCACCGAGCACGTCACGCCGTCTAGCTGACGGGCGATTGCACTTGGGCCCAGGCTGCCGGCCCGTCCCGGGCGGCCGACAAGGAGGAAACGAAGCGTGAGTATGACCAGAACCGTCTGGCTCGCTCTGTTGGGGATGCTTGCCACAGTGACGGTGGTGAGCACCCCAGCAGCCGCGCAGCAGCCACAGAAGCCCAATATCATCGTGATCATGGGCGACGACATCGGTTGGGCGAATATCGGCGTCTACAACCAGGGCATGATGGCCGGCAGGACGCCGAATTTAGACAAGCTGGCCGCGGAAGGCATGCGGTTCACCGACTATTACGCCGAGGCGAGTTGTACGGCGGGGCGCGCAAACTTCATCACCGGCGAACTTCCAATCCGCACGGGGTTGACCACCGTCGGGCAGGCCGGGGCGCAGCTCGGCATGCCGGACGAAGCGCCGACCATCGCCACTGTGCTGAAATCGATGGGCTATGCCACGGGCCAGTTCGGGAAGAACCACCTGGGCGACTTGAACCAGTTCCTCCCCACGCTACACGGCTTCGACGAATTCTTCGGGTATCTGTATCACCTGGACGCGATGGAGGACCCCTGTCACCGCAACTATCCGCCGGCGATGAAAGAGACAGTTGGTCCGCGGAACATGCTTCATAGCTGGGCGACTGACATGGACAACCCCACGGTCCAGCCGCGATGGGGTAAAATCGGAAAACAAAAGATCGAGGACGCGGGCGAGCTGTGTCCGAAACGCATGGAGACTGTAGACGACGAAATCCTAAGCAATGCTTTTGCGTTCATCGACAAGGCCAAGGGTGAGAACAAGCCCTTCTTTGTCTGGCTCAATCCGACGCGCATGCATGTCGTTACTCACCTCTCGGAGAAGTACGAAAAGATGCGCACTCCCGAGAACGGATGGTCGGTCCAAGAGGCCGGAATGGCACAACTCGACGACATCGTCGGCGCGGTGATGAAGAAGGTCAAGGATCTGGGCATCGACAACGACACCGTCATCGGCTTCACCACGGATAACGGTGCCGAGAACTTCACTTGGCCTGACGGCGGTCAGACCCCGTTCGCGGGGGGCAAGGGAACAGTCTTGGAGGGCGGCTTCCGTGTGCCGATGATCGTACGCTGGCCCGGGAAGGTGCCGGCAGGGAAGGTTGAGAATCAGCTTGTCTCCGGCCTCGACTGGTTTCCGACGCTCGTGGCGGCGGCCGGCAATCCGAACATCGTGGAAGAGCTCAAGAAGGGTAGGCAACTCGGCGACCGCACCTACAAGGTGCATCTCGACGGCTATGACCAAACCGACGTATTCACCGGGAAAGGGCCATCGAAGCGCCACGAGATCTTCTACTTCGCCGAAACGACGCTCGGGGCTGTGCGCATCAACGACTTCAAGTATCGCTTCATCGACCAGCCGAACGGCTGGCTCGGCGGCACGGTCAAGGTCGACTGGCCCATTCTTGTCAATCTCCGCCTTGATCCCTTCGAGCGCACAGGTATGACCGGATCGCTCGCCTACTACAATTGGTTCGCCTATGAGTTCTGGCGCTTCGTCTTCGTCAAGGACGAGGTCGCAAACTACGCGCGAACGTTCCTCGATTTCCCGCCGATGCAGAAGGGCGCGAGCTTCAATCTCGAAGCCCTCAAGCAAGAACTGGAGAAGAGAATGGCGGGTCACGCGGCCCAATAGAAGGTGGGCGTTCGGGGTGCATCGACCGGTCGCAATCGCGTTGTCCCGACAGCGCGGCAGTCGACCCCGTAGCGCATGATAGCAAGGCTGGCGGCGGCCTCGAACAGCAGTGCCGCCGCCAGGTCAAAGACTTTCAGCTCAAAAAAACGTCGTGCTGATCGTCATTTGCCCTCAAAGCATCTGTCCCTATCGCGCGGCGGCGCGGCACCATGCTAGGCTTCCTCTGCGATCCACGGAAACTCTCAGAGTAGACCTTCATGGGTAAGCGGATCAGTCGCTGCGTCGAACTGTTGGAGCAGGATCAGGCAATCTATTATGACGGTCCGCACAGTGGCCATGTGCTGACCCACGCCCAGGGGCGCATCGATGCTGGTACCTGGGCCGACTACATGAATATCGGTATGGAGCACGGCTGCTTCGACATGGGCGGCCTTGCCGAGTACATGCGCGGCATGGTTGATGCTGGACCGACACGGTCGGGGCACTGCACGCCGACGGTGATAGTTGAGGCCCCGGTCAATGGAATCGACGCCGCTCATGTGCGTTACAACGCCTGGCAGTTCCGCCAGATCCTCGGCCGTGGGGTGCATGGCATCCTGCTGTGTCAGGCGGAAACCGCCGACGCGGTGCGGGCATTCGTCGAATCCTGCCGCTATCCGCACAACACGATTGGCGTCGATCCCTCGATCCCATCGCCGATGGCACGGATGGAGGGAGCGATACGAGCGAAGAACGGCGGGACCGACTCCGCCGCTCGCAAGCTGCTGGGCATCGGCACGCGGGGGCGCGGATCAGAAAGCACTGGGGCACCGATTTGGGGCCTGTCGGCCGAAGAATACATGGAGCGCTGCGATCCTTGGCCGCTCAATCCGAAAGGTGAACTGTTACTGGGGGTGAAGCTGGAAAGCCCCGAGGGCGTTGCCAACTGCGAGTCGATCCTTGCAGTACCGGGGCTGGGATTTGCCGAGGTCGGCCCGGGCGACTTAAGTCTTTCGCTCGGCTACCGCACGATTCCACCTGAGCCTTACCCGCCGGAAATGCAGATGGCGCGCGACCGCGTCCTTATGGCTTGTCGCAAGAACGGCATTGCTTTCCTGCAGTCCTGCACCGCGCACAACGTGATCGCCCGGATAGAGGAGGGAGTGCGAGTGATCGCGGGGCATAGCGAGGAATCCGCAATCAAGGGCCGGGCACACCAGAAGCGGAAGTTGCCGGTGTAATACCTGACCGTCGCATCTAGTCTAGTCTACGTGCTCGCCTCCGGCGACGACAAAACGCGCCGGCGCCGACTGTCGCGAAATCCCCTGCGCCAAAGCGCATCCCAAGATGTTCAACGCGTGGCTCACGCTCGGCCCGGAGCCCCATGGACTGCGCCCCGAAGTTCGTGCGCGGGCATTCGAGGCGTGCAATCTCCATTGCCAGGGTGAAGCAATCGACCCGGAAGGCAATCCGGGACCTCAGCCTCAGATAGAGCTGACGGCACCGCGCGGAGAGCGGACTTTTGCCCGAGCTTGGCATACCCTAGTGTGATTAGATCCGCCGTTGAGTCACAAATCATGAGCCGATTCTGGAGTTCAGTCGTCCACCGCCTGTCGCCATACGTGCCCGGCGAGCAGCCAAAGCGGGATGGCATCATCAAGCTTAATACCAACGAGAATCCTTATGGACCTTCGCCTCGCGTCCTGGCTGCCATCGCCTCGGCAACGGATCGTCTGCGCCTCTACCCCGATCCGCGCGCTTCCTCTCTGTGCGAGACGATCGCGGCCCACTACGATGTTGCGCCTGAGGAGGTGTTCGTTGGGAACGGCTCGGATGAGGTTCTGGCCCATACCTTCCAGGCCCTTCTCAAGCATGATGCGCCGCTCCTGTTCCCCGACATCACCTACAGCTTCTACCCGGTCTACTGCGGCTTATATGGAATCCGTTATGAGGAGGTGCCCCTTGATGCCGCGATGAGGGTGCAAATTGCCGACTTCCGGCGGCCATGCAGTGCCATCCTTCTGCCTAACCCAAACGCCCCCACCGGCATCGGGCTTGCGCGAGAAACGATTGAGGCGTTGGTGGCTGAACATCCCAACCAGTTGGTGGTCATCGACGAGGCTTACGTCGACTTCGGCGCCGAGAGCGCGGTATCGCTCGTCGCGCGCCACGAGAATCTGCTCATCGTGCAGACCCTCTCCAAGTCGCGGGCCCTGGCTGGACTTAGAGTTGGGTTTGCCATTGGCCAACGACCTTTGATCGAGGCACTGGAACGGGTGAAGGGCAGCTTCAACTCTTACCCCCTTGATTGCCTCGCCATCGCTGGTGCGGTCGCTGCCATAAAGGACGATGCCTGGTTTCAGGAGACGCGCGAACGCATAATTGCGAACCGCGAATCGCTAGTCCACGCTCTCTCTGAGCTGGGCTTCGAGGTTCTACCATCTCTAGCGAACTTCGTATTCGCGCGCCATCGAAGCCGCGGCGGCGCACATCTCGCTGCCCAGCTTCGGGAACTCGGCGTTCTGGTACGACATTTCCAGAAACCCCGAATCGAAGACTTCCTACGCATTACCGTTGGAACGGAGGATCAATGCAGCCGCTTGATTGCTCTGGCGAGTGGTTTGATCTGACCCCGTGCCAGCTCCACCACGGTTCCAAGCGAGCCAGAATACACGTCCAGACTGCGCGTCGATCGACCCGTGACGATCTCGGGAATGGTTCGCTTACGGCAGGTTCCGGCCTAATGTCGGAAAATCATGTCAGGTATTCAGGGGCAATGCTGACCTATGGCGGGAGCTCGTGATTCCGTCTTTGCCTGGATTTTGGTTTTCAGCCGGACCTGCGACGACCGGCTGGGCTCCGGAACGCACGGCACGCGCTTGGGTCGTGCTGATGAAACGCCTTAGATACACGCACTTTGTGTCCCAAGGCAGCGGATGCAGACCTGACGGAGAGGGAGTGGGTCTTGCGGTACCCCCTCGGTATCAGCGCCCGCCGCTTCAGGTGGGACCCGAAGGGCCGATATCGACGACGTCGGCTTCAACCGTGCGGTCCTGACTATTTTGCCGGACAGTTAGCTTGATCTTCTGGCCGATTCCCACTTGCTCAAGCTGATCAGTCAGGTCGGCCATACGACGGACGGGCTTCCCGTTCGCTGCTACGATGACATCCCCGAGCGTCCCGGATCGTCGATCGATACCTGCAAGGCCGGCGCGCTGCGCGGGCGACCCAGGCGCCGTTTGCACCACGACCACGCCCTCGATCCCGAGTCGGGTAGCGATGCCCTCGTTCGCCGCTACGATGCCGATGCCCGGGGTTGGCACCCTGCCGTTGCGGATCAAGTCCGGGGCGATGCGATTGACGATGTCGACCGGAATGGCAAAGCCGATCCCCGCATTCGATCCCGAAGGGGAAAAAATCGCGGTGTTGACACCGATCAAGCGCCCTGCGGAATCGAGCAGCGGTCCACCGGAATTTCCGGGGTTAATCGCGGCATCGGTCTGTATGACGCCCGCAATCTCGCGGCCTCCGCTCGTCGGCAGCCGTCGCTTGAGTGCGCTGACCACGCCGGTGGTAAGCGATAGGTCGAGGCCGAATGGATTGCCGATCGCGTAAGCAAACTGCCCGACCTTCAGGTCGGCCGAGGTGCCAACGGCGAGCGGCGCCGGCAGCCCCCGGACGCTACGAACGCGAATGACGGCGAGGTCGTAGTTCGGCGCCGTGCCGACAATCTCGGCTTGCGTGACCTCGCCCGATGCTAGCCGGACCTGAAGCGACTGGACGCCCTCGACCACATGGTTGTTAGTCACCGCATGGCCAGCCGCGTCCCATATGAACCCGGTTCCGGACCTCACACCCTCGGCCGAATCGCCAACCTCCCCGCCGGCGGCGCGGCCGGCAACCTGAATGACGGACGGTGAGGCGCGCTCGAAGATCTCGATATTGGTGCGCTCCGCATCGGAAAGGTTGCCGCGCGCCTCGACAGGACGCGGCGCGGTGGCGGCGAACAGGAGCCGCTCGATGTATGGCCGCCCAACGAACAGCACTGCCAGGACGAGCAATGCCAACCACGCCGCGCGGACGACTCGATCTGGCACGTCTTCCTCCCACGGTCATAAGCATATCGAAAACCGATGCCTGGGCCCGTGGTTCCTTCGCGCAGCAACTCTGGCGCAGTCGACCCCGCGCATCAACGGCGAGCGGCTGTGCTTTGCGAGAATGTGATGGCGAATGGGCCCGTCGGCGCCCAATTTTAGTTCGTCCAAATAGCGAAGCAGGTCACCGCGGTACTGATCGATCTAACGCCGTGTCGAGCTTCGTGCAATGGCGCTCAATCCTTGGCCAAAGCGGTTGATGTCCGTCAAGGTGCGGTCTTGGAGGCGTGTTTTTAGTGTTGGAAGGGCCACCCTGTGGGCGGTTGCCTCGCCCGCCCAAACGGCGGGCGTCACTGGAGGCGCCAGTTAGTGTTTTTGCTCGGCGCGTTCGGCTACGCCCGTATCGGTTAGCTGATGAGGACGATCTTGCCCGTGGCTCCGGGTTCAAGAACTTCCTTGTGTGCGCGCGCGGCTTCAGCGAGTGGCACTTCCTTGCCAACGACCGGGCGCAGCGTGCCGTTTTCGAGCCCCGCAATAAGCCCGGCGTGGATGTCTGCCTCTTCGGCCGGCGTGATGGCCCAAAGCGTGAACGCACGAATAGAGGCACGGCGCAGCATCAGGTCGCGTGGATCGATGTTGACCTCGCCGCGGCTGCCAATAACAATCACGCGCCCATCATTGGCTAACAGTTTTGTGTCGTGGGAGAGGTTCACGTTGGCGAGCATTTCGAGAATGATGTCCACGCCGCGGGCGCCGGTCGCTTGCAGGATTTCGGCCTGATATCCGGCTTTGCGGTGATCAAAAACTTGATGCGCCCCCTCCCGCTTTGCTATTTCGAGGCCCTTTGGCGTTCCCGCGGTACCAAGAACCGTGAGGCCCATGGCGCGCGCTATTTGCACTGCCGCGGTGCCGACGCCACCGCTTGCGCCGTGCACCAGCACGGTTTCGGAGGCGTGGGCTCGCGCCGCATGATACAGAGCATGATACGCCGTCCCGTAGGGTACCCAAAGTCCTGCGCCTTGCCTGAAGTCAATTTTCGCCGGAAGGGGATGCACCTGCTCTTCGCGTGCGAGCGCGTATTGAGCATATGCACCGCTGAGTGTCTGCGCGGTGTAGACGCGGTC
>Ga0126373_10002029_pt1 | contig 14764 bp, 13 predicted proteins | sample PanSoiMetPlot_11_FD_92545 | JGI IMG/M metagenome (GOLD analysis project Ga0126373, IMG submission 92545) | Tropical forest soil microbial communities from Panama - MetaG Plot_11 | ecosystem: Environmental > Terrestrial > Soil > Tropical forest > Bulk soil | place: Panama | collected 2016-02-17 | reverse complement strand
CGACCGGAGCGAGCCCGTCCACTCGGGGTAGGCGGGAAAATCCGCGATCACCGCCATGATCGCCGCCGGCGGGGCGCTGATCGTGATGGACTGCGTCGACTGATCGGCCATCACTAGACCGCCAGAGGTGTTGCGGCTGGCGGATTCTTCGCGCGAGCGCTCACCATGGGCGTGAGGTTACCGCCGTGCCGGTCGGTCAGGCCGGGCGGCACAGCTCGAGCTCGTCCTTGAGTGCCCAGAACACCCGCTTGGCTCGCCGCCGGTGCGCGAGTACTACGCGCTGCACCCGTCGCGGCGACAGGCGCCGACCACTGCGAGCAGCCAGCCGTAGGAAGTAGTGCACCCGCACGCCGTCCAGGTCGGGTTCGAGCCACACCTCCATCGAGCCCGGCGCACGACCATCGACGTACCAACGCACCCCTTCCCCTCCACGCAGCTCATCGACGGTGAGCTGGAGCTCGGGCCACCAGCGTTGCCAGCACTCCGGGTCGGCCACTCGCGACGCAACCCGATACAGGGGCGCGGCGACCCACGTCTCGTCCACAACATCGATCTGGACCATCACCCACTACGCTTTCACGTTAGGTCGGTGACGCCGTGGAAAGGATGCAAACGGTGCGCGAACTGTCTGTTCCCAGCAAGGCCCCGAATCCACGGCAGCACAATACGGCTGACTACGTCTTCGAGAACGCCGCCAGCTTCCCCGACCGGGTCGCGTTGCGGCGGCGCGTCGACGGAGAGTGGCGAGACGTGAGCTCCGCGGTATTCGGCGCAGAGGTCCTCGCCCTGGCGAAGGGCCTGATCGCCGCCGGTGTCGAGGCGGGTGATCGCATTGCGCTGATGAGCAAGACCCGCTACGAGTGGACGCTGATCGACTTCGCGGTGCTCAGCATCGGCGCCGTCGTCGTCCCGATCTACGAGACCTCCAGCGCCGAGCAGGTCGAGTGGATTCTCTCGGACTCCGGTGCGACGGCGATCTTCGTCGAGACCGATGCGCACGAGGCAACTGTCGACTCGGTACGCGAATCAGCAGTCGCCGGCCTTTCGGTGTGGCGCATCGAGGGCGACGCCCTTGCCGACCTCGGCGCGCGTGGCGCCGATCTCAGCGACGACCAGGTGCACAAGCGCCGCGAAGCCGTCACACCGACCGATCTGGCCTCGATCATCTACACCTCGGGCACCACCGGGCGTCCCAAAGGTTGCCAGCTGCTACACCTGAACTTCATCACCGAGGTCAGCGAGGTCACCGTCGAGCTGCGCCATCTTTTCAACGAGGACACCTCGACCCTGCTGTTCCTCCCGATCGCGCACGTATTCGGTCGCGTGATCGAGATCGGCGCGTTGGCCACCGGCAGCACGCTCGGCCACACCGCCGACGTCAAGAACCTGATCGCGGACCTGGCCGCCTTCCAACCGACATTCATCCTGAGCGTCCCGCGCGTCTTCGAGAAGGTCTACAACACGGCGCGGCAGAAGGCGCACGCTGACGGCAAGGGCAAGATCTTCGACATGGCCGAGCGAGTCGCGATCCGCTACTCGCAGGCTCTGGAGCACGGCTCGGTACCCCTGCCGCTCAAGCTCCAGCACGCCGTCTTCGACAGGCTGGTATACGGCAAGTTTCGAGCGGCCCTCGGGGGCCGGTGCACAGCAGCTATCTCCGGAGGAGCACCGCTCGGTGCCCGGCTGGGCCATTTCTTCCGCGGTGTCGGCCTCACCATCTACGAGGGGTACGGCCTCACCGAAACGACGGCCGGCATCTGCGTCAACCGCCCGGATGCGTTGCGCATCGGGACCGTCGGGCCGCCGGTCGGTGGGACCTCGGTACGCATCGCCGACGACGGCGAGCTGCTGTTCAAGTCCAATCTCGTCTTCGCCGGATACTGGCGCAACGAGGCGGCCACGGCTGATGCGATCGACGCCGAGGGCTGGTTCCACACCGGCGACATCGGTGAAATCGATCAAGACGGCTTCGTGACGATCACCGGCCGCAAGAAGGAGCTGATCGTCACCGCAGGCGGCAAGAACGTCGCGCCGGCCGTCCTGGAGGACCGACTGCGCGCGAACTGGCTGGTGAGCCAGTGCCTCGTCGTGGGCGACCGCCAGCCGTTCATCGCGGCGCTGGTCACCATCGACCCCGAGGGGTTCCCGACCTGGCTCGAGAAGACCGGGCGCCCGGCCACCACGAATCTTGCCGACGTGGTCGACGATCCCGCATTGCGCGCCGAGGTGCAGTCCGCGATCGACGACGCGAACAAGGCCGTCAGCAAGGCAGAGGCGATCCGTAAGTTCACGATCTTGCCGTTCGACTGGACGGAGGCAACCGGGCAGCTCACCCCGTCGCTGAAGCTCAAGCGCAATGTCGTGCAGAAGGAGTGCGCCGCCGAGATCGCCGCCCTGTACAGCTAACCGATTGCGCAACAATTCCCCGCCTGAGGCGAGGATATGTTGCGCGATCGGGCCGCGTCAGCCGTCGAGGAGCGCCCGGAGTTTGGCGGCGACGGCGTCCCAGCGCCACTCGGCCTGCACCCACTGGCGGCCGGCCTCCCCGAACTTGGCACGCAGCGCAGCGTCGTCCAGCAGTTCGGCGGTGCGATCCGCGATCGCCGCCACGTCCCGGCCGTCGACGAGGTAGCCCGTCTCGCCATCGCGTACCGCCTCGGGCGCTCCACCGGAATCGCCCACCACTACGGGCAGGCCCAGCGCCGATGCCTCCAGGTAGACGATGCCGAGCCCTTCGACGTCCATGCCGGCGCGCCGCGTGCGGCACGGCATGGCGAACACATCACCCGCAGCGTAGTGCGCTGCCAACTCGCCGGCAGGGACGCCGCCCGCGAACACCACATGATCGGCCACGCCGACGCGACGGGCCAGCCGGGCAAGCTCGTCGCGGTAACGACCCCGTCCGACGAGTAGCAGCGCCGCGCCGGGCACCGCGCGGCGGATCGCCGGCAGCGCGCGAATCAGCGCATCCTGCCCTTTGCGCGGCACGAGCCGGGACACGCACACCACGACCGGCCGCCCGCTCAGCCCGTGTCGGGCGCGCACCACCGAGCCGTCCACGCCGGGATGGAATGTCTCGACGTCCACTCCAGGTGTGAGCCGGCGCAGCGTCGCGTGCGGGCCGAGCGCTGGCGCCAGACGTCTAGAGAAGTACTCGCTCAAGTACGTGACCACGTCGCAGGTGCCGCCGATACGCCGCAGCACCTGGCGCGCACCGGGCAGCATCGCCCAGCCGGCCTCATGCCCGTGAGTCGTGGCGACGATCCGCTGCGCACCGGCGCGGCGCAGCGCCGGAGCCAACAGGGCGAGCGGTGCGGCGGCACCGAACCACACGGCGCTGCAACCATGCCTGCGAGCAACGGCCGTAACGCGCCGGCTCGCCGCTGGCGTCGGTAGCAGCAGGCCCGTGTGATGCCGGATCACCGGGAACGGCTGCGCCGAGTCGAACGCGCGCGCGCCGTCATGGTCGGATGCGTAGACGACGATCGAGCCCGGCGGCTGCCGGATCGCCACCTCGTGCACGAACGACTGGATGCCGCCCTGCCGGGGCGGAAAGTCGTTGGTGACGATGAGCGCGCGCCGAACGCGCGAGGTCACGGGTTCTGCCTCGCTGCCGGGCTCATCTGCACGACGGTACGCAGCGCGGCCCCGGCGGAGTGTCCGGCGCACCGAAGCGCGCACGGTCCCGTCGACGCAGCAGCGGGGCGGGCCCTTCTTCGGCACCCGCCCCGCCGGCCTCCTTCCCGGTGACTCTCACGCGAGCCGCGTCGCCCCGGCCCAGTCCCCCATGTCCTGCGACGGATGCACATATCGCACGCCGAGGGCCTCGTCCGCCGCGGACACCGCGAGGTCGTTGCCGACGTAGATCTCGACGTGGCTGATGGGGCTGTACAGGAAGATCAGGTCGCCGGGCAGCAGCTCGTTGTAGGAGACATGCCGGCCGTAGTCGTACTGAGACGACGCCTCGTGGGGCAGGCTGACGCCGCCCTGCTCCCAGGCCATCATCGTCAGCCCGGAGCAGTCGAACGCATTCGGCCCCGCCGCGGCGAACACATACGCCTTGCCGACCTGCGCAACCGCGTAGTTGACGGCCGCCTGGGCCCGCGCGTTCGGTGCCTTGCCGACACCGATGTTGCCCACAGCCTGGGGCACCGTGCCACTGCTCGTGTAGGTCGCCTGCTGTTGCGCGGTCAGGGTGGCGAGGAGATCTTTGAATTTGTTGGTGTCGGCCTGGATCTGCTTTCTTTGCTTGTCGAGTGCGGCCGCTTGGGCCTGCGCGGCTGCGAGCAGCTTGGAAGCTTGCGCCTGCGCGGCCTTGGCCTTCGCCCGGATCGCCTTGATCTGCGCCACAATCTCCGCGCGGTGCGAGGAGATGAGAGTCAGTGTGTCCAGCGTGTCGAGGTAACTTTGCCCGTCGCTACTCGTCAGCAGCGCGCCGGCGTGGCTGAACGACGACGACTCGTACTCGGCCGTGATCGTCTGGCTGAGGCGAGCACGCGCCTTGTCGAAGTTCGCGGCGGCGGCAAGCGCAGTGCGCTGGGCGGTGTCGGCGGCCTTCTGCTCTGCCTTAACCTCGCCTGCAGCCTTGTTGTACTTCTCGGCCAGGATCTCGTTCTGATGCGCGAGCTTGTCGAGTCTCGCCTTGACGTCCTCGATCGTGGGTTGCCCCGGGGTCGCTCCAGCGATGTGTGGCAAGACGACGGCACCCGCCCCGATCAGGGCGGCCAGTGCGGCACCGGCTAGAAGCGATCGAACACGGCTGGGGGTCCGAGTCAACGCCACGGTCGGCGGAACTCCTTCTTCCTCGAACCGCCTACCGGGTTAGCTGACGGGTTCGGGCCGGAAGAAGCCCTACGGCACGGGGGCGCATCGCGACAGGTCGCGACGAACCACCGTCCCGATTCACCCCGGTACTACTTATGGGTCCCCGGTTCGCTGGCCCCGACGCCCTGCCCCGCATACAGAGTGTCGACACCGCTGCGATTCAGCGGTAACTATCCGTGACCCCCCGGTTTGGGGAGCCAGTGGGCCGGAAAGTCGCGCAAAGGGTATGACACCCGGGACCCGGCAGCAACGACCGGGGGTGACCTATTTTTTGGCGCCGCTTACGCTATATCACGCTGCGTAACAGCAATGATCGGCACGAGCCGTAATGGCGGCACCAGTCCCTGATCTGCCAGGGCGCCGACCGCCTGACGCTCCTCCTCGTCGAAGTGAACGGACGTGCCTGCCTTGCCAAGCAATGCTGTGACAACGCAGTCCGGACAGGCCACGTCACGCACGCGGCAGGTCTCGCAGTCGATGATCACTCGATCGCCTCCGTCGTTTGCTCGGCGTTCGCGACGAGGCTATGCAGCCGTGCTGACAATTTTCCTCCCGCCCGCGCGGCGCGCGATCCGGACCGCTCGCTTCGCTCGGGCCCGTCTCGAGCACCGCTCCGCGCCTTCGGCGCGGGCCGCGTTGCGGGGCGGGGCTCTACGCGCAAGCGCTCATCGCTCGTTGCGCTCGGGGCCCGGTCAGGTCAGGCCGAAGCGTGCCAGCAGCACCGCCGCGTCGGCCGTCCAGGCGCCGGCGCGCCCCACGTCGAGCGCCACCTGCTTGTCCGACGACACCACGAGCAACGGCCGACCGGGCGGCTCGGCCGCCACCACGCGCCGGATCAGGTCGTCGGCGATCTCGTCGGGCGCGCTGAACAGCACCCGCACGCTGCGCGGCGTCGGCGGCATCGCGGGCGGGCGCAGGCCTCCGTCGAACGCGACTGTGATCTCGGCGCCGGAGCGGGCAGCCACCGCCGCCAGTGCGCCGATCAGTCGAGTCCGCTGGTCGGCCAGAGGCAATTCGCCGTATCCGGCTTTGGTCACGTTGTAACCGTCCACGATCAAGTGCGCGTTGGGCAGCGCGAGCAGGGCGTCGAGCGCGGCCGGGTCGCCGACGACGCGGCGCTGCGCGCGGGCCTCCGCCGAGCCGACGGTGTCGGCCGGGCGCATAGGAGGTGCGGGCAACGACAGCTCGCGGCGAATGCCGGCGGCCGCCTCGGTCACCGTGTCGACGAGCAGCCACAGCCGTGCGTCGTCCATATCGCGTTCGACACGCGTGCCACGGCGCGCCGACTCGACCGCGCGTTCCAGCTCGCTGATGCGAGACCGCAACCGGCGGGTCTCCGCCTCTCGGGCGCTCTCGGCTGCCTCCGCGCGGCGCGTTGCAGCCGCGGCGACGGCTTGCGCATCGTCACGCGCACGCTCGACCGCGCGCAGCTCACCGGTGCGGGCGCGCAGCTGCTTGCGCAGGTCGGCAAGCTCCGCCTCGGCTGCGCCCGCCGCGCTCGCCACTGCGGCCTTGCCCTGGGCCACTTCGGCCCGCAGCCGCCCTTTGAGCTCGTCGATGCGGGCGCGCAGCTGCGCCACCTCGGCAGCGCCGGCCCGGCTGTCAGCGCGTTCGGCGGCGTGGCGTTCGTTGGCCTCCGCCACGACACGTTGCCAGTCGGCGGGCCGCATGAGGTAGGCGACTACGGCCGTGTCGACCGGATCGGACGCCACGGTGGACTCCCCGTCACGCACAGCCGCCGCGAGCTGCGGCAGCGCCTCCGCGACGGCGTCGGCCACCCGGGAACGGAACACGTCGTCTGCGTCCAAGACCGCGGCCAGCTGGGTTGCCCCCAGGCGCGCCCGCTTCGTCGGAGTGAAGCGAGCGAACGGCCGCAAGGTCGCCGGCACCTCGTCGTGCGGCAGTCGGCCGACAAGATCGGCCGCAATCGTGATCAGCTGCTGGCGGGCAGGCTCACTCAGCACAACGTCGTCGTGCCCGTCCTGCTCACCGGTCATGCGGCGAGGTTACGTCGCGGCGTGTCGCGCGCGCCGTCGCCTTTCCGTCAGACCCTGGACCTACCGTCCAGAGCGTGACGGCAGCGCCCAGCGAAATCATGATCCAGCCGAGCTTCGACGAGCTGGACGAACCGCTGCGCGAAACGACGTTCACCGTGGTCGATCTCGAGACGACGGGCGGTGCCGCGGGCTCGGATTCGATCACCGAGATCGGCGCGGTGAAGGTGCGCACCGGCGCCGTCGTAGGCGAGTTTCAAACACTGGTCGATCCGGGCCGGGCGATCGATCCGTACGTGAGCGTGCTCACCGGAATCACCGACGCGATGGTCGCCACCGCGCCACCCGTCGGCGCCGCCGTGCCGGCGTTCCTGGAGTTCGCCCACGGCAGCGTGCTGGTCGCGCACAACGCCCCGTTCGACGTGGGATTCCTCCGTAACGCGTGTACCGCACTCGATGTCGCGTGGCCGCGGTTCGAGGTGATCGACACCGCAGTGCTCGCGCGGCGCATCCTGACCCGCGACGAGGTGCCGAACTGCCGGCTCGGCACCCTCGCGATCTACTTCCATGCCGGAACCGAGCCGGTACACCGTGCGCTGGCCGACGCGCGAGCCACCGTCGACGTACTTCACGGGCTCCTGGACCGGGTGGGCAACCTCGGCGTGCAGTCGCTGCCGGAGCTTCGCGCGTTCACCGCGCAGGTGTCGGACGCGCAGCGGCGCAAGCGGCACCTGGCCGACCACCTGCCGTCTGGCCCTGGCGTGTACGTGTTCCGGGACGCGCGAGGCGAGCCGCTGTACGTGGGCACGAGCCGCAATCTGCGCGCCCGGGTGCGGCAGTACTTCGTCGCCAGCGAGACGCGCAGCCGCATGGGGGAGATGGTCGGACTGGCCGAGCGGGTCGACCCCATCGAGTGCGCCCACCCGCTCGAGGCGCAGGTGCGCGAGCTGCGGCTGATCGCCGCGTACAAGCCGCGCTACAACCGCCGATCGAAATTTCCGGAACGCTCCATGTGGCTCAAGCTCACCGACGAGGCGTTCCCGCGACTGTCCATCGTGCATGAGCGCCGCGACGACGACGCTTCCTACCTGGGCCCGCTGCGTTCGCGCCGCCAGGCCGAATCGGTGCGCGACGCGATCCACGACGCGGTACCGCTGCGTCAGTGCAGCGATCGGTTGTCGCTGCGCCGCGTGGTACGCGCAGCGTGCGCGCTGGCGGGCATCGGGCGCTGCTCGGCGCCGTGCCAGCATCGCGAGTCGCGCTCCTACGCGGAGCTGGTCGAGGTCGTGCGCACGGCGTGGACGGGCGACGTGCGCCCGCTGGTCGACCCGCTGCGCGAACGGCTGGCCCGCCTGTCCGGCGAGCAGCGTTTCGAGCATGCCGCTGTGGTGCGCGACCGGGTCGCCGCCCTGGTGCGGGCCTGTGCGCGCATGCAGCGCCTCGACTCGTTGACATCAATCGCCGAACTGGTCGCGGCGCGCCCCGACGGATCGGGCGGCTGGCAGCTGGCGCTCGTTCGGCACGGTCGCCTCGCCGCCGCGGGGGTCGCGCCGCGGGGCGCGCCGCCGTGGCCGGTCGTCGACGCGCTGCAGGTCACCGCGGAGACGGTCACCCCGCGCGCCGGGCCGCTGCGGGCGGCGCTCGCCGAGGAGACCGACTGCATCCTGCGCTGGCTGGAAGAACCCGGCACCCGGCTGATGCTGGCCTCACAGCCCTGGGCATCCCCCGCCTTCGGCGCCGGCGGTATGCGCGCGTTCCTCGGCAGCGATGCGAGCCGTGCCGCCTTCGACCCGTTCGCCGACCGGCGCCACCTGCCGATGTCGCACCGCCCGGCTCGCGCCTCCTAGGATGTGCCGCGTGATCACCGCGATCGTGATGGTATCCGTCGAGACCGACCAGATACCCGAAGTGGCGCAGCAGATCGCCGACCTTGACGGCGTGAGCGAGGTGTACTCGGTAGCCGGCGATGCCGACCTCATTGCCGTGGTGCGCGTCCGCGAGTTCGACCAGATCGCCGAGGTGATCGCCGGGCGAATGTCGAAGGTCCCCGGCGTACTGCACACGGATACACATATAGCGTTCCGCGCCTACTCGCGCCACGACCTCGACGCGGCGTTCTCGATCGGGGTCGAATCAGCCGACTGACGCAACGCCGCGCTTCACCTCGCGATGATCTTGGAGTTGCGGTCGCTATCCAGCCACAAGTCCAAGATCACGAGCGGTTGGCCGGCCTCTGTGCCTGCTGGCTGGCCGCCACCCACCGGTCGAGCAGGTCCGCCGCCGCGCCGGAGTCGATCGCGCGTCGTGCCTCGTCGATGCCCTTCGCGATCGCAGTGTCGACTGCGGACGGCGTGTCGATGCCGTCGTGTGTCGCGATGGCCGCCCCGGCGTTGAGGAGCACGGCGTCGCGGGCACCGGCACCGCGCCCGGCCAGGATCTCGCGCACCACACCGGCGTTGTAGGGCCGGTCACCGCCGCGTAGGTCGCCAGGTGTGGCAATGGCGAGCCCGAAGACGCGTGGGTCGACGCTCGTCTCGTGGACGCCGCCGTCGGTCGCTACCCACATGCTCGACGTCGTCGTGGTCGTCAGCTCGTCCAGGCCGTCGTCGCCGCGGAACACGAGCGCGGTGTGGCCGCGCCGGGCGAAGACCTCGGCCATTAACGGTGCCATGCGGCGGTCCGCGCACCCCACGGCAGACGCCGCCGGCTGCGCGGGGTTGGTCAGCGGACCGAGCACGTTGAACGCCGTCGGGACGCCGATCTCGCGCCGCGGCGGCCCGGCATGGCGCATGCCCGGGTGGAAGACCGGCGCGAAGCAGAAGCCGATGCCTACCTCGGTGACGGTCGTCGCCACGCCGGCTGCGCCGAGGTCGATGACGACGCCCAGCTCCTCCAGGACGTCGGCCGAGCCGCACTGTGACGAGGCACTGCGGTTGCCGTGCTTGACCACGCGCCGCCCGGATCCGGCGACCGCCAAGGCGGCCATCGTGGTGATGTTCACCGTGTGGGCGAGATCGCCGCCGGTACCGACGACGTCGACCGCCCGCACGTCGATCGGTACCCGCGTCGCGCGGGCCAGCATCGTGTCGACCAGCCCGGTCAGCTCGTCGGTCGTCTCACCCTTCGCGCGCAGCAGCACGACGAACGCGGCGAGCTGCGCGGGGGTCGCCGCGCCGCCCATGATCTCGTCCATCGCCCAGGCGGTGTCGGGCGCCTCAAGCGACTCGCCGCGCATCAACGCGCCGAGCACCGCGGCCCAGGTGCGCTTCATCGCACGACAGGGATGCCCGAGATCCGTTTGCGCAGCTGCTCGGCCACTGCTTCGCCCGCTGCGATCGGATCAAGCGGCTGAGTGATCACCCCGTCGGCGAGTGACCAGTGCGCGAGCCACTTGTCGTCCCTGCGGGCAACCAGGACGATGAGCGGCGGGCAGTCGTCGATCTCGAACTTGAACTGCCGCGCCAGCCCCATGCCCCCGGTGGGCTGCGCCTCGCCGTCGAGGATCACGAGGTCGATCTCGCCGAGGTCGATCTGCTCTACGACGGCGGCGCTGGTGGCGCACTCGATCCAGTCGATGCGCGGCACATCCGGGGCCGGGCGCCGTCCTACCGCCGTGCGCACCGCGGCCCGTATCTCGGGCCGGTTGCTGTAGACGACGACAGTCGCCGGAACGCTTGTCTGCGCGGGCATGCGGGCATCGTATCGGCGGCTGGGCGGGCCCGCGGGACACGCCCTACCCCCCTGACTCCGCCCGCCACGCGCACCGCAATAATGCGATCTGTGACCTCGACTGCCAGCGCGCCTCGGTTCGAGTCCGGCCAGGTGCACTCGCTGACGCGGCCCAACCTGGTCAGCGTCGGCACGATCGTGTGGTTGTCGAGCGAGCTCATGTTCTTTGCCGGCCTGTTCGCGATGTACTTCACGATCCGCTCGGTGCACTCCGACCAGTGGCCGATGTGCCTCAAGCCGGTTGGCGCGGTCGGGGCCGCCTGCGACGAGCACGTCAACCTCGCGCTGTGGCACGGCATCCCCGCGTACGCACTGCCGTTCACGATCATCCTCGTCGCGTCGAGCTTCACCTGCCAGTGGGGCGTGTTCGCGGCAGAGAAGGGCGACGTCTTCAAGCTGCGCCGCTGGTTCACGATCACGTTCGTGATGGGCCTGATCTTCGTGCTCGGGCAGGCGAACGAGTACCGGATGCAGGTGAACGACGGCAACACGATCTCGCACACCGGCTACGGCTCGGTGTTCTACCTGACGACCGGCTTCCACGGTTTACACGTCATCGGCGGGCTGCTCGCGTTCATCTTCTACCTGATCCGGACGACGCTCAGCCGCTTCACGCCGGCGCAGGCCACCGCGGCGATCGTCGTCTCGTACTACTGGCACTTCGTTGACGTGGTGTGGATCGGGCTGTTCGCCACGATCTATTTGATCCGATGAATAGCCCCAGAGAGGACGGCCGGGTGAGTCACGACGTGGACGAACTGGGCTTCGAGCCGGCGGTCTCGGCCACCGGCGCGGATCCGGAACGTTCCACGCCCAGGTCGAAGCGGGCACGCAACCGGTTGCGGCGCCGCGTCGCCAGCGGTATGGCGCTGCTCGTCGCACTGGGCGCTGTCGGCGGCGTCTACACGGTGTTCGCCGGCTCGTCCGGGGCGAACGACTCAGGCACGAACCAGCAAGACGTCGAAGCCGGCCGCCAGTTGTTCAACACCGCGTGCATCACCTGCCACGGCGCCAACCTCCAGGGCGTGCCGGGCCGCGGCCCGTCGCTGATCGGCGTCGGGTCCGCCGCGGTGTACTTCCAGGTCAGCACGGGGCGGATGCCCGCGTCCGCGCAGGGCGGCAGCATGCCGCGGAAGACCTCGAGGTTCGACCAGCAGCAGATCGACCAGCTGGGCGCATTCGTCGAGTCGCTCGGAGGCGGCCCGCAGGTGCCCACCGGCGATCTGCGGGTACCCGACTCACAGCTGGCCGAAGGTGGCGAGCTGTTCCGGCTCAACTGCGCGGGCTGCCATGGGGCGACCGGCAAGGGCGCGCCGCTTTCCGCAGGCAAGTCCGCGCCGGGGTTGCGCAATGCCAGCGACCAGCAGATTTACACCGCAATGCTGACCGGCCCAGGGAACATGCCGGTCTTCAGCGACAACCAGCTGACCCCCGACCAGAAGAAGGCGATTCTCAGCTACATCCAGACCCTCAAGGCGTCCAAGGACCCGGGTGGGAACGGCCTGGATCGGATCGGCCCCGTGTCCGAGGGTCTGGTGGTCTGGATTCTCGGCATCGGCGCACTGATGATCGTGATCTTGTGGATCGGAGCGAAAACGTGAGCTCGACGGGCCCGGACATCCCGAGCGAGGACGAGCTGCGGGCGATGACCACCGAGCAGGCGATGCTCACCGGGGCGGCCACCGACGGCGTCTACGCCGTGCATCGGCGCAATCGCTTCCCGGTGCCGGGGACCAAGGCAGAGAAGCGATCCGAGCGTGCCGTCGCGCTGCTTTTCACGATCGCGGCGCTGGCCGGTGTGGCGTTCATCGTCGTGTTCATCGCGGCTCCGTGGAACTGGAAACCGCCGGGAAACAGCCAGAATTTCAGGTTCTACACCCCGCTCCTGGGACTCTTGCTCGGCATCATGCTGACCGCTCTCGGCGCCGGCGCGATCCTCTGGGCGAAGTGGCTGATGCCCGAGGAGGAGTTCGTCCAGGAGCGCCACGACGATGTCCAGCCCGGCGAAGGCGCCGACCAGGTGATGACCGGCGCCACGCTCGTCGCGGGGTATCAGGACACGGGGCTGCCCCGCAGGTCGCTGCTCGTCCGCACGCTCGTCCTCGCAGGCGGGGCGGTCGCGACAGTGCCACTGGTCGCGCTGATCGGCGGGTTGCTGAAGGCGCCGGGCAAGACGCTGTTCCACACGCTGTGGAGCCCGCAGCCGGCCAAGTACCCGAACGGCATCCCGGTCGTGTATGCCGACGGACGGCGGGTCAGCCCGAACGACCTGCAGGCGGGCGGCCTTGCCACGGTATTCCCCGGAGTGCCGGACGGCGTTCGGGACGCCAGCTCACCGACGCTGCTGATCCGGCTGCGTCCCGGGCAGGGCAAGGACGTCACGGCCCGCAGCGGGCAGGCCAATTGGGGCTGGGGCGACTTCGTCGCCTACTCGAAGATCTGTACCCACGCGGGGTGCCCGGCCTCGCTGTACGAGCAGCAGACGACGCGGTTGTTGTGCCCGTGCCATCAGTCCCAGTTCGAGGTGCTTAAGGATTGCAAGCCCGTATTCGGCCCTGCGACGCGTAGTCTTCCGAAGTTGAAGCTCGAGGTGGAGGTGGTCGACGGAGTGCAGTACTTCGTCGCCCCACAGGACTACCAAGAGCCCATCGGGCCTGGCTTCTGGGAGCGCGGATGACGACTACAACCGACGCGTCCTCCCCCCGAGCCGCCCGGCCGCGCACGCCGGCCGGCAAGACGGGCATGTGGTTGGACGAGCGCTTCAAGGGCGCCGGCGCCACCCGCAAGTACCTGAACAAGGTCTTCCCCGACCACTGGTCGTTCATGATGGGCGAGATCGCGCTCTACTCGTTCATCACGCTGATTCTCACCGGCACATACCTCTCGTTCTTCTTCGACGCCTCGATGGGCGAGGTGAAGTACAACGGCAGCTACGTGCCGTTGCAGGGCGTCGAGATGTCCCGGGCGTACGCCTCGACGCTCAACATCTCCTTCGACGTGCGCGGTGGCCTCGTCATCCGCCAGATCCACCACTGGGCAGCCCTGCTGTTCGTCGCGGCGATGCTGATCCACATGCTGCGGGTCTTCTTCACCGGAGCATTCCGCAAGCCCCGCGAGCTGAACTGGCTGATCGGACTGACCCTGCTCGTTCTCGGCGTCATCGAAGGCTTCGTCGGCTATTCCCTGCCCGACGACCTGCTCTCGGGCACCGGGTTCCGCATCGCCTACTCGATCATCCTGTCCATCCCGGTGATCGGCACCTGGCTGGCGTTCATGATCTTCGGGGGTCCGTTCCCCGGCACGGTGATCATCGGCAGGTTGTACATCACCCATGTGCTGCTGATCCCCGGCATCCTCGTCGCGCTGGTCGCCGCTCACCTGGCGATCATGGTCCGGCAGAAGCACACCGACTTTCCGGGTGCGGGCAAGTCCGAGGCGACGGTCGTCGGGCACCGCTTCTATCCCAAGTTCTCCGCGCAGGCAACGGGCTTCTTCTTCATCGTGTTCGGGGTGGTCGCCGCGCTGGGCGGCCTGGCGCAGATCAACCCGATCTGGTTGTTCGGCCCTTACAACCCGGCGCAGGTGTCGTCCGGCTCGCAGCCCGACTGGTACATGGGCCTGCTCGACGGGTCCACGCGCCTGTTCCCGTCCTGGGAGATTCGGCTGTGGGGTCACACGATCCCCGCGCTCTTCTGGCCGACGGTGGTGCTGCCGACCATCCTCATCGGACTGGCCGCAGCGTACCCGTTCATCGAAGCGCGCCTGACGAAGGACCGTGCGCGCCACAACCTGCTGCAACGCCCGCGCGACGTCCCGGTGCGCACGGCTCTCGGGGCGATGGCATGCACGTTCTGCGCGGTGTTGTTCCTCTCCGGCGGCAACGACCTGATCGCCAAGGCCTTCGACATCTCGCTGAACGCCATGACGTGGGGCGGGCGCATCGCGACGTTGGTGCTGCCGCCGCTGGCCTACGCGATCGTGTACCGGCTCTGCATCGGGCTGCAGCGGCACGACCGTGAGGTGCTCGAGCACGGCGTCGAGACGGGCATTATCAAACGGCTGCCCACCGGCGAGTTCATCGAGGTGCACCAGCCCCTGGGTCCGGTCGACGAGCACGGCCACGGGACGCTCACGTACGCGGCCGCCTCCGTGCCCAAGCGCATGAACCGGCTGGGTCGCGGGCGGACCGCCCATGTGCGCGGCTTCTTCTATCCGGT
>Ga0126373_10002028_pt1 | contig 14770 bp, 17 predicted proteins | sample PanSoiMetPlot_11_FD_92545 | JGI IMG/M metagenome (GOLD analysis project Ga0126373, IMG submission 92545) | Tropical forest soil microbial communities from Panama - MetaG Plot_11 | ecosystem: Environmental > Terrestrial > Soil > Tropical forest > Bulk soil | place: Panama | collected 2016-02-17 | reverse complement strand
TGTGCGCCATCAGCTTCGGCGCCTGAATAGGCATGCAGCTTCTGATGCGCCGGCCCGAGATCACCGGCTTTGTTTCCATCGCGCCACCCGCCAGCATGTATGACTTCGCCTTCCTGGCGCCCTGCCCCGCTTCCGGCCTGATCGTGCACGGCACGCGCGACAATTTTGGCTCCATCGAGGAAATGAAAGCGGCGTTGAAGCTGATCCCCGCTCGCACCAAACTCTTGCCAGTCGAATCCGCCGGCCATGAGCTCCGGACAGCGCACCATTACGGCGACCTGACTAACCTCATCGCCTCTGCCGTTGCTTCATTCCTTGAGTAGGGGTCAAACGAAGTAACCGCACACAACCTCGGGATGCTCGAAGCTCGTCCAAGCGGAAGGAGGTAGGTCATGATTCGTCACTCGCACAAGTTCACGATTGCTGACGACGAAGCCGTCAGCGCCCTTCTGGCCAAATTAATGGATGGGACGAAGCAGGGGCGCAGCCGTGAGCGTCTGCTTCGCGCTCTCGATGACGCCGCCCGGCACTACAAAGATTCCAATCAGCAGGTTCGACAGGCCTTCTTTCACGGCCTGCTCACCGGCTATGCAGTCGCTCTCAAACTCCAGTAAGCACGCTATCGCGCACGGGGAGGCTCGCCACCCACCTCACACGCCCGTAGAGCGCACGGTGCCCTCAGAGCGCTCCGCCCCAGCCGCTTGTGAGAGTGCAAGCCGCCTAGGTTCGCGACGGGCGCCGACGCGCGAGAATAAACCCTGCACCGCTTAGACCAGCTAAGCCCACGGCAAGCAGGGCCAGGCCGCTCGGTTCCGGCATCGTGACCGGATCGGCCGAACACCCCGCGGCTCTGTCATCGCTATGTTCACAGCCGGTCGCGCTTGCGTCGGCATGAACCCGAACGCTCGATAGACCCACCAACGCCATGCCCAGTGTAAGGAACAATGCGAGCTTTCTCATCTCCATGGGACCTTTCTCGGGCCGGCTCGGTACACCTTCAGGTTACCTAATCTCTTCTGAGGGGATATACCGCACATCCTTTAGCCCACTTGCGGGTTTGACCTGCGCCGAGAAGTTCTCTCTTTCTTTGCCCGAATTTCCAGACTGCTGCTTTTAGGGCCATCGATTCGGCCCTGGCCTCAGCCTCACCACGAATTGTGTTTGGGGAGACACCTGGTGGTAGGGGAATGCCGCGCAGGGGCTAAGCGGGCCGGCTCCATCTCTTCTAGCGGCTAGCGGCAGCCACTCTATTATTGTTCCCCAAATATATATTATGTTATGAACGTAGCCAATTCACGAGCGGGAAGGGGGCGTGATTTTGGGGATTGCTGCCGGGCCGATCGCTTTAAGCTGTTAAAGCTGTTATAGGATCGGCGCTCCTAGAGCCACGGGCCGCGGCCCACAGTTACGCAGCAGTGGATACAGATCCAGATTCAATCTTCCGCAGAACCGCGCGGAGGGTGGCCGCAAGCTCCTCGTCGCTGACGTGGCTCTTGCGGAACTGCAGCCGCACGGTGAAGGAGCCATCTTCGGACTGATAATTGAACACGAAGGGCTGCGGCCGCGGAGCTGACTCGGTATCGTCCTTGCGGGCTTTGCGAGCCTCATCGCGCGTGAGTCCGCCCTGGGCGATACGGTGGACCATCTCATACATCTTCTTTTCGCTCGGCTGCCGAGCAACCTGCAGCAGAAGCGACTTGGTGTTGATGCCACTCTCCAGACATGCTCGGCGGACCTCATCTGGAATCACCCGCAAAGACATCGTTTCCGTCACAGAGGAGCGGGCGCGACCGATTTTCTTGGCAATGTCATCATGCGTGTAGTCGAACTGATCGGCGAGCCTCTGCAAGCCGTCCGCCTCCTCGAATGCGGTTAAATCCTTACGCTGGAGATTTTCAATCAGCGCCAGCTCGAGCGTCTCGGCATCGTCGGCGATCTTCTCGATGCAAGGTAGCTCGCGCAGCCCCGCGGCCTGAGAAGCGTGGTAGCGCCGTTCGCCCGAGATGATGTAGTACATGTCTTCCCGCGGCACGTAGCGCACGAGCAGGGGCTCGAGCACACCCTTCTCGCGAATTGAGTCGGCCAGTTCGCGGATGTCACCGATCTGCTTGCGGGGCTGGTCCGGATTGGGACGAATCTTGTCGATCGGGATCATGCGCCCGACCGACGCGCCGCTGAAACTGGTCAGCGTCTCCACATAATGCGCGTCATGCCGCATCTTGAGAGTGACGGGCAACCCGATCCTCTTCGACACGTTGTACTACCTCCTGGGCAAGTTTTCTGTATTCTTCTGCGCCGGACGATTTGGGCGCGTAGGTAAAAACGGTTTCCTTGTAGGCGGGGCTTTCTTCGAGGCGGACATTCTTGCTGATGCGCGTCTTGAAGAGGGCATCGCCAAAAGTGGCGCGGATCTGCTCGTGCGTGTCGCGAGAAATGTTGGTGCGCTTGTCGTAGAGCGTGATGACCACCCCGATTACTTTCAGGTCGGGATTCGGGCGCGAGCGAATGCGCGCATAGGTTTCAAGCAAGTCGTCGGTACCCTCGATCGCGAAATAGGCGGCCTGGATCGGGACGAGCAAGTGTGTCGAGGCCACTAGCGCGTTGACCGTGAGTATGCCGAGGGCCGGGGGTGTGTCGAGCACGATGTAGTCGTAATCTTTGAGTGTCGGAGCGAGCGCGTCCTTTAACTTGTAAGGCGCGTCGAATTGCCCAGCGAGCTGCTGTTCGAGACGAGCGAGGGCAAGCCGCGCCGGGGCCACAAACAAGTTCGGATCTTTGGTCGGCCGAATGATTTTGGCGAGTTCGCAGCCATGATCGGCGAAAAGATCGTAAGTTGTAAGTTGCACCTCATCGGGGGAGAAGAAAGCGATGGACGCGTTGGCCTGGGGATCGAGATCGATGAGCAGGGTTCGCTTCTTTTTCAGGGCCAGAGCAGCAGCGAGATTGATAGAAGTAGTGGTTTTCCCGACGCCGCCTTTTTGATTGGCAATAGACAGGACGCAGGTCAATCCCGTGCCCCTCACTTCCAAGCCGCAACCACAGGCCTATATACAGCGCCTACAAGCCGCCTTCGCCACCACTCGTAGCGCTCAATGTACCGATAGTTAGAGGATCAACGCAAGCAAAATCTGATGGTGGCCGTCAGGACCTGAGACAACCGCCGGCTTTCACCCGGTCCACTCAGGCCCCTAGGGGCCCGATCGTCGGGCGGAAAAGCCTCTCTCTGCTCGCCGAACACCTTGGGAGGCTGTGCATGGGCTGGTACACTTTGGGGACGCAACCAGAGACGCGCAGAAACACAGACGTGAACTCAGAAAGCCAAGAAACGCAGCCGTCAGCCGGCCCCCCGCGGCCCACCCCGGTTGGATCGGTTTGGCACACGGTCATACTCGTCCTTTTTCTGCTCTCGCTGGCCCTTCTGCAATACCGCCCGGAACTTCAGGCGCGGGTGACACCACTGCCCCACCTGGTGACAGTTTACGTGGCCACGATCGTGTATGAATGGATACTCGTAGGGTATGTCTGGCTATTTGGATTGCGACGGCGCGGAGTGAGGATTTCCGAACTGGTGGGCGGAAGATGGCACACCAGCGTGGACTTCTTCATCGATTTCGGTATTGCCTTAGGATTCTGGGCTGTCGTCCTCGTTGTGCTTGGTCTGCTATCCTACCTGCTGCATTTCAGTGGAGAGGAAGCGGCACAATTCCTCCTCCCGCGAACCCCCCTGGAGATGGCCGTCTTCGTGGTGCTGGCCTGCTGCGCAGGATTTTGCGAAGAGCTTGTATTCCGCGGGTATTTGCAACGACAGTTCTTTGCTTGGACTGGAAACTTGGTCGCGGGAGTCGTGCTGCAGGCGATTGTGTTCGGCGCGGCGCATGTATATCAGGGTTTGAAGGCAGTACTGGTGATCTCGGTGTACGGTGCGATGTTCGGAACCCTAGCGGCGTTGCGCAAGAGCCTGCGTCCGGGAATGATTCAGCACGCCGGGCAAGACACAGTTTCAGGCCTGGCGGGTCGCTTCGCATTGAAGGCCGCTCACCATCTGTACACGCTGAAATTCTGACCCCCTACGGCAGCGCGCTGTCGCTAAAAACGATGGTGACAAAGTGCGCGACAGAATCCTTCCCTGCCTCGAACCCGGTTCTGGAGCCAGCCAGCAGCCAGACCAGACCGGCTTGGGGAACCATTCGCGAGTCTCCGTTAGCGATTACATTGACGATGCCGTCGAGGCCGCCAACGAGCATGCTGAGGCGTGTGTCGGCCGGTCTGATGGTGGCACCCGGAGCGACGTCCCAACCCTGAACAGCGATTTCATCGGTTTCAAAGAGCGGGTAGTTGACCGAGTCGACCGATCGATCGAGGGTCGGCTTGTTGCAGGTGCCGGGAAGCTGTTCGCGAATCACTTGTGCACAGCGATTGCGCACAGTTCCCTGCCGCCGTAGCAGTTCAATCGCCACATTGCGCAACGCCACGTCCCTTGAATTCGTAACCGTGTGCGAAAACCCGCCAGCCATATAGCCAACGCGAGGGCCGCCACTGGGCGGCCCTTCGCTTGAGGCAGGCGGCGTGCTGCCCAGTAGAGGCGGAGATAGGCTTAGGTACGGCAAATCATGTCGATGGTACAAGGTTTGATCGTGCGGGGGGATTTCGACGTAGAAAGCCCTAATGTAGGCGTTCTCGAAGACAAGGTGATGATGTTGCTCCTGCTCCATGGTGATCGGCGCCACAGATGTTTGTGGTTGGGAGGGAGCCGCGGCAAAAAAAACGGAGAGGAGTGAAATCACCGCAAGCGGGAGTGGGCGACACCCAGCAGCAGAACTGAACGACATCGACTACATCTTGTAGCGGCCGAGATCCTCGTCGCTGAGGTTCTCGAGCCACTTGCGCAGCTCGTCGCTCGAGCTCTTGTCCGAGATGGTGGTGGCCATCTTCGAGCTCTTCAGCACCTGATCATCCACGTAGATTGGGCAATCGAGGCGCAGCGCCAAGGCCAGCGCATCACTCGGGCGAGAATCCATGGACAGTGTGTGCCCATCGCGCTCCATCCAGATGAGCGCGTAGAAAGTATCGTCTTTCAGGTCGGAAACCACGACTTTTTGCACGCGGACGTTCAGGCCGTTTAGAACATTCTTTAGAAGATCGTGTGTCATCGGTCGCGGTGTCTGGACTTTTTCGATCTCAAGCGCGATCGCGTTGGCTTCGTAGACGCCGACCCAGATCGGAAGGATACCCGAGCCCTGGGTCTCTTTCAGAACCACTACAGGCATGTTGGTGACGGGGTCCATCATCAACCCGCGAATCTTCACTTCGAGTTCCATGGATGACCTCCCATCACCTGACAACTCTGCGTCTGCCCCCCACTGGTTGGCTCTTCCATCCTGAGCGCACTCGCCCAAAAATGCAAATCTGCCCGGATCACACCGAAAGGGAGTGCTCACCGATGAGGCTGTGCGGCCCAGCTCGCATCACGCGCGCCCGCACGTATTCTCCCAGAAGATTTTCGCGCGGCGAAGTGAAATTTATGATTTGGTTTCCGCCGCTGCGTCCTGTCCACTGCTCGCGAGCCGCGTGGCGCCCATCGACGAGTACCTCGAAGGTTTGCCCGATCAGCTTTTCATTGCGCGCGAGCTGGATCTTGCGCTGACGCTCCTGAAGAATGGCCAGGCGACGCGACTTCTCAAGCGGCGGGATCGCATCTGGCATGTGCGCCGCTGTCGTATGCGGGCGCGGCGAGTAAATGAAGGAAAAGACACCGTCGTAGCCGACGGCGTCGAGCAGCGTGATCGTATCTTCGAAGTCCTCTTCCGTTTCACCTGGAAAACCGACGATGACGTCCGTGGTTACGCTGATCGGACGTCGCGCGTGATGAATCCAGGAGATCTTTTCGAGATATTCCTCGCGTGTGTAGGTGCGGCGCATTTCGCGAAGCACCCGCGTGGAGCCTGATTGCACAGGCAAATGGATGTGCTCGCAAAGAACGGGCGTCGACTCGATGGCCTGCACGATCTCCCGGTGGAAATCATTGGGGTGCGAAGTAGTAAAGCGCAGACGACGAACGCCTTCGACCGATGCCACTTCGCCCAGCAGGTCAACAAAGGTCAGTTTGCGGGGCGAGGGATCGCGATATGAGTTTACCGTTTGGCCGAGCAATTGAATTTCAGAGTAGCCCGCGTCGGCAAGGCGGTGAGCCTCGGCGAGTACTAGCTGGCTTGATCGGCTACGCTCGGGCCCGCGCGTATGCGGCACGACGCAATAGGAACAGTTGTAATCGCAGCCTTCGATAATGGTGATGTAGGCGCGAATAGGATTGTCGCGGCGAGTGATTTCGGTCTCAAAGGTTTCCTCCACATCGAGGTCGAGGCCGATCACACGACGGCCGCCGGACTCCAATTCCCCGACGAGTTCCGGCAGCTTGCGGTAGCTGGCCGAGCCGCACACCAGACTGACCCAGGGTGCGCGTTCGAAAATCTCTTCGCCTTCCTGCTGGGCTAGGCATCCCAAAACGCCGATAATCTTTCCTTTTTCGCCGCGCCACTCCCCCAGACGCGAAAAGACCTTCTGCGCGGCCTTTTCACGAATGCTGCAGGTGTTGTAAAGCATTAAGTCGGCTTCCGCTGCACTCGCCGCCGGGCGGTAGCCTCGGTTCAATAGCACGCCCGCGACTTTCTCGGAGTCATGAACATTCATCTGGCAACCGAAGGTCTCAATGTAGAAGCTCTTCCCTGTCCCGGAGCTTGGGATTTCTGACGCCGGACAGGCCGTCTCGATGCCGCGGCGAGCGGGTCCGGCCGAGGCAATCGAGTCGCCAATTGTTTCAATCGCGATATCGAAGGATTGTGCCATGTAGTAGCGCGATTTTAGCACAGCCAGGCTAGCGTCTTTTCAGTCGACCCGACCGTCAAATCGCCTGTAACCTTTTTGGTCAAGCGCAGTATTCACTCATGTAAAGGAACCAGCCGGAACGGAAACGACCGAATGACCAGGCCGGTGCCGGACGAGGAACTAATGACGCTGGTGCGCGGAGGCGCAGGAGACATGCTGGGGGTGTTATTTGACCGCTACCAGATACCCCTGTTCAGTTTCTATAGCAAGCTGACTGGCAATCGGGCCACCAGCGAGGACCTGGTTCAGGAAGTTTTCGTCCGCATCTTGAAATATCGCCGCAGCTACCGACCCGGGACCGCATTTCGTCCATGGATTTACAAAATTGCACGCAACGCACACTTGGACCAGATGCGCAAACGCCGCGACGAAGCGGAATTTCGTCCGGCCATCGAGCCCCTGGCGCCGCACAACGATTCGGCGAGCGCGGATCAGCAGGAAGCTCTGTTGCGCCGCGCGCTACTCGAATTGCCCGAGGAAAAGCGCGAGGTGCTCTTGCTGAGCCGCTTTCAAGGGCTGCCTTACACGGAAATCGCGGAGCTGACGGGATGCCATGTGGGCGCGGTGAAGGTGCGAGTGCATCGGGCGCTTCAGGAACTGCGCGAGATTTTTCTGCGGCTCAGCAATGGCGGAGCAGCGGAGCGAAGAATTGCAGGAGCAAACCATGGACTGTGAGCGAATCGCTGAACTGTTGCCCGATTATTGGCAGGGCACGCTCAAGGTGCCCGACACTCAATTCGTCGCGACGCACCTCAAGACGTGTGTGGCATGCCGCGAGCTGGCCTCGCTCGGCGAGAGCATTGCGCAGCTGCCCGAGGACACCCCGAGCCCGGCGCTGCGAGAGCGCTTCCAAGCAATGCTCGATGTCTACGAGGCTGGCCGGGACGAAACGGCGCGCTTCAAGCATCGCGGCTTCCAGTTTCCGACCTGGGCCAGTTGGACGGGGATACGCTCTGGCTGGGCGTTCGGAGCGGCTGTGCTGCTGATTTTCGTCGGATTCATGGCAGGACGCTTTCTGAACGGCGGCGAGACAGCGCACTCGCAGGAACAACTTGCCGCGATGCAGTCGGAAGTAACGAATATGCGGCAACTTGTTGTGCTTTCGATGCTGCAGCAGGATTCGGCAAGCCAGCGGCTGCAAGGCGTAACCTGGAGCACGCAGCAGAGGCAGGCCGACCCGAAAATCCTGGTCGCCTTGCTGCACACGCTTCGATACGACAGCAGCGTGGACGTGCGCCTCGCCGCACTAGACGCGCTCAGCCGCTATAGCAATCAGCAAGAGGTGCGTCAGGGGCTCACCGACGCACTCGAGGCAAAGCAGTCGCCCCTGGTGCAGGTCGAGCTGATCGATTTGCTGGTTCAGTGGCATGACCACGGTGCCATCGATTCCTTGCGCAAGATCGAGCAGAACCAAGACGTGGATCCGACCGTGCGCGATCGAGCGCGTCGCGCCATTGATCAACTGAGTTAGCGAGAAGAGCGAAGGAGGAGACATGCTGAAAATTGCGTCTTTCGTCCTGCAAACAGGGATGGTCCTTTCTCTCGCCTGCGCATTCGTCGTCCGGGCCAGAACACAAACTCTCGCTCAGGCCTCTCAGGCCGTCAGGCCGACAGTCGAGGCCGGCCTGCAGGCAGCCGCCATGCACCGGATCGATGATGGTTGGAGATGGGATTGGGACATGCCAGTTCATAAAGACGAATCGATTCACAAGGAATTCAACGTTCCAGCAGTGGGCGGCCATCGCTCGATCGAGGTGGATAACGTTTTCGGCTCCATCGAGGTTTCCGGAGCGAGCGGCGACGGTGTCCGCCTGGACGTGGACAAGACTTTTCACGCCCGATCAAATCAGGCGCTCGAGCGCGCAGAGAAAGACGTAGCCCTTGACATCGAGCAGGAATCGGGTCGGCTAAAGATGGCCGTCCAATACCCGTCAGGCTGCGCCTGGGGGGATTGCCGGAGTTTCGACGATCACACCTACGCCGTGGAGACGAGCTTTCAGCTGCAAGTGCCGCGCGATTCCGATTTGACTTTGAGGACCGTAGATGGGCGAGACCTGCGAGTTCGCGATGTGAATGGCACGTTTTCCATATCCAACGTGAATGGCGGGATCACCATGGAAGACATTGCTGGCTCCGGTTCGGTGCGCACCGTCAATGGCCCGATTCGGGTGACCTTTCGCGAGAATCCACGCGCTGACTCTCAGTTTGCTTCGGTGAACGGCGGCGTTGATCTCTACTTCGCGAAAAATCTTTCCGCAGATTTTAGGTTCAGGACGTTCAGCGGAAACATCTACAGCGATTTTCCGGTTTTGGCGGCGCCAGTGGACATGCCGGAGGAACAACGCCACGGAACGAAATACTACTTCCGGACAAACACTGCCGGCGGAGGACGAGTCGGGGCAGGAGGACCGCTGATCCGTGTGGAGAACCTCAATGGGGACATTCGCATCTTGGAGAAACATGAATAGGCAAACCGCAAGCGGGCGGCGCATCCTGCGCGGCCTGGGAGCTCTGGGCGCGGCATTCGCACTCCTCGCGCCAGTTCAAGTGCTCGGCCAAGCGCAGGCGCAGGCCGGCGATGGAGTGGACCGGCTCACCGTTCACTTGAGCGATCCGACCAGGCCCGGCGCAGTGGACGTAAAGCTGGTGAATGGTAGCATCACGGTCAAGACCTACAACGGCAAGGAAATCGAGGTGGAAGCCCGTCTTCGGGACGAGCCGCGCATGCATTGGGAGGAGCCGAGACCTGGGATGCATCGCTTGTCAGTGGGCACAACTGGGCTGACCGTCGATGAGGAGAACAACAATGTCAGCGTGACCACCGATTCCGTCTTTCACACCGTGGAGGTGACCCTAACGGTTCCCACTCATACTTCGCTCTCGTTGCGGACTGTAAATGGAGGCGGCATTACGGTGAGCGGCGTTGAAGGCGACGTGGATGCCACGGTCGTGAATGGCCCCATCACGCTGACGGACATTTCGGGAAGCACCGTCGCGCACACCATCAACGGGCATCTCACTGCGACGTTCAGTCGCCTAAATGAGTCCAAACCGATCGCTTTTAGCTCGATGAACGGGGATATTGACGTTACCTTCCCCTCCGATGCGAAGGCCAATCTGAGTCTGCACTCGCAGCGCGGCGGCGTATTCAGCGACTTCGACGTCAAGTTCCTGAATTCTTCCGGGGAGAGCTCTACGGAAAGCTCCGGAACCGGTCCACGACATGTGCGAATCGGCGGCGGCGTTTACGCCACGATCAACGGAGGCGGCGGCGCAGTCCAGCTCAGCAATTTTAATGGCAATATTTACATTCACAAGGCTGGCGCACATTAAAGAGAAACCCGCTGATGGATTCAGCGTTTGGGGTGCTCGCAGAAAAAACGCCCGATGAGGTCGCTAGCAGGTACGGTGTGGGCGCTGGCCCCGGTTCCCTTCCCCGCTTTCATCGAACCCCACAAGGCAGTCGAAGTTCCAAGAGTTCCGCCAGGTCAGGGCGAATCGAAACGCCTGCCCGTGAAGACCAGAACGGGCGAGCCGTCAGCGACGAGTGCAGAATCGGGTGTGCGGCGAATGGCTGCCCCTAGCTGCGGGCCATAGAGTGAGTCGGCCCGGCCATAGAAACGAGAGGTGCTGGGCGCCCAAACATTCCACGGCGGGTGCGCAACCCGGTATTCGAAGCAACCTCCGCGACGCGCAGAGTAGCCCCAATAGTGTTCGGCAATAAACTGTTCAAAGCTGCCTTCGGCCGGCCGCGCAGCGGGGCCTACGCCGCTCGCTTCCAGTCCGCACCACTGGCCGTCGACAAGCCATTCATAACGCCCCGCTCCGCCCGTAGGCGAGAGGTTCACACGATGGCGCATCGGGTGGGCTGAGTAGCTTTCTCCGTAGGCGAGCCGAGCAGCCAAGGCAATCGCCGTTCGGGGCACGACCTCCCGGATGAAAACCACGCCCCGCCGGAGTTGGCCGCCTGCGCGCCTCCGGACGTAGAGGCGCAGGTTCACTTCATCGAAATTCGCGTGGAAGGGCACGCTCGCCAATCCAAACAGCTTGGCTCGCAAAAATCGAAAACCGACCAGGCTGAGGAATGTGCGTCCGCCGAATTCGTCCAATTCAGTGCCGGGGGGGACGTAACTTCGGAGCACCAGGGGGTCGACCTCGTAATTCAAAACTACCAGGTCGCGCCACTCCGCAGACAAGAAGACTCGCTCGCCAACTCGGGGCGCAAACGGGTCCGACCCCTCGGGGGCTCTTCCGGTGGTCACCAGCCCAGCACGTAAGCAAAGACAAGAGGCGCTACGATGGTTGCATCCGATTCGATGATGAACCGTGGGGTATCGGCGCCGAGCTTGCCCCAGGTGATCTTCTCGTTGGGAACGGCCCCTGAGTAGGAACCGTAGCTTGTCGTCGAATCGCTGATCTGGCAGAAATAAGCCCAGAGAGGCACGCTTTCCCGCCGCAGATCCTGATGCAGCATGGGCACCACGCAAATCGGGAAGTCGCCGGCAATGCCGCCGCCGATTTGAAAAAAGCCGATCGGAGTCGCCGGAGCGGTTTGCATGTACCAGTGAGCGAGCTGCACCATGTACTCGACGCCCCCTCGTAGGGTGGTGGCATTCTTCACTTTGCCGCTGATCACCTGAGCCGCGTACATGTTCCCGAGCGTGGAGTCCTCCCACCCGGGTACGAACAGAGGCAGATTCCGTTCGGCGGCTGCGACCATCCAGCTGTCTTTCGGGTCAATTTCGTAGTACTGCTGCAGTTTCCCCGTACAGAGCACCTTGTAGAGGAACTCGTGCGGAAACATTCGCTGGCCGCTGCGATCTGCGGCGTACCATTCTTCGACCACGATGCGTTCGATCCGCCGCATGGCCTCCTCTTCAGGAATGCACGTGTCGGTGACGCGGTTTAGGTGATTCTCAAGAAGTTCAACCTCTTGTTGCGGGCTGAGCTGACGGTAGTGCGGTACGCGCTTATAGTGATGGTGCGCGACGAGATTGTAGACGTCCTCTTCCAGGTTCGCTCCGGTACAGCATATCGCGTGAACTTTGCCTCGGCGGATCATCTCGGCAACCGAAAGGCCCAGTTCGGCCGTGCTCATCGCTCCCGCCAGAGTGAGCAGCATTTTGCCGCCGCCCGAAAGATGCTTCACATAGCCTTCGGCGGCATCGACCACGACGGCGGCATTGAAATGGCGGTAATGGTGCTTGATAAACTGCGTAATTGGCTGTTTGCACGCGTTCTCATCAGACGCGATCATCATTCCTCCTTTAAATTCTAATCTGTTTGTGAAACTTGAAGTTAGCGACGGGCTGGGAACACGTAGCCTAGGGAGCGATTTTTTAGGGAAGAACGGCTAGAAGTAGCTAGCGGTATATTCCAGCAAGCGGAAAAACTTATAGGGCGAGATACGGTACTGCACGCTTTCGCCGGTGAATTCGTGAGCCACGATCCATGAATAACACAATTTGCGGCCGGAGCCTACGAAATTCGGACGCGGCCCGCCATTTTTTTTCGGAAACTGCTGTGTCGTTTCAGGCAGCAAGATTTTTCGCGAAGCCCGTTTGAATCTACTAAGTGCGTGTGCTACGGTAGATTCGCCTGGCAAAAAAAGTTAGATTTTGGGGGGAAACAATTTCCAGCCCGGCGTTTCTGCTCTTGTCCAACCCGCTCACCCTTCTCGAGCAGACGAGCGGTGTTGCACGTGTAATCCTAGCCCTCCTTCTCATTTTGTCCGTTTTTTCCTGGGCCCTGATACTGCAAAAGTTTGCCCAACTGGGCGGCCTGGAAAGAAAAACCGAAAAGTTTCTGATGATGTTTCGCGGCGGTAGGGGGCTGTCCGATCCCAACACCCTACGAGCCGGTGTCGGTAGGAGTCCGCTCATAGCGGTTTACGCGGCCGGGTATCGCGAACTTGAGGCGCAGATGAATGGGGCTAATCCTCGTGCGGGCGGCAGCGGACGGATCAAGAACGCCAATGCGGTCGGAGTTGAGATGCAAGTGGCCGCTGGCGAAGAGGTCCGCCGCCTCGAAAAAGGAATGTCAACCCTAGCCACCATCGCCTCCGTATCGCCCTTTATTGGGCTCTTCGGCACTGTGTGGGGCGTGATGGACGCTTTCGCCGGACTGGGCGACGCCGGCGCGGCTAGCTTGCGCGCCGTTGCTCCCGGGATTGCCGAAGCTCTGATCACCACAGCCGCCGGCCTGTTTGCCGCCATTCCCGCGCTGATTGCTTATAACCACTATCTTTACGGTATCCGCGGTATCGCCTCGCGGATGAGTGATTTTGCCGCCGAATTCGTGGCCAAAATCGAAACGATCTACAGTACGTAGACTCCATGCCGCAGATTCAACGCGAAGTCGGCACCTCGCTGTCAGAAATCAATATGGTGCCGTTCATTGATGTCGTGCTGGTATTGCTGATCATTTTCATGATCACGGCGCCGATCCTGCAGTCTGGAATCGATGTCGACGTCCCGAAAACCAAGACCGTCAAGGAACTGACCGAGCAGCGCATGGTGGTGACGATTGATCGCGGCCAGCGCGTCTATCTCAATGATCAGCCGGTCAACATCCATCAACTGGGTCAGCAGATTCTCTCCCAGTCGCACAGTGGGAAAAATCAGGCCGTGTACGTGAGGTGCGATCAAACTGTGCCGTTCGGAAGCTGGGCCACTGTAGTGGACGAGTTGCGCCAGTCGGGCATCCAAAACATTAGTGTGGTCACGCAGCCCCTGAATGGACAGCCGCAGAACCCCTGAAATGGCTTACGCCGTGACAATGCGCCAGGACGAAAGCCGTAAGCGCTTCGTCTTCGCGTCGATTGTGCTGCATGCCCTGCTGGTTGTTGGCGTCGGAATCTCCACCTACTTCTCCCGGACGGGCGAAAACTGGGGCGGTCCAGGTGGCTCGGTGACGGTCGGCTTGGTAGGCAGCGTACCGGCCATACCCCTGCCGCAGCCGGAGGTGGCCTCGCCCAATCGTGTCGTGGATGAATCAAAGGGACTCTTCAAGACCGAGCCGCAACCGAAGCCACAGCCGGAACTCGATGCCACGCCCATCAAGAAATTCGAGAAAGAGAAACCGCCGAAGAAGTTTGTGACCCGGCCGTCCAAGACTCTCGAAAACCCGACGCCTCCACCTCCGAATGCGGTTCCTTATGGGGGCGGCGGCACCCCCACCGTGCCAGTCAGCTCGTTCACCATGGGCACGACAGGCGCGACTGCGGCGGGACTTGCGGTAGGCGGTGCGAGTGGAGGCGATTTTGCGTCGCGCTTTGCCGCCTATGTAACCGCGGTGCAACAGCGCATCAGCCGCGAATGGCTGCAGTCATCGATCGATCCCAGTGTCACGTGGGCGCCACGAGTGACGATGACCTTCGACATTTTGCGCGATGGGACGGTTACCAATGTCCAGCTGATCCAGTCCAGCAACAACCGATCGCTCGATAACTCGGCCGTTCGCGCGGTGCAGTCGGCCAGTCCCCTTCTGCCCCTGCCGTCAGCGTATTCTGGATCGCGCGTCAGCGTGGAGTTTTATTTCGATTATCGAAGATAGGATTTCATAAACGTCATGCGAAAAGAAAATGCAATCTTTCGAACACTGATTACGGCAACGGTTCTATTCCTTCTCGAGGCATGGCCTGTCTGTGCCCAGGATTGGTTCAAGACCGGGACCGGGCTTGGAATCACCAAGGCGCGCGTGGCCGTTCCCGATACGGCGGCTCGCTCTTCGTTTACTCAGCCGCTGCCCAAAACCTTCCACGACGTTCTTTGGGCTGATCTGGACTATTCCGGAATTCTCGATCTGGTCAGCCCGAGTTTCTACCCGCTGCAATCGCCCGGTCAGCCAAGTGAATTGAGCGCGGCAGCTTGGTCCGCCGCACCAGCGA